>Ga0209048_10001289_pt1 | contig 25985 bp, 9 predicted proteins | sample FrelakmetCRP12CR_FD_187146 | JGI IMG/M metagenome (GOLD analysis project Ga0209048, IMG submission 187146) | Freshwater lake sediment microbial communities from the University of Notre Dame, USA, for methane emissions studies - CRP12 CR (SPAdes)... | ecosystem: Environmental > Aquatic >... | reverse complement strand
CATGGTCTTTGACGTGTCCATTCACGCTCAACAAAGGCTATTCTGGAATCTGTTTGCCGATGCTGGTGCATCTTTGGGCGGTGGGGGAGGTGGTAATAGCGTTGAGCAGAGCAAAATAATTTCTGGTACCGGCAGTTTCCAAAAGAGTTACATTGGGCTAGGCTACGATTTTACTGGATTCTCCGCGGGCGTGAATTTGTCTAGAATCAGATTCGCAGGATCTGCTATACACAATTCCCAGCTTGATTTCTATATTCAGGTGCCATTTTCATATTATGTCGGCTCGTACGCAAATTCAGGCGACAGTCTTCCATCGACGCAGAACTCGGATCGCGAAAAAAATTCTACCAAGTCTACCGCGAATAGCATAGCCATTGGACTTGATAATATCATACAAATTAAACCAGAAGGGTCATATAAGGAAACCATAAATTTGGTGGACGTGCAATTTAATCATTTTATTACGGATAGAAGCTATGTATTCTTTGAGGGGGGCGTCGGATATCACGGTCTCCCGATGTACAACCACGTTTTCGGAGGTATCGGGTATAACTATTCGTATTCTCCTCGTGTCAACGTGCGCGGTCAATTGGCTCTTGGTTCCGGGGGGTATGCTCCAGAAAAGATAAATACTGGCTCCGGGTTGCTCCTTTATCCAAAACTATCGGCCGAATATTTGCTGAGCAATAATCTTGGTATTTCATTATCGAGTGGATATTTGTACGCACCTACAGGATCTTCGAGAAATCTGACGCTGGGTGCATCGCTCAACTACCACGATTCACCTGAAGACCGGGGCCATCTTGATGGCGACGCGACAATGGATGTTAGATACCGAGGGTACCGTTTCCATATATTTGAGCAAGCAGAGTTCAGCGCCAAGGTTGGAGATGGAAGTCAGGGTACGCTCAGATTGTTGTCCGCACAAATTGATAATATTATAAATAAGAATTTCTATGTACCTTTTCAACTCAGTGTTGCGTACAATGAGTACCTTGGATATCCCGGATATGGAGAGCTACTGGCGGGTGTCGGAGTACAGAATGAATATTTGCCACGTGATCGGTTTCAGGCGTTTGCCCAGATACTTGTCGGAACTAACGTCAACGGCATCGTGGTTAAGCCTGGGGCTGGCGTTAACTATGGTCTGAGTGATCAGCTTGCAATATATGGGCAAGTTGGCGGCACATTTTCTGTGATCAATACCAGTCAGCACCCCAACCAAAAGTTTAGATCTCCAACTGTAGGTTTGGGACTCAGCTATCGCTTTTCGCTACCCCACAGTTGACGTTGGGGTGACTGCTCCGGTGGGCCGCCGTCGATGCTCGGAATCTGGCAGCCATAGCCGAGGCGGTGCTGGCCCGAGTGACGGGACGAAGTTCCTCTGCGGAAACCCGCGACGGACGTGGCGATCCACGTGACGGTAAGCGACGTCGTCGACTTCAGTAACGGATAGCCCCGGAATTCATCAACACGAAGACAGTCTTCCCAGCCGCCCCCGTACGCGCTTGTGGACGAGTCCTTGTTCGCAGGGTCAATTCTTGATTCGTCGCGCTCGGTTTCGGAGAGCTTGGCCCGCGACCCGAGTGTCTGATTGGGCTCGGCAGCGCCACTTCGATCGCTCGGGCAATGGACACTCGATCAGCTCTTGATGTCGACCGGCATCAAGAATACCCAGGCGACCGCGTTCGAGATTTCGTCACCGCGCACGGACTTCGAGTTGCGTCTGCGGTGCCTTGAGACCGGTCGAAGTGCACGGGACAGGCGAGGTCCAGTGCTTCGAACGCACCACGCTAGCCCCCGCCGCCTAGCCCGACCGCGAACACCTCTACCAGCGCCGCCTTGCCCTTGAACGGTACTTCGCCGAGCGCGTCCACGGCGAAGCGCTCATCCAGCTCCGAGCGCGTCGCGCCGTCGATCAGGATCGCGCGTTGCGCGACCTTGGTATGCGCCTCCAGCCGCGCCGCCAGGTTCACCGTATCGCCGATGCAGGTGTAGGTGGCGCGCTGCTGCGTGCCCGTGTAGCCGGCCACCATCTCGCCGGTGGCGATGCCGATGCCGATCGCTATTCGCCCCTTGCCCTCGGCGGCGCGCTCTGCGTTCAGCAGTTCGATCATTTCGATCATTTCCAGCGCTGCGCGCACGGCGGCTGCGCAGTGGTCCGGGAGCGGCAGCGGCGCGCCGAAGATCGCCATCAGCCCGTCGCCGATCATCTGGTTGACGACGCCGCCGTGGCCGCTGATGGCGTCGAACATCAGCGTGTAGTAGGTGTTAAGCAGCTCGATCGTTTCCTCGGGTGGCTGCGACTCGACGAGCGCGGTGAAGCCGCGGATGTCCGAGAACATCACCGAACCGCGCACGCGCCGCCCACCGAGCGTGAAGCCCGACTGCTGCAGGTCTTGCGCCACCTCCGACGTGGCGAAGCGGCGCACCATTTCCTTCTGCTGGTCGCGCAGGCGTTTCTTCTCCAGGCTGGCGCCGATGCGTGCCCTGAGCAGCACGGGATTGACGGGCTTGGCCAGATAGTCCTCCGCGCCGAGTTCGATGCAGCGCACGATGTTGGCGACGCCCTCGACCGACGAGGTCACGATCACCGGCAGGTCGCGCAAGTGCAGGTCGGCCTTCAACTGCTCGAGCACCTGGAAGCCGTCCATCTCGGGCATCTCGATGTCGAGCAGCAGCAGGTCGAACGCCTCCCGCCGCAGCATCTCCAGCGCGACGCGGCCGTTCTCGGCCAGCGCGGAGCGGTGCCCCTGCAGGTCGAGGCTGCGCGCCAGCAGCAGGCGGTTGACCTTGTTGTCGTCGACGACGAGCAGGCGCGACCCCTGCTCAGCCATGGCGCAGTCCCTTGAGTTCCTCAGCGGCGCGCGCGTAGGCGGCGTCGATCGCTTCGATCGCCTCGAGGTCGCTTGCGGGATCGCCAGCCAGCCCCTTGAGTTCCAGCCCGCGCGCCAGGGCGCCGAGCGCCGAGGCGCCGAAGGTGTGGCTGTTCGACTTGAGCGAATGCGCCGCGCGCCGGAAGCGGCCGGCGTCGGCGACGGCGCGCGCACTGCGCAGTTCGGCCAGCAGGGCCGGCGCGTCCTCGAGGAAAGTGTCCACCAGTTCGGCGACGAAGTCGGCACCGGCCGTCTCCTGCAGCTCGGCAAACGTCGCGCGGTCGATCACCGGCAATGTCATCTCAACTCCCCTTGCGTTCGGGCACGCGGTTCAACGCTTCGACCAGCTGATCGATACGGATAGGCTTGGTCACGTAATCGTCCATGCCCGCGGCGAGGCACTCCTCGCGGTCGCCCTGCATCGCGTTGGCCGTCATCGCGACGACGCGCGGGCGTTCGTTCGGCTTCCACTTCACCGTGATGCGCCGGCTCGCTTCCAGGCCATCCATCTCCGGCATCTGCACGTCCATCAGCACCACGTCGTAGGTCTGGCGTGCGATGCACTCGATCGCCTCGATGCCGTTGCTCGCCAGGTCGGCGCGGTAGCCCATCTGCTGCAGCAGGCGCAGCGCGAGCTTCTGGTTCACCACGTTGTCCTCGGCGAGCAGGATGCGCAGCGGGTGGCGCTGGGCGAGGGTGACGTCGATCTTCGGCTTGGCAGCGACCGGCGCCGCGGCTCGGGGCCCAGCGTCGTGCCCGAGCAGCGTGACGAGGGTGTCGAAGAGCTGGCTCTGGTGCAGCGGCTTGGCCAGCGTCGCCGCGAACAGGCCCGCGTCGGGCCCGTCGGCCGCCTCGCGCCGACCGAGCGAGGTGAACAGCACCAGCGGCAGCGTGTGCCCGGCGTCGCGGATGCGCGCGGCGAGCGTCGCGCCGTCCATGCCCGGCATGTGCATGTCCAGGATCGCAAGGTCGAACGTCTCGCCCGAGCTTCTCGCTTCCTCCAGCCACCGCAATGCTTCGGGAGGTGCCCCGGTGCCGCGCGACGTCATGCCCCAGCGGGCGGTCTGCAGCGCGAGGATGCGCCGGTTGGTCGCGTTGTCGTCGACCACGAGGATGCGCTTGCCCTCGAGCGCGGGCTGCGGTCCGCTGAAGTTGCGCCGGGCCGATGGCGCCGCCGCGGCGATCGGCGCCCGGATGCTGAAGCGGAACGTCGCGCCCTTGCCCAGCCCGTCGCTCTCGGCCCACATGCTGCCGCCCATCAGCTCCGCCAGGCGCTTGCTGATCGCCAGGCCAAGGCCCGTGCCGCCGTACTTGCGCGTCGTGCTCGAATCGGCCTGGCTGAAGCTCTGGAACAGCCGCCCCATGCCTTCGGCCGTGAGGCCGATGCCGGTGTCGCGCACTGCGAAGGTGATCTCCACCATGCCGTCGGGCGTGGGCGCGCCGGCGTTCACCGTCAGCAAGACCTCGCCTTCGGGAGTGAACTTGACCGCGTTGGCGAGCAGGTTGAGCAGGATCTGGCGCAGGCGCGTCACGTCGCCGGTCACGGCAGCGGGCACCTCGTTCTCGAGCAGGTACGCGATGTCCAGGCGCCTCTCGGCCGCACGCGGGGCGACGAGGTCGAGCGCCGACTCGACGCAGTCGCGCAGGTCGAACGGCTGGTGCTCGATGTCCATCCGCCCGGCCTCGATCTTCGAGAAGTCGAGGATGTCGTTGATGATCGTCAGCAGCGCGTCGCCGGAATCCCGGATCGTGCCGGCGAAGTCGCGCTGCTCGTCCGAAAGCGGCGTGTCGAGCAAGAGGCCGCTCATGCCGATCACCGCGTTCATCGGCGTGCGGATCTCGTGGCTCATCGTCGCCAGGAACGCGCTCTTGGCCTCGTTGGCGGCTTCCGCCTGCGCACGGGCTTCCTGCGCCTCCTTGAACAGGCGCGCGTTCTGGATCGCGATCACGGCCTGGTCGGCGAAGGTGCGCAGAAGGCCGAACTCCTTCTCGGTGAAGGGCTGGGGCGGAAAGCGGGTCACGTGGATGGTGCCGATACCCTTGCCTTCCCACAACATCGGTGCGATCAGCATCGAGAAATTGCCGACATCGCGCCCCATCTGGCGCATCGATTCCGGCACCCCGGGCCCGTCGATCATGTCGGGGTAGTGCACCAGCTTGCGCTTGCGGATCGGATAGTTCTGGTAAGACTGCGCCAGCGGCCGCGGATAGCCGCGGTCGAGGAAGCGGCGCGCCTCCTCGACGTTCATGCCGCCGTGCTGCGGATTCACGGCGATGGCCTCGTGACGCACCAGACCGTCCTCACCCACCAGCGAGATGATGGAGTTTCCGCTGGCGAACAGCCGCTGGCAGCTCTGCACGATGGCCTCGAACACCGGCGCGCTGTCCGACACCGAATTGCTGATCACGCTCAGCACCTCGGCCGAGGCCTTCTGCTGCTCCAGTGCTTCCTTGGTCTCGTTGAACAGGCGTGCGTTCTGGATCGCGATCGCCGCCTGGTCGCAGAAGGTGCCGAGCAGCGCGATCTCCTTGTCGCTGAAGGGCCGCGGCGGCTGGCGCAGCACACACAGCGAACCCAGACCGCGGTCCTTCCAGAATATGGGCACGTATACCGACGTGAAGTTGCCAACCTGCGTGCGCAAGGGCCCCACCCAGTCGGGCAGGTCCGCGGCGGCGTCGGCGTCGGCCAGGTGGTAGGGCAGGCGGTCGAGCAGCACGCGGCCGGTGAAGGTGTTGGCGAGCGCAATCGCGCCGGAGATGTCGGCAATACGATGCATCACGGCGCCGCGCGCGGCAGCCAGGCGCACGAGGCCGTCCTCGCCCACCAGCGGAATGCTCATGTCTTCAGCGCCGAACAGCCGCTGGCAACTGTCGAGAATCTTCTCGAACACCGGCTGCGCATCGGCCATCGAGCCGCTGATGACCTGCAGCACCTCGGAGGTGGCGGTCTGCTGCTCCAGCGTGGCCCGGGTCTCGTCGAACAGCCGCGCGTTGTTCAACGCGATGGTTGCCTGCTGCGACAGGCCTTCGAGAAACGCCAGCTCGCGGACCTCGAACGGGCTGCCCGCCGTGCGCCAAACGGCCATTGCGCCCTGCACCTGCTCGCCCGAGCGTAGCGGCACCACCATCAGGCGCTCGTCGGCGCGCGCCTCGGTGCCTGCGATTCGCACTGCACGCGGGTCGGCCGCGGTGTCGTTGATGAACTCAGGCCGGCCGCTTTGCAACAGGCTGCCGATGATGCCCCGGCCCGGCTCGATGACGGTGGCCTTGAGTTCGGCGGCGAGTTCGCCCAATGCCACGATGGCGCGGTAGGTCCTGCCGTCGGCGCCGGGCAGGAAGATCGCGCTGTTCTCGGCTGCGAGCAGCTCCTTGGCGTGGGTGGCGATGCGGTCCATCACCGTCGCCAGGTCGAGGGTCGAAGACAGGTCGCGGCCCACGTCGGACAGCGCCGACGATTCGCGGGCGTTGCGTTGCGTTTCCTCGAGCAGGCGCGCGTTCTCCAGCGCCACGCCCATGCTGGCCGCCACCGTGCCGAGCAGGTTCACCGAAGCATCATCGAAAGCGTCCTCGCGCTCGAAGCTCTCGAGCTGGATCGACGCGCGCAACTCGCCACCGATCTGAATCGGCACCCACAGCACGCACAGGCAGGGGTCGGTCCCTGGCGTCGTCCCGATGCCGAAGGTGTCGATCTCGGCGCGCGACCTGAGCAGGAAGCTCCTGCCCTGCGCCAGGGTCGTCACGATCTTGCTGTCCGGGTTGAACTTCGAGGGCGCAAGCCGCAGGCGCTTGCCATGCTCGTAGGTATATAAGTGGTGTACCAGATCGCTGTTCTCGTAGCGCCAGTTGATGCCGAGATCGCCGGTGGCGAACAGCTCGCGCAGCTTGTCGCCGACCAGGTCGACGATGGCCTGGAAGTTCAACTCCCTGGCCATGCCCTGCTGAATGCTGTTGATCACCGCCAGCTCGGACGAGCGGCGCTCGGTCTCCTTCAGCAGCCGCTGTGTCTCGTCGAACAGACGCGCGTTCTCGAGCGCCACGCCCATGCTCGCCGCCACCGTCCTGAGCAGGCGCACCTCGGGCTCGCCAAAGGCGTGCTCGCGCTCGTGGTTCTCCATCGTGATCGCGCCGATCCGGCGGTCGCTGGCCACCACCGGAACCATCACGTACGAACGGCACTGGTCGGTCCCTGGAACGGCTCCCGCCCCGGCGGGGATCTCGGCCACGGTGTTGTAGACAACGGGTTCGCGCCTCGCCAGGACTTCAGCCCACTGCTCGTCCTGGTCGATCACGTTGTCCGGAAGTTGGATCCTCACGCCGTGCTCGATGACATAGAGACCCCTGACGCAGCGGGCCGAATGGTCGATCCAGCGGATCGAGAGGTCGGCGCTCCTGAGCACCTCGCGCAGCTTGTCGCCGACCAGATCGACGATGGCCTGGAAGTTGAGTTCGGCGGCCATGCCCTGCTGGATGCTGTTGATCACGGCGAGCTCGGCGTTGCGCTGCTCGGTCTCTTTGAGCAGGCGCTGCGTCTCGTCGAACAGGCGCGCGTTCTCGAGTGCCACGCCCATGCTCGCCGCCACTGTAGATAGCAGGCGCAGGTCGGTGTCGCCGAAGGCGTTGTCGCGGGCGTGGTTTTCCAGCGATATGAAGCCGAGCAGGCGCTCGCTCGCAAAGATCGGCGTGGCCAGGCCGGAGCGGCTCGTGTCGGTGCCCGGCGCGGTGACGATCTGCCAGTCCGCGTACTCGCCCTGGTTGTGCCACCGCACGGTCTGGCGCAACGCCATGGCGGCATACCAGCGGCGGCCGGCGGCGACGTCGGCGATTGCTAACTCGATCGCGGGCAGGCGCTGGCCGTGCTCGACACCGTAGGGCAGGCGCAGCAGGCCGGCCGCGTCATCGAACCAGCCGATGCCCAGGTTGTCGGAGGCAAACAGGGCGCGCAGCTTCTCGCCGACCAGTTCAATGATGGCCCGGAACTCGAGCTCCTTGGCCATGCCCTCCTGGATGCCGTTGATCAGCGCAAGTTCGGCCGCGCGCTGCTCGGTCTCCTTGAGCAGCCGCTGCGTCTCGTCGAACAGGCGCGCGTTCTCGAGCGCCACGCCCATGCTCGCGGTCACGGTCTGTAGCAGCCGCACTGCGGCTTCGTCGAACGCGTCCTCGCGTTCGAAACTCTCGAGCCCGACCTGCCCGACGTAGCGCTCGCCGACCATCACCGGTACGTAGACGCCCGAGGACGGCCTGTCGGTGCCGGGCATCGTGCCCAGCTGCAGCGCATCTTGCTCCGCGTGATTGCGAACGACCAGTGTGCGGCCGGCGCGCACCTCGCGGTACCAGACGCGGTCCTCACGTGGCACGAAGGAAGTCTGGGCCAGGCGCACGCCGTGCTCGACCGAGTAGGGCACGTGCATCGTCTTGCCGTCGGCGTCGAGCAGGCCGATGTAGAGATCCTTGCTCGCGAACACCTCGCGCAGCTTCTCGCCGACCACATCGACGATGCCCTGGAAGTCCAGCGATCCGCTCATGCCTTGCTGGATGCTGTTGATCACCGCCAGCTCGGCCGCGCGCTGGCGCTCGGCCTCGAAGCTCTGCGCGTTCTGCAGCGCCACGCTCAGGCTGGCCGCGACGGTTTCGAGCAGACGCAGCTCAGCCGGGCCGAAGGCGGCGTCGCGCTCGTGGTTCTCGATCACGACCGCACCCAGGAAGCGATCGCCCGAGAGCATCGGCACCGCCACGACGCTGCGCGCGCGGTCTGTGCCTGGTGCGACAGGCGCGCCGGCGGCTTCCTGTTCGGCGTGCGAGTTGTGGACCGCAGTGCGCCGTGCCTGCATGAAGCGTGCGTAGTACGACTCCGGCTTCGGCTTGAGGGGCTTCTGGTGCAGACGCACGCCGTGTTCGTAGATGTAGAGCAGGAGAACCTGCTCGTTCGCCTCGTCCCGCCAGTGGATGCCAACGTCGCCGGTGGCGAACACCTCGCGCAACTTGTCGCCGACGACGTCGACGATGGCCTGGAAGTCCAGCGCCGCGCTCACTGCCTGCTGGACGGCGTTGATCACCGCCAGCTCGGCGTTGCGGGCCTCGGTCTCCTTCAGCAGGCGCTGCGTTTCGTCGAACAGGCGCGCGTTTTCGAGCGCGACGCCCATGCTCGCGGCGACGGTAGTGAGCAGGCGAACCTCGGCCTCGCCGAAGGCGTTCTCGCGTTCGCGGTTCTGCAGGCTGATGCCGCCGGGCGTGCGCTCGCCGGCGTAGATCGGCACCATCGCTGTCGACAGGCTCGGCGCCTTGCCTTCGATATCGCGCAGGCCCCAGGCCTTCATCTCGGCGCGGGTGTTTGCGACCACCGGGCGCCTGGCGTCGAAGGCGCGCGACATCGGGCCGTCGGGATTCACCCGCACCGGCGCGATCGTGATCCGCTCGCCATGCTGGTACTCGTACAGGCTGTGCATCAGCGGCACCTGCGGATACTGCGCGTCGCGCCACGCGATGGCGATGTCGCCGGTCCTGAACACCTCGCGCAGCTTGTCTCCCACCAGGTCGACGATCGCCTGGAAATTCAGCTCGGCTGCGATGCCCTGCTGGATGCTGTTGATGATCGCGAGCTCAGCCGCGCGCTGTTCGGTCTGCGCATTCGACGCGCGCAGCTCGGCGGTGCGCTCGGCGACCTTCTGCTCCTGCCCGGCAGCAAAGCGCAGGTTCGCCAGCGCCACCGCGGCCTGGCTCGCGAGCATCGCCAGCAGGTCGCGATCGGTGTCGTGCAAGCGCCCGAAGGCCCCCTCGAGGTCGCAGTAGAGCGTGCCCAGCAGTTCCTGCTGCACCACCAGCGGCGCGACCAGGCAGCTGCGCTGGTCGATCGCCTCGGCGCCTTCGGGGCCGTGGCGCAGCCTCGCCAGCCGCAGGTCGCCGGCTTCCAGCAGCCAGGGGGTGAGGGCCCGCAGCAGCGTTCCGGCGTCCTCGCCGCGCGGCAGCAGCGAGCCGGCGATCTGCTGCGCTGCGCCCGCGCCCAGCACCAGCAGCACGCGCTGGGCGCCGAGCAGTTCGGCCACTTCCTCGATCAGGAACTCATGCAGTTCGGGCTCGCTGCGCAGCGCGTTCAGGCGCAGTCCGGTGTCGACCAGGCGTTCGACCGGTTCGCCCAGGTCGGCACCGGCGCCCAGGTGCGCCTGCCAGCGCGGTGCCGGCAGGCGCCGCTTGCGTGCGTGTGCCACCCAGGCGCGCAGCAGCGGGGCGTGCTGTTCGGGCGCGTGCAGGTAGCAGCGGCGCAGGCCCTCGTCGGTGAGCGTGGCGATGCCGGCCACAAGCAGCCGGTAGGCCTGCTCCAGCGCCTGGGCGGCCTCGGCGCCGCGGTGGTTGGCGGCCAGCGCGCGGTGGTGATGCCACCAGATCACCGCATCGGACATGAAGCCGCCGCCGCTGCCGCCGGCGTGCAGCGGCTGCAGTCGCACGGCTTCGCTCGATGCCGCCAGCGCAGCCGCGTGATCGCCGACCATGAGGCGAAGATCGGCGATCTGGGCCCAGGAGGTTGGTCTTGCCCAGTCGAACGCCGCCGGCAGCGCGGCAATCACGGCGTCCAGGTCCGCCAGCGCCTCGGCGGGGCGACCGTTGCGCGCGGTCCGTATCGCCTCGGCCCAACGGACCATGCCCGCGAGCGGGCCGTCCGGCATCTGCGCCTGCAGCGCGACCTCTTCGTCCAGCGCCTGCGCGGCCGCGGCCTCGTGCCCCATGAAGGCCTCGACCGCCTGCAGGATGTTCAAGCCGTTGATGCGTTCGGCGGGGCGCTGGGCGCGGCGCCGGATCTCGTCGCAGCGCAGGATCGCACGTCGCGCCCGCCGGTACAGGCCGAGCCGGGCGTAGGCCAGACTGAGGTTGTTCTGGATGTTGGCCTGGCCCACCTGGTCGCCGGCATCGACGAAAGCCTGCAGCGCCGCCTTCAGGCCGCGCAAGCGCACGGCGACGTCCGGGTCGGCGCTGTGCAGCGCGTTCAGCGCCGAACCCTCGCCGGCCCGGTCGCCGCTGGCGCGTGCCAGCGCCAGCGCCTTGCGCGCCGAGGCCTGCGCCTGTTCGGCCTCTGCCGCCGTCGTCGCGCGCGCACGCTGCACGGTCGCGATGACGCGCCAGGCCTGGCCTTCCAGCCGCGCGTCGCCCAGCCGGGCGAAGAGTTCGGCCGCGGCCGTAGCCGGCGCCTGACTTTCGGGGTCGAAGCGCGACGCGCCGGCCTGCGCGCGCCGCAGCAAGGCCAGGGCGATCAGCGGCTTGCGGCGGCTGCGCCGTGCCGCGTCCTCGGCCTGCAATGCCGCAGTCAGCGCGAGCTGCACATCGCCGTGGCGCGATTGCACCAGCGCAAGACAGGCCAGCGCACGGGCACGCAGCGCTGCCGATCCTTCGGCGTCGGCCAGCGAGCGCATCGCCTCGGCGTCGGCCTGGGCGCGCGCCGTCTCTGCCAGCGCCAGCAGGCTCTCGACCCGTGCCTCCAGCAAGGCGACGCGTGTGGGTCCGCGCAGGCGCGGCAATGCCAGCGCGGCACTAACCAGCGTGACGGCGCGCTCATGCTGGCCGCTGCGCGCGACCGTGGCGATCTGCGCCAGGGTGTCAGCGTGCATCGCGCGCCTCCGAACTCAGCAGCGCCTCCACCAGCGCATCGACCCGGATCGGCTTGGTCACGTAGTCGTCCATCCCCGCGGCCAGGCACTCTTCGCGGTCGCCCTGCATCGCGTTGGCCGTCATCGCGACGATGCGCGGGCGCTCGCCGCGTGGCAGCAGCGTGCAGATGCGCCGCGCCGCATCGAGACCGTCCATCTCGGGCATTTGCACGTCCATCAGCACGACGTCGTAGCGCTGGCGCTGCACGCACTCGATGGCCTCGATGCCATTGGATGCGAGGTCGGCGCGGTAGCCCATCTGCTGCAGCAGGCGCAGCGCGAGCTTCTGATTCACGACGTTGTCTTCGGCGAGCAGGATGCGCAGCGGGTGGCGCGCTGCCATGCCGGGGTCCATCCTCGGCTTCTCGGCGGGCGCCGGTGCGGGCTTGAGCGTCGCCTCATGGGCGAGCAGGCCGACCAGGGTGTCGAACAGGTGCGACTGCCGGATCGGCTTGGCGAGGTAGGCATCGAAGAGCCTGTCGGCGTCTCCCGCCTCGCGCCGCCCGAGCGAACTGAACAGCACCAGCGGCAGTGACGGCCGGCGCTCGCGCATCAACCGCGCCAGCGCCATGCCGTCCAACTCGGGCATGTGCATGTCGAGGATCGCGAGGTCGAAGGCTTCGCCGGCCTCGATCCAGCGCAGGGCTTCGAGCGGCGACTCGGTGTCGCCGGTGGTCATGCCCCACTTGGCCGACTGCAGCGCGAGCACGCGCCGGTTGGTCGCGTTGTCGTCGACGACCAGCATGCGCCGGCCCTTCAGCTCGGGCTGCACGCCGATAAAGTCGCGCTGGCGTGCCGGCGGCAACTCGGCCGTCTTCGTGCGGATCGTGAAGAAGAAGGTCGAGCCCTTGCCCGGGCCCGCGCTCTCGGCCCACATCGTGCCGCCCATCAGCTCGGCCAGGCGCTTGCTGATCGCCAGGCCAAGGCCCGTGCCGCCGTACTTGCGCGTCGTGCTCGAGTCGGCCTGGCTGAAGCTCTGGAACAGCCGCCCCATGCCCTCGGCCGAAAGGCCGATGCCGGTGTCGCGCACGGCAAAGGTCAACTCCATCGCGCCGCCGTCCGCAGGCGCGGCGCTCACGCTCAGCACGACCTCGCCACGCTCGGTGAACTTGACCGCGTTGGCGAGCAGGTTGAGCATGATCTGGCGCAGCCGCGTCACGTCGCCGAACACCGCGAGCGGCACCTCGCCCTCGAACAGGTAGGCCGTGTCGAGGCGCTTCTCGGCCGCGCGCGTGCCGACGAGATCGAGCGCCGACTCGACGCAATCGCGCAGATCGAAGGGGTGCGACTCGATGTCCATCCGCCCGGCCTCGATCTTCGAGAAGTCCAGGATGTCGTTGATGATCGTCAGCAGCGCGTCGCCCGAGTCGCGGATCGTCGCCGCGTAGTCGTGCTGCTCGGCGTCGAGCTTCGTGTCGAGCAGCAGGCCGCTCATGCCGATCACCGCGTTCATCGGCGTGCGGATCTCGTGGCTCATCGTCGCCAGGAACGCGCTCTTGGCCTCGTTGGCGGTCTCTGCGGCGGCGCGGGCCTCCTGCGTCTCCTTGAACAGCCGTGCGTTCTGGATCGCGATCACCGCCTGGTCGGCGAAGGTCTTGATCAGCGCGATTTCCTTCTCGCTGAAGGGCTTCATCGGCAGGCGCGCCACGCCGAAGGCGCCTATGCCCTTGCCCTCCCAGACCAGCGGCACGTACAGCTGTGAGTGGTCGCCCATCCAGGAGGTGACCTCGCGCATCGAGGGCGGCACATCGGGCCCGTGCAGCACGTCAGCATAGTGCAGCACGACGCGCTTGTGCGCGCAGTAGCCGTGCATCGACTCGCGCGCCGGCGCCGGGAAGGTGCGGCGCAGCCACTGGACGACCTTCGGGTACATGGGGTCGCCACGGAACTGCGGCGCCTGGTTCACGTTCAGGTGAACCAGGCCATCTTCGCCGATCAGGCCGATGTTGACGTAGTTGGTGTTCAGGATGCGCCGTGCGCTGTTCAGGATGCGCTCGAACACCGGCGCGGTGTCGGACACCGAGTTTCCGATGACTTGCAGCACCTCGGCGCTGGCGGTCTGCTGCTCCAGCGATTCCTTCGTCTCGTTGAACAGGCGCACGTTCTCGATCGCGATCACGGCCTGGCTGGCGAAGGTCTTGAGCAGATCGACGATGCGCTCGGGGAAGGCGCCCGGTTCCTTGCGCGTGACGCTGATGAACCCGATGGCCACCCCTTCGCGCACCATCGGCACGCCGAGCATGCTGCGGTAGCCACGCAGGCGCGCCAGGTTGCGCATCATCTCGGGCGCCTGCGCGGCGTCCTCGGTGTCGGTGATGCGCGCGATCGCGCCGTCGCGTAGCGGCGCGGCGAGCGGGAAGTCGGCGAACGCCATCGGGAACGAGCCTTGAAGCGCCTCGTCGGCGGCCGGGCTCGTCGGCGTGAACGCCACCAGGTTCAGCGCGTCGTCGAATATGCGGAACACCGCAGTCGAGAACCCGCCGGTGAGGCGATTCGAACTCGTCGCGATGGCCTCGAACACCGGCTGCACGTCGGACGGCGACGCGGCGATGACCTTCAGGATCTCGGCCGTGCCGGTCTGGCGCTCGAGCGCCTCGTGGGTTTCGCGGAACAGCCGCGCGTTCTGGATCGCGATCACCGCCTGGTCGGCGAAGGTCTTGAGCAGCTTGATGTCCGTGTCGGTGAACGCCACCGGCGGCATGCGCACGACCTGCAGTGCGCCGATGCCCTGGTCTTCCCACATCATCGGCGCGACGAGCATCGAATAGTTGCCGATCGTCTTGGCCGTCTCGCGCAGGCCGGCGGGCACGTCGGCACCGTGCAACACGTCGGGGAAGTGCAGGACGCGCCGCTTGTGGATGGCATAACCGTGGATCGATTCGCGCACCGGCCGCGGGAACTGCGCGGCGACCTTGTCGCCCGCTTTACGCACCGCTTCGCCGTAGACCTCGACGAGCCTATCGATGGCTTCGAGGTTGTGCGCGATGTGCATCAACCCGTCGTCGCCGATCAGTGCAATCGACACCCGGCCGCTTTCGAACAGCCGCTGGCAACTTTGCATGATCTTGTCGAACACCGGTTGCGTGTCCTCGACCGAGCTGCTGATGACGGCCAGCACCTCTGCGGTGGCCGTCTGCTGATCCAGCGCCTCCTTGGTCTCGTTGAACAGGCGCACGTTCTCGATCGCGATCACGGCCTGGCTGGCAAAGGTCTTGAGCAGATCGACGATGCGCTCGGGGAAGGCGCCCGGTTCCTTGCGCGTGACGCTGATGATCCCGATGGCCACCCCTTCGCGCACCATCGGCACGCCGAGCATGCTGCGGTAGCCACGCCGGCGGGCGAGTTCGCGGAACTCGGTGCTCAGATCGGGGTGTGTTTCGGTGTCGAACACCTGGTTCGGCTGGCAGGTGCGCAGCGGCTCCAGCAGGTAGGTCGAAGTGATCGGCATGGGGCCCAGCGCGCGCAGCGCCTGAGCACCGGACGCATCCGTCGCGGTGAACGCGACCAGGTGGGCGTGCCCGTCCTGTACCCGCCACGCCGTCGCCGAGAAGCCTCCCGCCAGTTGCCGCGCGCTGTTGATGATGGCATCGAGCACGGGCTGCACGTCAGACGGCGAGCTGGCGATGACCTTCAGGATGTCGGCGGTGGCGGTCTGCTGCTCCAGTGCCTCCTTCGTCTCGTTGAACAGTCGCACGTTCTCTATGGCGATCTGTGCCTGGTCGCGGAACGACTCGGCCAATGCAATTTCCTTCCCGCTCAAGACGCGGGCCTTGAAGGAGCCGAACGCCAGCACACCCAGACATTCGCCGCCGCGCAGCAGCGGCAGGAAGAGGGCAGAGCGGACACCCAGAGCCTCGTGGATATGGCGTTCGTGGGGCGGCAGCTCGATCAGCGACCAGTCCGGCAAGTGCACCATCGCCTTCGTGACGATGGCGCGCGACGGGAAGTTCGCGCTTGGATCGATCGGCAGATTGGACGGGCCCATGTCATCCATCGGTCCGCCGGGCGTGGCGCCCGCGATCGGCGAGTGCGTGTTGCCGTCGCAGCCCAGCACGATCGCGAAGTCGCAGGCCAGCAGGCGCACGGCCGCCGCGACGATGGCGCGGAAGACCGGCTTCACGTCGGTCGGCGAGCCGCTGATCACGCGCAGGATGTCGGCGCTGGCGGTCTCGCGGGCGAGCGCTTCCTTCGTCTCGTTGAACAGCCGCGCGTTCTGGATCGCGATCACGGCCTGGTCGGCAAAGGTCTGCGCCAGGGCGACCTCGCGCTCGTCGAACGCCCCGGCGGAGGCGCGCAGGATCGTCAGGCAGCCGATCGCCCGCCCATCGCGCAACAGCGGCACGAACAGGCACGACCGGTAGCCGAGCGCGATCGCCAGGCTCGGCATGCGCGGGAACTGGCCCACCGCTTGGGCAGTGTCGGCCACCGCGATCACGCGCGACTCGAGAATGCAGGTGCCGGCACCGCTGCCGCGGTCCAGCGGCCAGGGCATGAGAATGCTGTCCGCATGGTCGTCCGCGCTGTCGCTGGCATAGGCGACCGATTCGATCATCTCGCCCCGGGGCATGACCAGGGCGACGGTCTTGCCGGCGAAGAGCTTGCGGCAGCTCTGCACGATGGCGTCGAACACCGGCTTCGTGTCGGTGACCGAGCCGCTGATGACGCGCAGGATCTCGGCCGTCGCGGTCTGCTGCTCCAGTGCCTCCTTGGTCTCGTTGAACAGCCGCGCGTTCTGGATCGCTATCACCGCCTGGTCGGCGAAGGTCTGGAGCATCGCCAGTTCCTTGGCGCTGAAAGCACCCCGCGAGCGCGCCACGCCTATGGCGCCGATGCCCTTGTCGTTCCACAGCATCGGCGCGAAGGCGAGCGACTGGTAGCCGACCTCCTGCCCCATGCGACGCAGCACCTTGGGCACGTCCTCGGCGTCACCGAGCACATCGGGCCAGTGCACGACGCGTCGCTCGCGGATCGCGATGCCCGCCGGCGTCACGTCTACCGGGGCGGGGAAGGTGGCGGCGATGATGTCGTGCGCCTTGCCGACGTAGGCCGCGATCTGCAGCATGCCCTGCTCGTCGACCAGCAGCACGTCGAGCTCGTCGCCGCCGAACAGGTGCTTGCAGCTGTCGAGGATCTTGTCGAACACCGGCTGGGTGTCGGCCACCGAGCTGCTGATGACGGCCAGCACCTCGGCCGAGGCCTTCTGCTGCTGCAAGGCCTCTTGCGTTTCGTTGAACAGCCGCGCGTTCTGGATCGCGATCACCGCTTGGTCGGCGAAGGTCTTCAGAAGGCTGATCTCCTTGTCGGAGAACGGCCGCGGCGGCTGGCGCATCACGCATATCGAACCGATGCCGCGGTCCTCCCACAGCATCGGTGCGTAGACGCAGGAGAAGTTGCCGAAGCGCTTCATCAACTGATCGTTCTGCTCGCGGTCTGCGAGCATGACGCTCGCATCCGGCACGTGGTGCACGCGGCGGGCCTGCAGCACCCGGCCGGTGACGCTCCGCTCGAGCGGCTTGAGATCGGCGTGGTCCATGGCGGCGGCGATCGAGCCGCGCCAGGCCGCTGTATGCACCAATGTGTCGTCACCGACAACGTAGATGCTGATCTGGTCAGTCGCGAACAGCCGCTCGCAGCTGTCGACGATCTTCTCGAAGACGGGCGCCGAATCAGCCACCGAGCTGCTGATGACCTGCAGCACCTCAGAGGTCGCGGTCTGTTGCTCCAGCGCCTCCTTGGTCTCGTTGAACAGGCGCACGTTCTCGATCGCCACGACCGCCTGACGGGCGAAGGTCTGCAGTAGCGCGACTTCCTTGTCGGCGTAGAGCCCGGTCTCGGCGCGGTTGACGGTGATCGCGCCGACGATCTGCTGGTCGCGCAGCATCGGGACCGACAGGCCGCTGCGGAACCCTGCCAGTTCGACGACGCGCTTCATGCTCGGCGCATAGTCGGCGTCGGGTTCGGCCAGCAGATCGGCCACGTTGACCACGCCGCGCTGGCGGATCGCGCGTGCCGCGATCGACGTGCTGCCCTCCAGCCGCTGGGGCCACACTTCGCGCAGCGCCGCCGTGCCTTCCAGGTTGACGCCATGCAGACTCGCCAGGTGCAGCCACTCGCCGTCGAAGCGGGTCACGAGGCAGTACCGCGCGCCGGTCAGCGCGGCGGCGCGCTCGGCGATGATTTCGAACACCGGCTGCACATCGGTGGGCGATTCGCTGATCACCTGTAGCACGTCCGACGTGGCCGTCTGCCGCGCCAGCGCATCCTGCGTCTCGTTGAACAGCCGCGCGTTCTGGATCGCGATCACCGCCTGGTCGGCGAAGGTCTTGAGCAGGCTGATGTCGTTGTCGGTGAAGGGCGCGGGCGGGACGCGATGGACGGCAAGCGCGCCGATGCCCCTGCCCTCCCAGAACATGGGTGCGAACAGGGCGGAATAGTTGCCGTTCAGTTCGGCCGACTTGCGCAGGCCCTTCGGTACCTCGGGGCCATGCAACACATCGGCGAAGTGCACCACCTTGCCTTTGTGGATAGCGTACCCATGAATGGAGTCGCGCACCGGTCGCGGAAACTGGGCCTGAATGAGTCTTCTCGCGTTCGCCAGGCTTTCGTCTGCGGGGCCTCTTGAGTCCTGCATCAGATGCATCAACCCGTCTTCGCCGATCAGCGCCACGTTGGCGTATTCAACGCCGAACAGCTTCTGGCAGCTCTGGATGATCTTGTCGAATACAGGCGCAGCGTCCGACACCGAACTGCTGACGACCCGTAGCACTTCGGACGTGGCGGTCTGCCGCTCCAGCGCTTCCTGCGTCTCGTTGAACAGCCGCACGTTTTCCATCGCGATCGCGGCCTGGTCGGCGAACGAAGTGACGAGCTCGATTTCCTTTTCGTTGTAGGCCTGCACGAAGGTCCGGCCCAGCGTCAGCACGCCGACGGCAGCGCCCTCGCGCACGATGGGCACGGCAAGCAGCGTGCGGTAGCCGCCTACCTGCTGCACATCCTTGCGTCCATAGTCCGGGTCGTTCTGCGTGTCCTCGACCTGCACCGCGTGCGCCGCGACCACGGCGCGCGACGTCAGCGATACGTGGTCGCTCAGCAGCGGTGGGTGCGCCGCCAGATGTTCAATCAGCGCTGGCGTGGCCCCGAACAGCCCGGCGGGGCGGCAGACATCGCCCTCGACCCGGAAGATCACGCCCAGCGAGGCGCGGCACAGCCGGGCCGCGCTGCCGATCAATGTCTCGAGCACGGCTGCGAGGTCGAAGGTCGAGCGGCTGATCGCCTTGAGCACGTTGGCCGTAGCGGTCTGGCGCTCGAGTGCTTCCTGCGTCTCGTTGAACAGCCGCGCGTTCTGGATTGCGATCACCGCCTGGTCGGCGAAGGTCTTGAGCAGCGCTCGCTCCTTGGGCGTGAAGCCACCGAGTCGCGGGCGCTGCAGCGAGATGGCGCCGATGCCGCGGTCGCCCTGCATCAGCGGCGCCATCATCTGCGAATAGTTCTTGCCGATGCGCAGCGCCGGTGCGCGCACGCCCCGCGGCACGCCGGCGCCATTGAGCACGTCAGCGAAGTCGAGCACGCGCCCGCTTGCGATCGCTTCGGCCGTGCCGGTGCCGACCAGCGGCATCGGGAAGACCGAGCGCGTTTGCTCTCGGGCAGCGTCGAGCTCGGCCTGCGTCCATCCCGGTTGGCCGTCCGCCGCGGCGACCGTGCGCACGGCAGCCAGATGCAGCAGGCCGTCCTCGCGGATCAGCATGACGCTCATGGCCTGAACATCGAACAGGTGGCTGCAGCTCTCGAGAATCTTCTCGAGCACCGGCTGCGCATCGGCCAAAGAGCTGCTGATGACCTGCAGCACCTCGGCGGTCGCGGTCTGCTGCTCGAGCGCCTCCCGCGTCTCGGCGTGCAGGCGAGCGTTTTCCAGCGCCACGCTCAGGCTTCCCGCCAGCGTCTCGAGCAGACGAACCTGCGCTTCGCCGAACGCATGGTCGCGTTCGTGGTCCTCGATGATGATGTTGCCGAGCAGACGGTCGCCTGCCAGCATGGGCACACCAAGGATCGAGCGGCTGCGGTCGGTACCCGGCTGGACCGGAACGCCCTGGGCGATCTGCTCGGCCTGCGAGTTGAAGATGACGACGCGAGGGTTGCGCACGAAGGAATCCACTGTCCCGCCCGGCTCGGGGGAGTGCGGCGGCGTATGCAGCCGCACGCCGTGTTCATAGACGTAGAGCCCGGTGAACAGGCGGCTCTGTGCGTCCCACCAGTTGATGCCGATGTCGCCGGTCTTGAAGACCTCGCGCAACTTGTCGCCCACCAGGTCCACGATCGCCTGGAAGTCAATCTCCGCAGCCATGCCCTGCTGGACGCTGTTGACGATGGCGAGCTCGGCCGCGCGCTGCTCGGCCTGAGCCGTGCGCCCGGCCAGCGTCTGTTCGAGGACGGAAATCCGGCACAGGTCGGCGAGTGCCGCCGCGGCCTGGCTCGCGAGCATGCCAAGCAAGTCGCGGTCGGCGTCGCGCAAGCGCCGGCGCGCTCCTTCGATGTCGGCGTACAGGTAGCCGAGAAGCTCCTTCCGCGCGATCAGCGGGGCGATCAGGCACGAACGCTGCTGCGCCGCTGGCGCGCCCTCCGGCCCGTAGCGCAGGCTCGTCGCGCGGGTGCGGCGGGTCTCGGCCAGCCACGGCGAGACGGCCTTCAGCAATGCCTGCTCGTGCTCGCCGCGCGGCAACAGCGAGCGGGCAGGGCGCAGGCCCTCTGGGGTCTCGAGAACCAGCAGCACGCGTTCGGCGCCCGAGAGTCGGGCCGCTTCATCAATCAGCAGCGCGTGCAGTTCTTCCGCGCTGAGCGCCTCGTTCAGGCAAAGCCCGACTTGGACCAGTCGCTCGAAGGGATCGCGCGGGGCTGCCGCGCGCGTGGCAGTCACTGGCGTCGTCTCCAGAGTGGATCGCGCTGACTGCCTGCGCGCGGATGACTTCCTCTTCCCGGGCGAACCTGTCATGTGCTGTGTTCGAGATCGACGATCAGATTCGGACCGTTCGCGTCGGGCGGGTGCCTGGCGCGCCGGGTGGGACGGGCACATCGCGCGCGCTGCCGGGTGGCGGGTGACGACGGCCCAACAAGTGCGCGCGTAGTCTATCGGGGACTGCGCCGCGGCGTGCGCCGCGTCTGCGGCGGGGTTTCTAGCCGGGAGCGCTGCGGCGCCTGCGCCTCGCCTCGACGTGCTTCCAGCGCCGGTGCACCCAGTACCACTGTTCGGGGTGGCGAACGACCAGCCGCTCCAGCGCAGCGTTGTAGGCGCGCGTGTTGCGCCGGATCGCCTCGGTCGTGTTCTCGCATTCGATGGGTGCGAGCGGTGCTTCGAAGCGCAGCACGTGGCGGCCGCCCTCTTCACGCCAGCTCGACGCCGGAAGCACTGGCGCGCCGGTCGAGAGCGCGATGATCGCCAGGCTCTTGAACGTCCACGCCGGGTGGCCGAGGAAGTCGACCGCGATGCCGTCGGGCGGCCCGGCGTGCTGGTCGAACGGCAGCACGACGGCGTCGGCGTTGGCCAGGCAGGCGAGCATCGCGTCGAGCGAGTCTCGCTTGGAGAAGACGCCGAAGCCGGCCTGCTCGAAGCGCCGCGTGACCAGGCGGTCCAGCCACGCCGGCTTGATCGGCCGACGGACGAAATGGAACTTGCCGCGCATCTCGGGGAAGAGCGCGAGGCCGGCGGTCGTGGACACCTCCCAGTTGCCGAAGTGCCCGGTCAGGATCAGGATGCCCTTGCCCTGATCGCGCGCGGCGAGGAAGTTGTCTATGCCTTCGACGCGCACCAGCGCCATTTTCTGCGCCGCGCTGAGCCAGCGGAAGCGGAAGAACTCGACCAGCAGGCGCCACAGGTGGCCGTAGTGCGCTGCGGCGAGACGAGCGATCTCGGCCTCGCCGACGAACTCGCCGTAGACGCGGCGCAGGTTGGCGAGCACGACTTCGCGCCGCAGCGGCAGGAAACGGGCGATGAAGCGGCCGGCGCGAGACGCCAGCGTTTGCGCCGGCACGGCCAGCGCAAACGCCGAGGCGCTCAGCCGATCATGGGTCAGCGAAAGCCTCACTTCGCCGACGCGATGCAGATCGAGCGCGTACCGCGCGGCGGCGCTGCAAACGAGTTGCGGCGCGCCGTAGTTGTCGCGCGCGACCGAGAAGTCCGTCAGTGCGACCTGGCCCAGTGCAGCCTCGCGCGGGAAGAGCTTGAGGCAGGCCTCCTTCGCCGCGAAGCGCGCTGCGAGGCTAGCCGCGCGGCCGGGGCCGTCGCCGGCGTCGGCGAGTTCCTGCGCCGAGAAGAACGCGCGCAGACCGTCGGCTGGCGTCTCGCGCAGCAGGCGCTCGATGCGCGCGATCGCCACGCTGTCGATGCCGCAGCGGTCGGCGGCCGCGCTGTTGTCCGCCATGCGCGACTATGCCGCGCGGACGAGCAACGCCGCGTTCGTTCCTGCAAACCCACGGCAGACAATCAGCGCGACATCGCTGCGCGGCACCTGCGGTGCGGCCGAGAGCGGCAGCCCGAAGCAGTCGTTGGCAACGGTGCCGAGAGTTGCGATGCCGGGCACGACGCGCTGCTTCAGCGCACCGAGCGCGAGTACCGCATCGAGAATGCCGGCCGCGGCGATCAGGTGGCCGAAGGCCCACTTGAAGGCCGTCACCAGCGGCATCGCATTACCGAACACCTCGCGCAGCGCCGCCGCCTCCGACGCATCGGACTGCGGCGTGCCGTTGCCGTGAGCGACGACCATGCCGACGTCTTCGCGGCGCAGCTGCGCGTCGTCCAGCGCCTGCCGGATCGCGCGAACGACGCCGTCTCCATCGTCGCGAATCGTGAACAGGCCTTCGGCTTCGCACGCGCTGCCTCCGCCGAGCACCTCGCCGAGCACGCTTGCGCCGCGCGCGGCGGCCGAGGCTTCGGTTTCGAGCATCAGCGCGGCGGCGCCTTCGCCGAACACGCTGCCGTCGTGGCGCGCGTCGAAAGGCCGCAGCGCTTCGCTCGCGAGCAGGCCCACGCCGTGGTAGTAGAGCAGCATCTGCGGCTCGATCGGCGCGTCGTGGCCCACCGCGACGGCGCGGTCGGCCTCGCTATGGCGCAGCGCCTCGAAGGCCTCGATCACCGCCAGCGTGCCGCCGACGCTGTGGTTCGTGATGCACGCGTTCGGGCCTTTGAGGCCATGGCGGATTCCGATATGGCCGAGCACGTTGTTCGGCAGCGTGCGCAGCAACCACATCGGGTTCACGGTGTCGACAAGCTGGCGCCCGAACTCGCGCAGGTCGCCCTTCGCCTCGGTCAGCAGCGGCAGGTAGTCGTACTGGTTCTGGTAGTTGCCGCCGCCCGAGCCGACATAAACGCCGGTGCGATCGCTATAGATCGCCGCTGCCGCGGCGTCTTGCGCATCGCGGTGGCCGATGATTCCCGCGCCCTCGATCGCGCGGCCCGCGGCGTACAGGCCGAAGAGATCGGTGCGGCGGATCAGCTTGTGCAGCTTGCGGTCCTCGACGAGGGCGCGCGGGTTCAGGTCGGCGACTTCGCCCGCCTGGTGCACGGGCCAGCCGGTCGTATCCCATTGCCTGATCGGCGCGATCGCGCTGCGCCCGGCGAGAACGGCGTCGAGGATCGCTTTCGGTTCCATGCCGGCGGCGCAGACTGCGCCGCTGCCGGTGACGAGGATTCTGTTGCGGGATGCCATGCTTGCTACCGGTTCACGACGCGAGTGCGGCGGCGGTTTCTTCGGGGTGGCGCAGCACGACGCAACTGTTCGAACCGCCGAAGCCGAACGAGTTGGACATCGTCATGCGCACGCGCTGGCGGCGCGGCGTGCCGAGCACGAAATTCAGATCGCAGTCGGGGTCGGGCACGCCGTAGTTGGCGTTGACGGGCATCTCGCCGCGCTGGATCGCGAGCGCGCAGACGGCGATCTCGACCGCGCCTGCGGCGGCAATCAGGTGGCCCATGCTGCTCTTGGTCGAGCTGACGGCGAGGCGCGACACCTCGCTGCCGAACACGGCGCGCGTCGCAGCGCTTTCGCTGCGGTCGTTCATTCCGGTCGACGTGCCGTGCGCGTTCAGGTAGTCGATGTCTGCGGGCGTCGCGCCGGCGTCGGCAAGCGCGGCGCGCATCGCCTGGATCGGTCCGTCGCCGTCGGGCGGCGAGTCGGTGATGCGGTAGCTGGAGAGCGAGTTGCCGTCGCCCGCCAGTTCGGCGTAGATGCGCGCGCCACGCAGGCGGGCGGACTCCCACTCCTCGAGCACGAGGAAGCCGGCGCCTTCGCCGAGCAGGAAGCCGTTGCGCGTCGCATCGAACGGGCGGCTTGCGCGCTCGGGCGTGTCGTTGTCGGGCGAGAGCGCGCTGAGCAGGCAAAAGCCCGCGATGCCGACCGGGCTGATCATCGAGTCGAAGCCACCGGCCAGCACACGATCGACCGCGCCGCGGCGGATGAGCTTGAGCGCCGTGCCGAGAGCTTGCCCGCCCGAAGCGCATGCGGTATGCACCGCGGTCGCGTAGCCGCGGATACCGTGGCGGCGCGTCAGCAGTGCCAGGCCCGCGTTCGTGTTGCTGCGGCAGAATACCATCGGGTCGCTCGCCGAAGGGTCGCTGAGCAGCCGGTCGGCGTGCAGCTCGCCGTCGGCTGCCGAGTGCTCGTGCAGCGCCGTCAGGTCGACGAACTCCGACGTCATCATGCCCGCGCCGACCGCGCAGCCCCAGCGCGTCGCGGTGGCGTCGGTCGGGCGGATGCCTGCGTCGCGCAGAGCCTGCTCGGCAGCGACGAGCGCGAAGCGGTGCGCGCGCGTCGTGTGCTTGATGAGACGCTGGTCCTCGATCGCGTCGTCGCGCAAGCCCTTGACCTCGGCCGCGATGTGGACCGGGAAGCCACTGGCGTCGAACAGGCTGATCTCGCCACCGCCGCTGCGTCCGTCGAGCAGCGAGCGCCAGGTGCTCTCGACATCGTTGCCGACGGGAGTCACGAGGCCGATGCCGGTGATCGCGACGCGACGTCTGCCGCCCTTGGTGCCCGTCGTCATGCAGGTTCCCCCGAGATGAGCTCCAGCCGCGCGGTGGCGACGGTCTTGCCGCTCGCGTCGCGTGCGCTGAGCAGGATGCGGTCGACGCCCGACGCCGCGCGCTTGGCGTCGATCTGCAGTACGTCGCCGGGCGCGATGAACGAGCGCATCTTCACGTGCGTCATTCGCTTTGGGACCGCGCCTTTGGCTGCGAGCTGCATCGCGAGGCCGATCTGCGCGTCGAGCAGCAGCGTCGCCGGGAACACCGGCCGGCGCGGGAAGTGGTCGCCGAAGAACGGCGCCGCAGCCGGCACGTTCAGCGTCGCCGAGACAGACTCGCCGGGCACGCCGTCACCAGCCTCGATGCGCGGCGCGACGACGCCGTTGAAGTGCCCCGGCGTTGCACCTGCGCCGCGAAGCAGCTCGAAGCGTTCGGCCAGCGCGGCCGGCGAATCGAACTCTTCGACCGCCAGCATTGGGCCGAGGCAGTCCTGCAGCTCGATCACGAGCCTGCCATCGACGCGAGCCCAGCCGGAGTAGGCCACCGCCTCGTCGTCGCAGTGCTCGATCTCGACGCCGAGCACGAGCGTGTCGCCTGGCTTCACTGCAGCGTGGAACCGCGTTTCGTTGGCGAGCGCCGCCACCGGCCGCCCGCGAAACGAGATCCTTGCCATCGCGACCCACGCCGCGAGCTGGCCGACCGCTTCGGCGACGAGGCATGACGGGAACGCGGCGATGCCGAGAGGCACGGCGAACTCGCCGCGTGCGCGCGTCCCGGCTTCGAATTCGGTGATCCGGTCGACGAACGAGAACGCCGCAAAGTGATCCGGCATGGACGCGCTGGGTCAAGCAGCCGTGCCGGCCTCGCGCTGCGCAGTGATCACTAGCTTGCAGAAGGTCTCGGGCGTGAACAGGCGCGGAATGTCCTTGACCTTCATCGGCGTCTTGAAGCGCTCGGCGGGAACCTCGTCCAAGTACGTGCGCAACTGCGCCAGGCCGGCTTCGCTGACGATGCCCTTGTCCTCGAACTCGGCCTCGCTCAAGGCGCCGCGGGCGTTCTCGACGATCTTGCCGCGCGGGATCTTGATCTTGAACGCGCGTTCGAGGCGAAACACCATGTCGAGGAAGTCGATCGACTCCGCGTCCAGGCCCTCGATCAGCGAGACGTCGAGCTTGATGTCCTCGACGTCGCAGCCGAGCGCGTCGGCCATCGTCGCGGCCACGGTCGGAAAGACCGCCGCAATGTCTTCCTTGGTGATTGGGGTCATTTCTCTCACTCCATTTTGAAACCGCCGTCGATACTCAATACCTGCCCCGTCACGTAGCTCGCGTGCGCGGAAGCGAGGAACCATACCGCATCGGCCACTTCCTGCGCGCGGCCGTAGCGGCGCAGCAGGATGCGTGCCAGCACCGCGTCGCCCGACTGCTCGCGCACTTCGGCCGACATCTCGGTTTCGATCACGCCCGG
>Ga0209048_10001288_pt1 | contig 25993 bp, 22 predicted proteins | sample FrelakmetCRP12CR_FD_187146 | JGI IMG/M metagenome (GOLD analysis project Ga0209048, IMG submission 187146) | Freshwater lake sediment microbial communities from the University of Notre Dame, USA, for methane emissions studies - CRP12 CR (SPAdes)... | ecosystem: Environmental > Aquatic >... | reverse complement strand
AGGCCCGCGCCGTTGACCAGGCAGCCGATGTTGCCGTCGAGCTGGATGTAGGCGAGGTCGAACTTGCTCGCCTCGACCTCGGCCGGGTCTTCCTCGTCGAGGTCGCGGTAGGCGACGATCTCGGGGTGGCGGTACAGCGCGTTCGAATCGAAGTTGAACTTCGCGTCCAGCGCCTTGATGCCGCCGTTGCCTTCGAGGATCAGTGGGTTGATCTCGGCCAGGCTGGCGTCGGTGTCCATGTAGCAGGCGTAGAGCTTCTTGAAGACGTCGACCGCCTGCGCCTGCGAGGCCTCGGGCACACCGATGCCGCGGGCGAGCTCAAAACCCTGCGCGTCGGTCATGCCCTTGAGCGGGTCGACGAAGACCTTGATGATCTTCTCCGGCGTCGCCTTCGCCACCTGCTCGATGTCCATACCGCCTTCGCTGCTGGCCATCAGCGCGACCTTCTGCGACGCGCGGTCGGTGACGGCAGCGACGTAGTACTCCTTCCTGATGTCGGCGCCCTCTTCGATCAGCAGACGGCGAACCTTCTGGCCCTCGGGGCCGGTCTGGTGCGTCTTGAGCAGCATGCCCAGGATCTCGCCCGCGAGCCTGCCGACCTCGGCGAGAGAGCGCGCCACCTTCACGCCACCGCCCTTGCCGCGGCCGCCGGCATGGATCTGCGCCTTCACGACCCAGACCGGGCCGCCGAGCCTCTGCGCCGCTTCGGTAGCCTCGCGCACGCTGAAGGCCGGGTAGCCGCGCGGGACGGGCACGCCCGCCTGGCGCAGGATTTCCTTGCCCTGATATTCGTGGATCTTCATCGTGAAGTCTCTTGCTGAAGTTGAGATGTTGAAGGTGCTTCGGCGGATCGCGCTGCAGTGTCGGCGCCGGAGCTGACGGCGCCTTTACGGTACCAGCGCGGGTAGTGCAGACGCACAGCCTCGCCGCCAGCGCGCAGCGCGTGGCAGCGGTCGATCTGGAACGGTTGCGTGGCCGACTCGGCTTCGCCGCGGGTGTCGATCACGGTGCCGGCGAACGCCTGCACCACGGCCGTGGGAAGCGTCTGCGTGAGTTCGGTGATATGCGTGCAGCCGAGCACGCCGCCCAGCCGCTGCTGAACGCCCTGGCGGAACCGGCGCATCAGGTTCAGCCCGACCAGGCTGGCGTAGGCGGCGCCGTAGTCTTCGCACATCCCCTCGTACGGACTGGCGCGGGTTTCGGCGCCTGCCTCAACGATGTTGAAGCGCTCGTCGATCACCAGGCGCAGCAGCATGTCGTGGATCGGCTGTCCGGCCGGACGCGTGCCGCTGGGGAGCCGCGCCTCGTGTGTCCTGATGTCGGTCAGCTGCGCGTCGACCTCCCACAAGCCGTCGCCGCGCGCATAGACCTTGATGTCGACACTTCGGTGGTGCTGGAGCGCTCGCGCGGGAGCAGCGGAAGGCAGGGTCATCGGTTGACGGGATTCGGGGAGACGCGCCGGCTCGGGCAGGCGGGGCGGATAGCCGGACAATGTAGCATCCCGCGCCGCGCTAGCCGTGCAGCCACCAGCGGTCCGCGCTGACAACCTGCGCCGGGCCTGCAGCCTGCTCTGGCAGGAGCCTGATCAAATCGTTCGGTTCGGGTCAGTCTTCGTCGCCCCGCAGGAGGCGACGGATCACCTCCGACGAGAAGCCGCGCCCAGCCAGGAAGCGCACATGCCGCGCCCGCTCAGCCGCGTCGCCGGCAGGAGCGTCGAACTTGCGCGACCAGACCTGCTTCGCACGCGCGAACTCGCTCTCCTTGAGCGCCAGTTGCTCGGCCGCCGTGAGTTCAAGGCCGTGCTGAGCCAGTTCCTGGCGGATGCGCAGGTTGCCCTGTCGCGCAGCGCGCAAGCGCACCCGAGCTTCGACGAAGCGTGCCTCGCTCAGGTGCCGGTTCGCGGCCAGCCAGTCGAGCAGCACCTCAACCTCGGCCTGCACTTCTTCGGTTGGCACGACGCGCCGAGAGAACGACCCTTCGTCGCGCCGCAAGGCGCCGGCATCGCCCGTCTCGTCAGTCGCAGCCTGCTGGCTTGCGTGCGCGAGCAACTTGCGGCGCAACTCCATCCGGCTGTGTTCGCGCTGGGCCAGCAGTTGCAAGGCGCGCGCCTTGAGCGCGAGACGATGCCTCATCACGGCCCCCGGCGGCCGCGCGAACCGCGCCTCACTCCCTTGCGGCCTTGCCCTTGGCTTGCACCGCAGCCTCGGCATCCCCGGTCGGCAACAGCGGTATGCCGACGGCCTCGCGCACCTTGTTCTCGATTTCGACCGCCAGGCCATGGTTCTCGCGCAGGAATTCGCGCGCGTTGTCCTTGCCCTGGCCGATCTTCTCGCCGTTGTAGGCGTACCAGGCACCCGATTTCTCGACCACCTTGGCCTCGACGCCCATGTCGATGATCTCGCCCTCGCGGCTGATGCCTTCGCCGTAGAGGATGTCGAACTCGGCGGTCTTGAACGGCGGCGCAACCTTGTTCTTCACCACCTTGACCTTGGTCTCGCTGCCGATGACTTCGTCGCCCTTCTTGATCGAGCCAATGCGCCGGATGTCGAGCCGCACCGAAGCGTAGAACTTGAGCGCATTGCCGCCGGTGGTTGTCTCGGGCGAGCCGAACATGACGCCGATCTTCATCCGGATCTGGTTGATGAAGATGACCATCGTGTTGGTCTTCTGGATCGACGCGGTCAGCTTGCGCAGTGCCTGGCTCATCAGCCTTGCCTGCAGTCCGGGCAGGCTGTCGCCCATGTCACCTTCGAGCTCGGCCTTCGGCGTGAGCGCGGCGACGGAATCGACGACGATCAGGTCGATCGCACCCGAGCGCACCAACGCATCGACGATCTCGAGCGCCTGCTCCCCGGTGTCGGGCTGCGAGATCAGCAGGTCCTGCAGATTGACGCCGAGCTTTTCGGCGTACTGCGCGTCCAGAGCGTGTTCGGCGTCGATGAAGGCGCTGACGCCGCCCTGCTTCTGCATCTCGGCGATGACCTGCAGCGTCAGCGTCGTCTTGCCCGACGATTCGGGGCCGTAGATCTCGATCACGCGGCCGCGCGGCAGGCCGCCGACGCCGAGCGCGATGTCGAGGCCGAGCGAGCCTGTCGAGACGACCTCGATGTCGCGGATCGCCTCGCCTTCGCCGAGCCGCATGATCGAACCCTTGCCGAACTGCTTTTCGATCTGCGCCAGCGCGGCCTGCAGCGCCTTGGCGCGTTCAGGGTTCATACCGGGTTTGGTGGTGGGGACATCCATGGGGTGTTCTCCGGAAAGTGAACTCGATTATCTCAGAAGCTGGATGTTTGTACAGTAGTTTGCACCCGAATTGTCCTGCAGTCTAGGAAGATGGGCGCAAACTTACAATTCGCTCGCACAGCCGCTGTCAAACCAGCCTGAGTCGGCGAAAGCTTCCCCGCCCCCTCTTCGGCGGAAGTTGCGTGTAGGGTCGACCTCGCGGACAGAGCCGCCGATCCGGATCCGTCGCCCCCGGTCCGACGCAAGGCGTCCAGGGGTTCAACCATGGGACAGACATGCGCATCCTCATCGCCGAAGACGACCAGGTGCTTGCCGACGGGCTGTTGCGCTCGCTGCGCAGCGCCGGCTACGCGGTGGACCAGGTCGGCAGCGGCAGCGAGGCCGATGCGGCGCTTTCGTCGCACGAGTTCGACTGCGTGATCCTCGATCTGGGCCTGCCGCGGATGCACGGCCTCGAGGTGCTGCGCAAGCTGCGCGCGCGAGGCTCGAGCGTGCCGGTACTGATCCTCACCGCAGCTGACAGCGTCGAGCAACGCGTCAAGGGCCTGGATCTCGGTGCCGACGACTACATGGCTAAGCCGTTTTCGCTGCAGGAACTCGAGGCCCGGGTGCGTGCGCTGACACGCCGCGGCCTCGGTACCGCGTCGACCGTGATCAGGCACGGGCCGCTAACCTTCGACGCCACCGGCCGCGTGGCCTACATCAATGACCAGCTGATCGAGCTTTCGGCTCGCGAGATCTCGCTGCTCGAGGTGCTGCTGCAGCGTGCCGGACGGCTGGTCAGCAAGGACCAACTCGTCGAGCGCCTGTGCGAATGGGGCGAAGAGGTCAGCAACAACGCGATCGAGGTCTACATCCATCGCCTGCGCAAGAAGATCGAGCAGGGCCCGGTGCGCATTGCGACCGTGCGTGGGCTAGGGTATTGCCTGGAGAAGATAGCGGCCTAGAAGAGTGTTGGCGTCGCAGCCGCGGCGGCTCGCAAGACGCAGTCGTTCCGCCATCACGCGTCGGCGCGCAGGCGATGGCGCCGTCCGTGCCGCGAGCGTACGGATCCTCGCGCCCGCTGCCCTGCGGCGCTATGCTCGGTGCCACCATGCCCAGCCCCGAGACTTCGCGCAGCAAGGAGCAGCGTTCGCTGTTCGGCGAGATCCTCGACTGGATGCTTGCGCCGCTGCTGCTGCTTTGGCCGATGAGCGTGCTGCTCACCTGGCTTGTAGCGCAGAACATCGCCAACAAGCCGTTCGACCGCGAACTCGGTCAAATGGCGCGCCTGCTGGCGCAGCAGGTCGAAGTGCACGCTGGCACCGGCGGCCGGCCGGTAGCCCGATTCCGGCTTCCGGCGGGCGCCGCCGAATTGCTGCGAACCGACGAGTCCGACGACATCTATTTCCAGGTGCTCGGCCTTCGCGGCGAATTCCTAGGCGGCGACAGCGCGATTCCGGTGCCTCCAGAGGGTGATCACGGCGCGGACGGCGAGGTGCGCTACCGCGATGACAGCGTCAACAACACCGCCGTGCGCGTGGCTTACCTGTGGGTCTATGCGGCGGCGGCGCCGGGCAGCGCAGGCGCCCCCCCGCTGGGGCCACTGGTTCAGGTGGCGGAAACGCTCGGAAAGCGCTCGCGCCTGGCAACCGAAATCATCAAGGGCGTGATCCTGCCGCAGTTCGTTATCCTGCCTCTCGCCGTACTCCTGGTCTGGTTGGCACTGGCGCGTGGGATCGCGCCGTTGAATGCCCTGCAAGAGCGTATCCGCAACCGCGACAGTCACGACCTGAGCCCGCTCGATGAACGTGACGTTCCGGAAGAAGTCTCGCCGCTGGTGCGCGCGATCAACGAGCTGCTGGCGCGGCTCGACGCCAGCATGAGCGCGCAGAAGCACTTCCTGGCCGATGCCGCGCACCAGCTCAAGACGCCTCTGGCTGGGCTGCGCACGCAGGCAGAGTTGGCGCAGCGCGAGATCGACGCCGGCAAGACCGACCCGCAGCAGCTGAAGAAGTCGCTGCAGCAGATTGCCCGCTCGAGCCAGCGCGCCGCGCACATGGTCAACCAGTTGCTGGCGATGGCGCGCGCCGAAGACAAGGAGCATTCGGCACGCAAGCAGGACGTCAACATCGCCCGGCTCGCGACCGAGACCGTGCGCGACTTCGTGCCGCGCTCGCTCGCGAAGCGCATCGACCTCGGCTACGAAGGCCCGGACGGCGGAGCGGCGGCACGCCCGGACGCCGGGCCGGTGGTGACGGGCCACGCGCTGTTGCTGCGCGAGCTGATCCGCAACTTGGTCGACAACGCGCTGCAGTACACCCCGGAGGGCGGGACGGTGACGGTACGCGTGGTCGAGGATCCGTTCGGTCAGGTGGTCGTGCTGCAGGTCGAAGACTCGGGCCCCGGCATTGCGCCGGCCGAGCGCGAGCAGGTGTTCCAGCCGTTCTACCGCTCGCTCGGCACGAACGTGGACGGCTCGGGGCTAGGGCTCGCGATCGTGCGCGAGATCGCCATCCAGCACGGCGCCGACATCACGCTCGAGGACGCCAATATGCGCTACCGTCCGGGACTCAGCGACCAGGCCGGCGCGGTCTTCGGGCCGGGGGCGCGCTTCACGCTGCGCTTCCCGGCCCATGTGCCGCAGGAGGCTCTGGCCGTTCCTGCAACCGAGGCTGTGCCAGATCAAGGCCTGCACGGACAGGCCGCCGCTTGATCGCCTCGCGCTTCGCGTTGCCGGCTCCTACCAGTTCACTTCGCGCTCGGGCGTGGCGGTGATGCGGTGAATGCTGAGGTCGGCACCGTCGTATTCCTCTTCCTGTGACAACCGTAGGCCGATGGTGTGGCGGATCAGGCCGTACACGACGAAGCCACTCGCCAGCGCCCACGCCACGCCGAGCAGTGTCCCCAGCAGTTGGGCAGCTAGGCTGACACCCCCGAGCCCGCCGAGCGCCTTGGCGCCGAAGACTCCGGCGGCCACGCCGCCCCAGGTGCCGCACAGGCCGTGCAGCGGCCAGACACCCAGCACGTCGTCGATGCGCCAGCGGTTCTGCGTCAGCGTGAACAGACCGACGAAGATCACTCCTGCGACGCCGCCGGTGACGAGTGCGCCGAGCGGATGCATCAGGTCCGATCCCGCGCACACCGCGACCAGTCCGGCGAGCGGTCCGTTGTAGGCAAACCCGGGATCGTTGCGGCCCATCACGACCGCCGCCAGTGTGCCGCCCACCATCGCCATCAGCGAGTTGACGGCCACCAGGCCCGAGATCTTGTCGATCGTCTGCGCGCTCATCACGTTGAAGCCGAACCAGCCCACGGTCAGGATCCACGCGCCAAGAGCGAGGAACGGGATGCTCGACGGCGGATGGGCCGAGATCGCACCGTCCTTGCGGTAGCGGTTGCGCCGCGCGCCCAGCCACAGCACCGCCGGCAGCGCGATCCAGCCACCGAACGCGTGCACGACGACCGAGCCCGCGAAGTCGTGCATCTCGGCGCCAGTCGAGGCCTTCAGCCACGATTGCACGCCAAGGTTGCCGTTCCACACCACGCCCTCATAGACCGGATAGACCAGGCCGACGATCAGCGCGGTGGCGAGAAGCTGCGGATAGAAGCGCGCCCGCTCGGCGATTCCGCCCGAGACGATTGCCGGGATCGCCGCCGCGAAGGTCAGCAGGAAGAAGAACTTGACCAGTTCGTAGCCGTTTTTCGCCGCGAGCGTCTCGGCGCCGCTGAAGAACTGGGTGCCATAGGCAACGCTGTAGCCAACGAAGAAGTACGCCAGTGTCGAGACCGAGAAGTCGACCAGGATCTTGACCAGCGCATTGACCTGATTCTTCTTGCGTACCGTGCCGAGTTCGAGGAACGCAAAACCCGAATGCATGGCCAGCACCATGATCGCTCCGAGCAGGATGAAGAGGGCATCGCTGCCCTGTTTGAGTGGCTCCATGTAGCTTCCTTGGCTCGTCAGTTGCGGATGCGTGACCGCGCGAGCCCTGGGCAAGCACCAATTGGGCGCTTGTAGTCGGGCCTGCGCAGGGGCTTACGCCCCAGGAAAGCAATCAATGTGCCACATTGGGGCGGCCGTCGACGCACCTTCACCGGGACTCTACGCACCATCGAAAAGCGTGCGCCCTTCATCGGTGCGTCTGCTGCCTGTCAGACGCGGAATCGCCAGTCCGCAGCGCGCAACGCGAAGCACTACCGAGCCACGGATTGAGCCAAGCCGCGATCTGCTTCCATAATGATTGATTACCCCGGAGTCGCCGGGACCGGCCAGATCCCATGCCCGAGTTGCCCAGCATCCGAATCCGCGGCGCACGCACGCACAACCTGAAAAACATCGACCTCGACCTGCCGCGCAACAGGCTGGTCGTGATTACCGGGCTGTCGGGTTCGGGCAAGTCGAGTCTCGCCTTCGACACGCTCTACGCAGAAGGGCAGCGGCGCTACGTCGAGAGCTTGTCGGCCTACGCGCGCCAGTTTCTGCAACGCATGGACAAGCCCGATGTCGACCTGATCGAGGGCCTGTCGCCCGCGATCAGCATCGAACAGAAGGCGACTTCGCACAACCCGCGTTCGACCGTCGGCACGGTGACCGAGATCCACGACTACCTTCGCCTGCTGTACGCACGTGCCGGCACGCCGTTCTGCCCCGATCACGAATTGCCGCTCCAAGCGCAGAGCGTCAGCCAGATGGTCGACGCCGCACTCGCGCTGCCCGACGAGACGCGGCTCGCAGTGCTGGCGCCGGTGGTGCGCGATCGCAAGGGCGAATTCGCCGAGTTGTTCGCCGACATGCAGGCGCGCGGCTATGTGCGCTTTCGCGTCGACGGCGTTGCCCACGAGGCGTCCGAGCTGCCGAAGCTGCAGCGCACCGAGAAGCACGACATCGACGTCGTGATCGACCGCGTGAAGGTGCGCCGCGACCTGCACCAGCGGCTGCGTCAGCGCCTGGCCGAAAGCTTCGAGGCGGCGCTGCGCATAGCTGACGGGCGCGCGCTCGCGCTCGAGATGGACCTGCCGGGCAAGCCGTCCTCTGGAGGCGCGGCGGCGCGGCGCGAGCACCTGTTCAGCAGCAAGTTCGCCTGTCCCATGTGCAGCTATTCGCTGCCCGAGATGGAACCGCGCCTGTTCTCGTTCAACTCGCCAGTCGGCGCCTGCCCCGACTGCGACGGGCTCGGCACAGTGATGGCGTTCGACCCCGAACGCATCGTCGCTTTTCCCAGCCTCAGCATGGCAAGCGGCGCGGTCAAGGGCTGGGACCGGCGCAACGCGTACACATTCTCGATGCTCGAGAGCGTGGCGCGCCACTACGGATTCGATATCGACGCCGCCTACGAGGCCTTGCCGGCGAGCGCGCAGCAGGTGCTTTTGCACGGCTCGGGCGCAACGGCGATCGAATTCATCTACGAGGCCGAGGGTGCTTCGGGCCGCAAGCGCAGGGTCAAGAGAAACCACCCCTTCGAAGGGATCATTCCCAACTTCGAGCGCCGCTACAAGGAGACGGACTCGGTCGCAGTGCGCGAAGAACTTGCGCGGCTCATGACGGCCAAGCCCTGCCTGGCCTGCCACGGTACGCGGCTGCGGCGCGAGGCTCGGCACGTGTTTCTGGTCGATGCAGCGGCGGACGATACCGCGAAGCTGACCGGGGCGCCGAACGCTGGTCGCCCGATCTACGACGTCGAGCGCGCCACGCTCAGCGACTGCCTCGCGTATTTCGACCGCCTGCGCCTCGCCGGCGCCAAGGCCGGGATCGCCGACCGGGTAGTGCACGAGATCCGCTCGCGACTGAAGTTCCTGAACGACGTCGGGCTCGCCTACCTGAGCCTGGACCGCAGCGCCGACACGCTCTCCGGCGGCGAGTCGCAGCGTATCCGCCTCGCGAGCCAGATCGGCTCCGGCCTGACCGGCGTGATGTACGTGCTCGACGAACCCAGCATCGGTCTGCACCAGCGCGACAACGCGCGCCTGATCGGCACCCTGCGCCACCTGCGCGACCTGGGCAACAGCGTGCTCGTGGTCGAGCACGACGAGGAAGCGATCCGCGCCGCCGACCACTGCGTCGACATGGGACCGGGCGCCGGCGTCCACGGCGGCCGTGTGATCGCGCAAGGCACGCCGGACGAGGTGGCTGCCAACCCCGCGTCGCTGACCGGGCGTTATCTGTCGGGCGCGCTCAAGATTGCGCTGCCGCTGCACCGGCGCACCCTCGCCGACAATGTGGATCCGCTCAAGCTGTGCATCCGCAACGCCCGGGGCAACAACCTGCGCGGCGTCGACGCCGAGATACCGGTCGGCCTGTTCACCTGCGTCACCGGCGTCTCGGGCTCGGGCAAGAGCACGCTCGTCAACGACACGCTGTACGCGGCAGTCGCGCGCAAGCTCTACGGTAGCCACGCCGAGGCAGCGCCGCACGACCGGATCGACGGGCTCGACGTGTTCGACAAGGTGATCAACGTCGACCAGAGCCCGATCGGCCGCACGCCGCGAAGCAACCCGGCAACCTACACCGGGCTGTTCACGCCGATCCGCGAACTCTTCTCCGAGGTACCGACGGCGCGCGAGCGCGGCTATGGCGCCGGGCGGTTCTCGTTCAATGTCGCCGGCGGGCGCTGCGAAGCGTGCCAGGGTGACGGCGTGCTCAAGGTCGAGATGCACTTTCTGCCCGACGTCTACGTGCCCTGTGACACCTGCCACGGCAAGCGCTACAACCGCGAGACGCTGGAGATCCTCTACAAGGGCCGCAACATCACGCAGGTGCTGGACCTGACGGTCGAGGACGCACACCGGTACTTCAGCGCCGTGCCGGCGATCGCACGCAAGCTGCAGACGCTGCTCGACGTGGGGCTAGGCTACGTCCATCTCGGTCAGAGCGCGACCACGTTGTCGGGCGGCGAGGCGCAGCGCGTCAAGCTGGCGCTCGAACTTTCCAAGCGCGACACGGGGCGCACGCTGTACATCCTCGACGAGCCGACGACCGGCCTGCACTTTGCCGACGTCGATCTGCTGCTGCGCGTCCTGCACCAGTTGCGCGACGCCGGCAACACGATCGTCGTGATCGAACACAACCTGGACGTCATCAAGACCGCCGACTGGATCATCGACATGGGACCCGAAGGCGGTGCCGGCGGCGGCCGGGTGGTGGCGACCGGCACACCGGAAGAGGTCGCCGCGAGCCCCTCGAGCCACACCGGGCGCTGCCTGCAGCCGCTGCTGCGCGCCTGAAGATCAGGCCAGGGCGGAAAGGAAGTGTCTGACATCGCGGCCGCGGGCCTGATCCTACGCACGTTCCTCCAACCGCTTCGCCAGCCCTTCAGTGCCGCGCTTCAGCCGTGCCCCTTGTTGTGGCCGTTGTCGCCATGGTTCTTGTCGTTGCCGTGACCGCCACTGCCCTCGCGCTCGTAACGCTCGCGAACCCAGCTTTCCTGTACGAAGTACACCGGTTTCCCGCAGGCGTTGTAGTGTCCGCAATACTTGCCCCAGTGCTTCTGGTGGCCGGGCGGCACGTAAAGATAGATCGGCGGCTGCACCACTGCCACCTGTGGCGGAGCGTAGATCACCGGTTGCGGATAGATCACCGGTGGCGGCGGCATGGCGCCAATATCGATCCGGCCATAGACGCCAGGCTGATTGATGCCGATCGATACGCCGACACTCGTCTGGGCGAGCGCGGGGGACATGCAAGCACCGGCGAGGGCAAGCGCGGCAAGCAGTTTCATAGGGACGCTCCAAGAAAGTTGTCTTCCCCTAACGCGGCCGGGCGTCGCGACGCCTACCGCCACGGCGCCGTTTTGCCATGAATCGACCGCTGGTGTGTACCGATCTGTTACGAGCGTCACGTTGCACCAAGCCCGGGCCCGCTGGAAACCGGACGCAGGCTCTAGACTAATCACGACAACCCGCGACGAGCACGATGACTCCGACCGTCGACTACTACTTCGCTCCGCAGTCGCCTTACGCCTACCTCGGCCACGCGCGCTTCGCGGCAATCGCCAGCGCAGCCGGAGCCAAGGTGCGCGTGCTGCCGGTGGACCTGGGCGGCAAGGTGTTTCCGGTCTCGGGTGGCCTGCCGCTGGCGAAACGCGCGCCGCAGAGGCAGGCGTATCGGCTGGTCGAACTCAGGCGCTTCGGCGAGTGGCTCGGTTTGCCGCTCAATCTCCAGCCGAGGTTCTTCCCCGTGGCCGGCGACGACGCGTCGAGGCTCATCATCGCGGTGGACATGAAAGACGGCACCGAGGCCGCAATGCGCCTTGCTGGCGCCCTGCTCGGCGCGGTCTGGGCGCAGGAGCGCAACATCGCCGACGCGGCGGTGCTGTCGGCCGTGCTGGCCGAGCAGCGGCTCGGTGCGCTACGCCTGGCCGAATCGCGTTCGCAGGAAGTGCAGCAGCGCTATGCCGCCTACACTGAGCAGGCCATAGCCGCCGGCGTGTTCGGCGCGCCGAGCTATGTGATTGGCGGCGAGATCTTCTGGGGCCAGGATAGGCTGGACTTCGTGCAGCGGCGGCTGGCAGCCTGGTGAGCCGCAATTCCCAACGGGAGACCGACATGACCCGAACGATCAACCTCGTCGCCGCCGACGGCCACCGCTTCAGCGCCTACATGGCCGAACCCGCCTCGGCGCCGCGCGGCGCGCTCGTCGTGGTGCAGGAGATCTTCGGCGTCAATTCTCATATCCGCACGATCGCCGACGGCTACGCAGCCGATGGCTACCTGGCGATCGCGCCGGCGCTGTTCGACCGCGCCGATCGGGGCATCGAGCTCGGCTACGGCGACGCAGACATCCAGCGCGGCTTCGCGCTGAAGACGGCCACCGGTAACGACAAGCCGCTGCTCGACATCGCGGCGGCGATCGCGCACGTCAGCGACGCCGGCAAGGTCGGCGCGATCGGCTACTGCTGGGGCGGCCTGCTGAGCTGGCTCGCCGCGTGCAAGCTCGAAGGCCTCGCCGCCAGCGTGCCGTACTACGGCGGCGGCGTGCCAGACCATGCCGCGCTGAAGCCGCTCTGTCCCGTACTGGCGCACTTCGGCGAGAAGGACAGCCACATTTCGCTCGCGGCGGTGGAAGCCTTCCGCAGCGCGCAGCCCGGCGTGATCGTGCAACTCTATCCCGCGCTGCACGGCTTCAACTGCGACCACCGCGCCTCGTACGACGCGGCCAGCGCGAGGCTGGCGCGCGAGCGCACGCTCGCTTTCCTGCGCCTTCACATCGGCTGAACGCTGCGTCGGTTAATGCGCCGGCAAGGCGCGGGTTTCCGCAGCACCCCTGCTCGCCTCGGACGCGGGGTCAATGTGCTTGCGAGACTGCGAATCCGTCGAGCTGGCGCGCGTGCTGGCCCGGTCCCCCTTCCAGTGCTACCGGCAAGACGGTGTCGCCCAGAAAAAAGCCGGTGCAAAGGCACCGGCTTTCTCCTGACGGGAAGCGCCTGCGCGTCAGCTCAGATGGCTGTTGATCAGCTTGGTCATCTCGAACATCGACACCTGCGCCTTCTTGAAGATTTCCCTCAGCTTGGCATCGGCGTTGATCATCGTGCGCTTGGCCGCGTCCTGCAGCTTGTTGAGCTTGATGTACTCCCACACCTTCTTCGTGACCTCGGTGCGCGGCAGCGGCTTGTTGCCGATGATCGCGGCCAGTGCGGCACTCGGTGTCATTGGCTTCATGAACGCCGCATTCGGAGTGCGCTTCTTCGCCGGCGCGGACTTCTTCTTCGCCGCAGCCTTCTTCGCCGGTGCGGCCTTCTTCGCCGCCTTCTTCGCCGGTGCGGCCTTCTTCGCCGCCTTCTTGGCCGGTGCCGCCTTCTTCGCCGTAGCCTTCTTCGCAGTTGCCATTGTGAATTTCTCCATCAAGTGAGTGGTTGATGTGCGGGGAGCGGGTGAGAGCCGCATGAGCTCTCGTTTCCTCACTCATCCTGCGCAGCGGATGGTACTGCGTGCACGGGGAGATGAGAAGCTGTTTTCATAGGAGAAACATGCTTTCATGCGCATCGCACCCGCCTTTTGTCGCTGTAAGGCATCACTTCGGTGCTGGAAGATGCCCCCCGCCACCTGCAGCGACGCCTTCACCGCCGCCGCCAGCAGCCGTCGATCCGGCACCGGCGCTATCCTTGCCGCATGAAGACCATCGTTCGCTGGCTTCTACTCGCGGCAGCGCTGCTGCTGGTCGCGCAGCTCTATTCGGGCGTGACGGTGCAGAGCTTCAGCTCGGCGCTGATCGCAGCCTTCGTGCTCGGGCTGCTAAACACGCTGCTGCGGCCTCTGCTCGTGGTGCTGACGTTGCCGGTCACGCTGCTCACGCTTGGGCTGTTCCTGTTCGTCATCAACGCCGCGATGTTCTATTTCGCGGCATGGTTGCTCGAGGGCTTCCACGTCAGCAGTTTCGGTGCCGCGCTGATCGGATCGCTGCTCTACAGCCTGTGCGGCATGGTCATCGACGTGGCGATGGAACGCTTGTTCCTGCCCCCGGATTGAACGCCGGGTCGCGCGCTGCAGGCATGCTGGCGGTCAGTCTTCGCGCCGAAGTGCGACCCACAGCCGGTTGCGTCCGTCCTCGTGCGAATAGCGGGCGGTGGCGGCCAACTGTTCGACGAGGTAGATGCCCAGCCCTCCGTCAGGGCGCCTGTCGAGGGCAGCTTCGAGATCCGGCGGGTTGTCGAACCGGTGCAGCAGCAGGTCGAACGGCGGAGCCTCATCCTCGTACAGCAGTGCCACTTCGGCGATGGACGCGCTGAGTTCGACCCGGACTGGCGCGTCGCAGTCGCCGCCGTGCCCGTGCTCGACCGTGTTCGTGAAGAGTTCTTCCAGGATGAGCGTAAGCCGGAGCTGGTCGCGACGGCCGACTCCTTGGCGATTGCAGAACGCCTCGACGAAGCTGATCACATCGGGCAGCTGCGTCATCCGCGCCGAAAACACGTACGCGGCGCCGGTGGTCATGGCGCAGATCCCCGCATCGGCGTTAAGCTACCCGCTACCCGGCCGCAGCGGCTGCTATCGGAATGTTGCGCGGTCGGTTTCATTCGGGCCCGGTCATCGTGGCCCGCATTCTGGGCCTTTCTGATCGGAGCCGGCATGAACATCGCCTCGCTTGGGTACTTGCGGTCACTGCTGGCCGCCCTTGCCGCCATGTCGGTCGGCTTTGGCTCGGCCGCCGCTGCGGCCGAGATCGGACAGATCAAGGTTGCCAGGGGCCAGGTTTCCGTCGAGCGAAGAGGCGATTCGCTCACGGGCAGCGTCGGCATGCGGCTCGAAGCGGCCGACGTCGTGAAGACGGGTGCAGACGGCTCGGTCGGCATCACGATGAGCGACAACTCGCTGCTCTCTGCCGGACCGAACAGCATCCTGGCACTCGAGCACTTCGACTTCGATCCGGCGACCAGCCAAGGCCGCTTCGACGCACAGTTGCAGCGCGGCACACTCGCCGTGATATCGGGCCGCATCGCCAAGCAGTCACCGCAGGCGATGACGGTGCGCACGCCCTCGGCGGCGCTCGGTGTACGCGGAACCGAATTCGTGGTGTCGACCCATGAATAGCGAGTTGCGTGGGGCGGCGATCGCGTGGCTCGCGGTGCTCCTCGCCGGATGCGCCACACCGCAAGGGGCAGTCGTTCTGCTGCCCGAGGCCAGCGGAAAGGACACTGCCGTGCTCGTCACGCAGGGTGAAAAGGTCGCACTGCTCGATCAGCCGTACGCGGGCGCAAAGCTGTCTTCGACCGGCCCGCAGAAGTACAGCTCGAGCGCTGCCGATGTCCAAGCGCGGTTCGGCGGGGCGCTGGCCGCGCTGCCGAGCCGGCCGACGCAGTTCACGCTGTACTTTGTCGAAGGCAAGGACGAATTCACCGACGAGTCGAAGAAGATCATCGACAGCATCTTCGCCGAGATCGCCAATCGCCCGGTGCCCGACGTGCTGGTGGTGGGCCACACCGACAAGGTCGGCACCGACGCCGCCAACGATGTGCTTTCGCGCCAGCGCGCCGAGGTCGTGCGCAGGGCGCTGGTTGCGCGTGGCATTGCGCCCGGAAACGTCGTGGCTGTCGGTCGCGGCAAGCGCGAGCCAATGGTTCCCACCGCGGACGGAGTTGCCGAAGCACGCAATCGGAGGGTCGAGATCCTGGTGCGCTGAGAGCGTGGTTTCGGCGCCGCTGCGCCGGACGTTCAGTCGCGCGCGGCTGGGCCACGCCAGCGCAGCGCGAGGATCGTCAGGTCGTCGGCCGCTTCGGCACCGGCAGCAAACGCCAACACGTCGTCGTGCAGCGCATCGACCAGGGCACGTGCGTTCGCCGGGGCGCAGCGCATGTCTCGCAAGATGGCGCCCACTCTGGCATGACCGTAGAGCTCGCCGGCCGGGTTCTGCGCCTCGGTCACGCCATCCGTCATCAGGCACACCAGGGCGCCCGGCGTCAGTCGGCAATGTCCGCCCCGATAACCGAAGTCGCCGACGGCGCACAGCGGCGGCCCGTCGCCGTCCGTGATCCGTTGCAGCTGGGGTTCGGCGGCGTCGACCAGGTAAGGGTTTTCGTTGCCGGCGTTGCAGTAGTCGAGCGCGCCGCTGTCGAGATCGAGAATACCGGCGAAGAGGGTGACGAAGAGCGCCTCCGGGTTGTCGCGCGAGACTTCAGCGTTCGCCAGGCTCATGATCGTGCCGATGTCGGCCTCGGGCATTCTGAGCGTCGCGCTCTTGCACAGCGCCTTGCTGACGGCCATGAAGATCGATGCCGAGAGCCCCTTGCCGGCCACGTCGCCGACGAGGAAGAACAGCCGGCGCTCGTCGAGCATGAAGTAGTCGTACAGGTCGCCGCCGACCTCGCGCGCGGGGACTAAGGTGGCCGCGAGCTCGACCCTGGCATCGGATTGCAGCAGGTCTGCACGCGGCAGGCTGGCGGTCTGGATTCGCTGCGCCGCCTCGAGCTCGCCTTCGATGCGTGCGCTCTGCTCGCGCTGCTCGGCCAGCACGCGCTCGAGCGAGCGGCGCTGGCGCATCGCTTCGGTGAGCGTCAGCACGAGCAGCGCGAAGAAGAGGAACAGCAGGCCGACAGCCGGCGTCGCTGCGTCGAACAAGAGCCGCTGCGACCGGAACAGCAGGTAAGCCAGCAACATCGGCAGCGCCGCGCAGGCAAGCATCAGCAGCGCCGCGTTGGGCGGCCGCCAGTGCGGCGTGGCCCAGATCAGCAGCGCGCCGAGCGCGAGCACCCACAGCACCTCGGCCTGGCGAGCCCATTGCGGCCGCCGAAGCAAGCTGCCGTCGATCAGGTTTTCCAGCAACTGGGCATGGACCTCGGTACCCGACATGCGTTCGCCGATCGGTGTGTCCTGGTACTCGAGCAGGCCGATGCCCGCCAGTCCGATCAGGACCATTCGGCCTTCCATCAATGCCGGCTCGACCCGTCCCTCGAGCACGTCCACCGCGGAGACGAGACGGTCCGCGCTGCGGGGAGAGAAGTAGACCCGCACCGCGCCGTCGGCCTCCGTCGGAACGACAATGCGACCGACGGCGACGCTCGCGACGGCAGTGCCCGAAGTCACCAAGCGCAGCAGCGGCACCTGCATCGCGACGCGCAGCATTTCGATCGCCAACGTCGGTACCAGCGTACCGTCAACGCTGACGACGAGAGGAATGCGGCGAATCACCCCGCGCGACGGATCGGCCGAGATCAGCCCGCGGCCGCTGGCGGCGCGGTCGATCTCCTCGATGCTGGTCAGCGCCCCTGCGTAGCGCTCGACGGCTGGCGCAGTCGCGGTGGTTGACGCCGCACTATGAACAGCCACCGGCGTGGCCCGCAACAGCATCCCGGTCGGCTCCGGGGTGCCGGCCACGGCCAGCACCGCCGGCGCGGCAGCGAGCGAGCGCGCCAATTCGGCGTCGTTCGATGGCATTGCGTCGAGCGCGCGCGCCAACTCGGCGTCCTGCAGCCCACGCCGCTGCAGCAGCCGCTCCGGCGACAGTGCGTCGGCCTCGGGCATCAGGATATTCACGCCGATCGCCGCCGGCCGCGCTCGATTGACCGCATCCACGAGTTGCGCGAGCAGGCTGCGCGGCCACGGCCACTGACCCAGTGAACGCAGGCTCTTCTGGTCGATCTCGACCACCGTCACCGACCGGCTGCGCGGTTGCCGCGGCGCCAGTGCCTGGTGGGCGTCGAACCACGCCGCCTGCAGCCGCTCGGTCCACGGCGCCTGTAGCCAGGTCAGAGCGGCGATGACGGCCAGCACGATCGCGCCGATGAGGCGGATGCGGCCGGTCCGACCGCGCGCCGGCGCACTGGCCGGGCGCGGCTTCACAGCTCGATTTCCAGTCCGTCGTAGGCCGCGCTGATGCGCAGCGGCGCATCGCGGCGGGTGATCTCTTCGAGCCGCCGTGTCTCGGCCAGCACACTTTCGATCGCCTGGTCGTCGAACACCGGCTCGTGATGGAACAGGCACAGATGCCGGGCGCCAGCGAGCTGGCACAACTCGACGCCGACGACGTTGCTCGAATGCCCCCAGTCGGCCTTGACCGAGATCGAATCCGCCAGCGAGTACATCGCGTCGAAGATCACCACGTCGGCACCGCGGAAGAACTCGACGAAGCGCTCGGTGTGCTCGGCCTGCGCCAACGGGTGCTCGGAGTCGGTCGAGTAGACCACTGCGCGGCCCTGCGATTCGAAGCGGTAGCCGTAGGAGTCGCCGCTGTGGCGCTGCAGCATCGTCGTCACGGTCACGCCGGCGACCTCCAGCGGCTGGCCTGGGTCGAGGTGAACGAACTCCATCGTCGCGCCGAAGATCGAGAAGTCGACCGGGAACGACGGCTTCTCCTGCTGCCGCCGCAGTGCGGACTCGAGCTCGCGGTGGCTACCGTAGATGACGACGTGATTGCCGGGAATGAAGGCCGGCACGAAGAACGGCAGCCCCATGATGTGGTCCCAGTGCAAATGCGACATGAAGATGTGGAAGCGCTGCGGCGGTCCGCCCGCGCGGCGCGCCATCGCCGAGATACCGAACGGGCGCGCGCCGCTGCCGAGGTCGCATAGGAAGAACTCCGGCCCGCCGGTGTCGATCTCGACGCACGACGTGTGGCCGCCGTAGGTACCGGCAGCGGGAAACGCCAGGCCATCGACGTAGCGCTCGACCTCGGCGTCGGACGCAAACCTGCGGCCCGACGCCGCGCGCAATGCATCGATCAGCTTGCGCCGGACCCCGGCCGCGGTCAGCGCAACCGGCAGCGAGCCGCGGGTGCCCCAGAAGCGAACCCGCTTCATGGCGCGGTGGGATTACCCGGCGGCGGATCGGCGGCCTGCCACGCGAGCAGCGCCGCGGGCGAACTCTGCGCCAGCGCCTCCCGCAGGTCCGGGTGCACGACAAGCACGCGGTCGAAGCGGCTGATCGCGAATATCTCCGCCACCACCGGTTGCAGCGCCGCGACCGAGAACGTCGCTGCCTTGCTGCGCAGCTGCCTGGCGGCGATCATCAGCACCCGCAGGCCGACACTGCTGATGTACTCGACGGCCGAAAAGTCGAGCACGACAGCGCACGGGCTGTCGCCCGGCGGCACCATAACTGCGGCCAGCGCCTTCTCAAGCTCAGCGGCGCTCTGGTGATCGACGCGACCGGCAACCGCGATCAGAGCGGTGTCGGCCAGATTGCGCGTCGTGATCTGCACGCTGCGCCCGTCAGAACGGTATGTCGTCGTCCATGTCGTCGAATCCCGTCGACGACTTCGCGGCTGTCGCTGACGCCGGCTTGCTCGGCACGGGGCGCTGGGCGGGCCGTGCGGCGCCACCTTCGTCGCCGCCGCCCAGACCCTCGCGCCCGCCGAGCATCTTCATTTCCTCGGCGACGATCTCGGTCGTGTACTTGTCGACACCTTCCTTGTCCTGCCACTTGCGCGTCTTCAGGCGCCCTTCGACATAGATCGAACGACCCTTCTTCAGGTACTCGCCGGCAATCTCGGCCAGGCGGTCGTAGAACACCACGCGGTGCCATTCGGTCTCCTCGACCTTTTCGCCCGAGGTCTTGTCCTTCCAACTGCGTGAGGTCGCGAGCGTGACGTTGCACACCGCAGCGCCGCTCGGCGTGTAGCGCACTTCGGGGTCGCGGCCGAGGTTGCCGATGAGGATGACTTTATTGATCGAGGCCATGGCGCTCTCCAGTGTGTGTTTCCGACTTGCGATGATCGATGATACCGGCGCATTTCCTGTGCGCGGCTTGCATCATGCGCGAGCAGCCGCCAATCCGCCATCGCCCCGACGGGTGCCCACACTCGGGCGCCCGGGGGCGGGGGATGGTATTGCGCCGCGGCGTCTGCCTTCGCGCCGACTGAAGCGAGCATTCGTCCGTTTTGAACCGCACCGGCCGAAGAGGGCAGACAATCGGGCGTTGCCGCGGCTTCACACGACCGCGGGCCCTTCAACTTGCCGGAATCCATCATGTCGCATCTGTTCTCGAAGACCACTCTCGGGCCCCTCACGCTGCAGAACCGCCTCGTCATGTCGCCGATGACGCGCAATCGCGCGATCGGCAACGTCGCGAACGAATTGATGGCGCAGTACTACGCGCAGCGCGCGTCTGCCGGGCTGATCGTCACCGAGGGCGTGTCGCCGTCGCCGAACGGCCTGGGTTATCCGCGCATTCCGGGCGCCTTCTCCGACGCGCAGACCGCCGGCTGGAAGCTCGTTGCCGATGCGGTGCACCCGCTGGGCGCGAAGATCTTCATGCAGTTCATGCACTGTGGACGAGTCGGCAATGCGCTGAACCTGCCTGCGGGCGGGCGGGTGCTCGGGCCGTCGGCGGTCGCTGCCAGCGGCGAGATCTACACCGATGCCGAGGGCATGAAGCCGCACACGACGCCGCAGGCGATGACCGAGGCCGACATCAAGGCGACGATCGCCGAGTTCGCACAGGCGGCGAAGAACGCGGCGGCCGCCGGCTTCGACGGCGTCGAGTTGCACGGCGCCAACGGCTACCTGCTCGAGCAGTTCATCCGCCCGACCTCGAACCAGCGCACCGACGGCTACGGCGGCTCGATAGCGAACCGCGCGCGCTTCGTCCTCGAAGTGGTCGACGCGGTGACCGGCGCCATCGGCAAGGACAAGGTCGGCATCCGCCTGTCGCCGTTCGGCGTGTTCAACGACATGCCGCTCTACGACGCGATGGAGGCCGACTACGCCTATCTGGCGGGCCAGCTCAACGCTGCCGGCCTGGTCTACATCCACCTCGTCGACCACTCGCCGATGGGCGCGCCGCCGGTTCCCGATTCGATGAAGGCGACGTTCCGCAGAGTCTTCAAGCGCACGCTGATCCTGTCCGGTGGCTACGACGCCGCGCGCGCCGAAAGTGACCTGGCGGCGGGCAAGTGCGACCTGATCGCCGTCGGCCGCCCGTTCCTCGCCAACCCGGATCTCGTCGCGCGCTGGAAGTCGGGCACTGCGGAAAACGCGCCCGACTTCAGCACCTTCTATACGCCGGGGTCGAAGGGGTATATCGACTACCCGGCACTGGCCGCCTAGGCACTGCTCTCCCGCCGCCGCGGCCCACGCCTCGGGCCGCGGCGGCATCGGTGAAGACTGCGCCGTCGGTGCGCTTAGTATCGCGGACTGCCTCGCTTTCGCTGCCCGTGAACTCCTCCGAGACCGACCACCGCCTGGACACGCTGCTGCACGAAGTATTCGGCTACGCAAGCTTTCGCGGCGCACAGCGTGTCATCATCGAGCACGTCTGCAGCGACGGCGACGCGCTGGTGCTGATGCCCACCGGCGGCGGCAAGAGCCTGTGCTACCAGGTGCCTGCCATTGCCCGCCATCGCGCCGGCCGCGGCGTCGCGGTGGTGGTGAGCCCGCTGATCGCGCTGATGCATGACCAGGTCGGCGCGCTCGAGGAAGCCGGCGTCCATGCCGCGTTCCTGAACTCGACGCTCACGCCGGAACAGGCCGCGCACATCGAGCGCGAGATGATGGCCGGCCGCCTGGTGCTGCTCTACGCCGCGCCCGAGCGCGTGACAACGCCGCGCTTCCTGGCCCAGCTCGATTCGCTGCACGAGCGCGGCCTGCTGAGCCTGTTCGCGATCGACGAGGCGCACTGCGTCAGTCAGTGGGGCCACGACTTCCGCGAGGACTACCTGGCGCTGGACGTGCTGCATGAGCGCTACGGTTGCGTGCCGCGCATCGCGCTCACCGCCACCGCCGACGAGCTCACGCGCGCCGACATCGTTCTGCGGCTGCAATTGCAGGATGCACGCGTCTTCATAAGCAGCTTCGACCGCCCGAACATCCGCTACGCGATCGTCGAGAAGGACAACGCGCGAACGCAGCTGCTGCGTTTCCTGCGCGACGAGCACGAAGGCGATGCGGGCATCGTCTACTGCCGGTCGCGCAAGAAGGTCGAGGAGACCGCGTCGTGGCTCAGCGGCGAAGGCATCGCTGCGCTGCCTTACCACGCCGGGCTCGACGCGGGTGTGCGAAAGCGGAACCAGGACAGCTTCCTGCGCGACGAGGGCGTCGTGATGGTCGCGACGATCGCCTTCGGCATGGGCATCGACAAGCCCGACGTGCGCTTCGTCGCTCACCTCGATCTGCCGAAGAACATCGAGGGCTACTACCAGGAGACCGGCCGCGCCGGCCGCGACGGGCTGCCCGCCGACGCGTGGATGGCCTACGGCCTGGCGGACGTCGTGAACCAGCGGCGGATGATCGAAGAGAGTCCGGCCGCGGAGGAGTTCAAGCGCGGCCAGCGCGGCAAGCTCGACGCGCTGCTCGCGCTGGCCGAGGCGCACGACTGCCGCCGGGTGCGTCTGCTCGCCTACTTCGGCGAAGGCAGCACGCCGTGCGCCGCTCATCAGAACGCATGCGACAACTGCCGCGCCGCGCCGGCCACGTGGGACGCCACCGAGGCGGCGCGCAAGGCGCTCTCGTGCGTCTATCGTTTCCACCAGCAAGGCGGCTTGCGCTTCGGCGCGGCGCACCTGATCGACGTGCTTCGCGGCAAGGCGACCGACAAGGTCGCGCAGCACGACCACGAGCGGCTTTCGACCTTCGGCATCGGCGCCGACGTTTCCGAGGCGCAGTGGCGCGCCGTGCTGCGCCAGTTGATCGCGCTCGGCCACCTTCGCACCGAAGGCGAATACAACACGCTGCAGCCAACGCCGAGCGCACGCGATGTGCTGCGCGGCGATGTGCAGTTGCTGCTGCGCGTGACCGCCGCCACGCCCAAGCGACGCAAGACAGCCCGGGCATCGGCCGCCCGCCACGGCCAAGACCAGGTACCGCCGCTGTCTCTCGACCAGGCTGGGCTCGATCGCTTTCGCGCGCTCAAGGTCTGGCGCACCGAGGTGGCCCGCGCGCGCAACTTGCCTCCCTACGTGGTGTTCCACGACGCCACGCTGGCCGAAATGGCGCGCAGCGTGCCGACCTCGCTCGAAGAGCTGGGCACGATCAGCGGCGTCGGCGCGAAGAAGTTGGAAGCCTACGGCAGCGACGTCCTGCGCACGCTCGAACGGCAGGCCTGTTGATGCGCAGTGCTGCCTACCCGCTCGGCGGCAACCACAACTCGATCACGTTGGCTTCGGGCTTCAGCGAGCGCGGCAAGTCGCGCACCCAGACGCTGGTGTCGCGACCCGGCGTCGCGGGCAGTGCACCGCGCACCGCGTTGCCGAGCTCGACGGCGCAGGCTCGGTCGGCAGGGTTGTGGACGATCAGCGTCGGCTGCGGCCAAGGCGCGGGGCGGTGCGCACCGCTCAGTGCGGCCGATCGCGTGACGTTCTCGATCGGTGCGATGCGCAGCGCACCGCCTTCGTCCCTTTGCAGAGCGCGAACGACTGCGCCTGCCGAATCGCGCGACGCTTCGTCGTAGATCTGCACGTAGAGTTGCAGCAACCTTCCGCCCACGGCGCAAGCGCCCTCGGGCGCGGCTGGCGGCGGCGGCGGCGCCGCTTCGGGCACGCCTTCGCCGCGCGTCGTCAGCGCCGAAGGCGAAGCCGGTGTCGGCGGCGGTGCTATGGAAACCGATGTTCCAGTCGGCGGTATCGTCGCCGGCGGCGCGCTCGCCGACAGCACGCCTGAAGTGAGACCGCTCAGCAGTCGCGCGACCGAGATTTGCGCTTGCGCGCCTGTGCCGTGCCAATAGCTCAGCGCCATCGCCTGCGTTGGCGGCTTGTTGACGATCGCACAAATCCCCTCGGCGGCGCGCTGCGCGTTGTCGGCGCATTCGAGCGATTTGGCCGGCGGCAGCGCACATTCCTTGCGCACGTGCTCGATCAACTGGCCGACACCCTCGCGTTCGAGCGGCCGCAAGCGCGGGCTATCGCGCAGATCGCGCAGTGTCATCAGCTGCACCGTAGTGTGATCGGCGACCTTCGGGCACGAGCCATCGAGGTCGCGCAGGTCGCGCGAGACCTCGGTGAAAAGGCTTCGCGTTTCGTTCTCTTCGGCGGCGATCTGCTGGCGAATCTGGTCCCCGATCTGCCACGCTGCGACGAGCAACGTGCCCGAAGCGCCGAGGCCGAGCGTTGCGCCGATCGCCGTCGCGCGCGCCGAGCGCCGCCACAACGGTTCGACGGCCGTCGCGGCCGGTTCGGGCGGCATGCTGCGCAGACGCGCGGCGACCGTCATCGGATGCGCGCTGACGCGCGACCAGCCTGGAAGGGCGTCCAGCCAGTCGAGCTTCAGCGCGCGCCCGAAGTCCTCGCCGAGGCGGTGGTAGCTCTCCCATTGCTCCTCGTCGAAACTCTGGTCGGCGGTCGATTCGTGCGGAAAGCTCGGATGCCGCTGCGCGTAGCCGAGCACGTCGAGGTCGAGCGCATCGTGCAGGTCGGGCTTGACGACAAGCAGCGTCGCCTCGGCGCGCGATCCATCCGCCGCCGGCGCGTAGCGCACGCGCGCCAGCAACACGCCGCGCGCCGCATGGTTGTCGGCCATGATCTCCGGCGACAGCACCGTGATCCCGCCGCCGGCAAGGGGGAAGTGGTGCGCCGCCTCGTCGCTGGTGTAGAACTCGATCTCGGCGCCGAAGTCGATGCGCGCCTTGCGCACCAGGTTCTCCACATCGCCGAAGCGATAGTCGGGGTCGGCGCCGTTGTCGGCGAGGATGATGAAGTCGAGCCGGCGCTTGAGCAGCGCATAGACGCCGGTGTTGTCGAAGTGGCCGCCGTCGGAGAGGTACCACCACGGCCGGGTCGTGCCGAAGAACGACGCTGACGCCTCGCTCCAGAGCATCAGCGGCTTGACCGCGCGCGACCACAGCCGCCGCACGCTGGCTGGCCAGCCGCCTTGTGGCACGTTGGGTGCGCGCATCCAGTAGCCGAGCCGGATGCCGAGGAAGAACATCATCAGTGCCCAACCGGCCGAGGTGTAGGCCCCGGCTCCGGGCGACGCGGCAGCGCCCGACACCGCGACCCAGCGGCCCAGCGTGCCGACCTCGGGCGCGCCAGGACCCGCCGCACCCAGTGCGACGGCGCTGTTCGGGCCGACCTCGATCGCGCGCGAACTCGCCGTCAACAGCGTGCCCTTGCGGTCGGCGTTGTACAGGCCCGAGGCGTCGTCACGTGTCTGGTTGAGGCAGGCGTTGATCAGGTGGACCGGACCGCCCTTGTCCTCGGGCCGGTAGTGCGCGAGCTCGAGGTCGTCGCCGGGGATCACGTCCTGCACGCTGGTTGCCAGCGCGCAGCCGCCACCAAGCAGGCCCCGCGCCGTATTGCCGACGGCCAGGTAGGCGCGCGCCAGGCGGGCGCGATAGAAGCCGTGCAGCGACGACGCGTTGGCCATCTGCTCGTTGCGCGCAGAGAGCGTCCACCAGACCAGCGCGACGGCGAAGATGCCGAGCGCCCGCATGTCCGGCGCGACATCGCGCAGCGCGGCCGCAGGTTCTGGCGCAAAGATCACGAATTGCGCTAGCACGAGCCACGCGAGCACCAGCGCGAGCAGGCCGAGCACGCCGGCAGCGTTGAGCAGACGCGGGCCCCAGTCGCCATCGACGCCGGTCTTGGCCTTCTCGGTGAGCTGCTGCAGCGGCTGCGCGAGCGCGCGCAGCACGATCACGCTGATGCCGCCGACACCGACCCCGCCCCAGACCCAGTTGGCACCGCTCTGCGTTACCTCGAGCAGCCACCAGCTCGCGACGTCGAACGCCCCGACCGCAGCCATCGCGGCGGACACCAGCATGATCACACGCAGTGCGCGTGTCAGCCGGTTGCGCAGGCGCGCCACGGCCAGCGCGTGCGGTTCCGCCGACACGAAGAGCCGAAGCTGCGTGTAGGTCATTCCAGCGACGCACGACCACGCCGCCAGCAGCGCGCCGACGATGGCGAGCGCCCCGACCTCGCCCCGCTCGAGCGCGCCGGGAAACGGCCAGGCGTAGACGTTCGCGGCGCACACGGCGATTGCGAACACGACCAGGAAGAGCAGGTCCGAAATCCCGGGCGCTACGTGTCGCTGACTCGGGTCGGCGCTGTCGCGTGCAACCCAGTACGCGGCCATCGCCCCGGGTGCGGCGAGCAGCCAGACGGCCAGCGCCAGCGGCCACCACAGCGTGTGCCAGTCCTGCCAGGACGCGGGGTCGAAGCCGCCGGCGGCCTGCTGTACCAAGTGCGGCGCCGTCACGAGCAGCAGCAGCGCCAGGCCGCCGAGCAGGGCCTCGGTGTGGATGGCAATGATCGCGCGCAGATAGGTCGCGATGGCGATGCCCACGTCGCGCGCGCCGGCCGGCGTCAGATAGCGCCCGTTGCGGCGCAGCCAATCCAGAACCGCCGACTCGCTGCGCGCCAGCAACGCCTGGGCATCGGCGATGCCGAGTTGCGCCACCAGACGGCCGAACATCG
>Ga0209048_10001287_pt1 | contig 26016 bp, 24 predicted proteins | sample FrelakmetCRP12CR_FD_187146 | JGI IMG/M metagenome (GOLD analysis project Ga0209048, IMG submission 187146) | Freshwater lake sediment microbial communities from the University of Notre Dame, USA, for methane emissions studies - CRP12 CR (SPAdes)... | ecosystem: Environmental > Aquatic >... | reverse complement strand
AAGAGCCTGAACTTCATGCGCGGCCGCACGTTCATCAACAAGTTCCTGATCATCGACGAGGCGCAGAACCTGACGCCGAAGCAGATGAAGACGATGGTCACGCGCGCGGGGCCGGGCACCAAGGTGGTCTGCCTCGGCAACATCGCGCAGATCGACACGCCGTACCTGACCGAAGGCAGCTCCGGCATCACCTACGTCGTCGACCGCTTCAAGGGCTGGGCGCACTCCGGCCACGTGACGCTGCAACGCGGCGAGCGCTCGCGGCTCGCCGACCACGCGGCGGAGATTCTCTAGCGGGGCGCCGCCCGGCGCACGCCGGACGGGTCGCGGGCAGCTACTTTGCAACGTCCGGTTTCGGGACCGCGGGTCAGGCCGATCGCGCCGCAGCGCCGAGCATTCGGCACATCGCGACAACTGCCTCTCTTCGATGGCGCTCGCCCGCAGATGGGGAGCGCGACCTTACCCGCGATTCATCGGCGCAGAACGGTCCGGAGTCTCGCCCGGAAGACGGCAGGGTCGATCGTGTAGTGCTGTAGCGGGGCTTCCGGCCTGAACAGTATCGCATCACCGGACGCCGGCATGATGTAGCCCAGACGATGTCCCTTCAGGCGCGCGATCCGTGACTGGTAAGCGTTGACCCAGTTCAGCGCAATTACCGTCGCGCCGCGCGGCGCGAAGATCGCGTTGTGCAGCGCGCCGCCGTACTCACCGACGATCAGCTCGGCATTGTGGAACCAGCCGATCTGATCCATGAATGCATGATCCTCGGGGTAGACGACGGTCAAACCCTCCTCGCCCGCAATCGTTTCAAGCTCCTTCAGGTTCTCAAGCGTCCTGAAGATCGACTGCCGCCGCCTGGAAATGAAGATTCGGTTAGCGGGTCCGCGTGCGGCGGTCTGACCGATGCTGTCCGTCTGGTCGGCGATCCAGGGGTTGTAGACATAATCGAGGCCCCACGTGGGCAGATACATCCTCTCGCTACGAATGAACTCCGATTGCGGCTCGTAGGTCACGATTGGCACGTGGGGCAGCAGATCACGGGTGTGCTCGTAAACGAAGCTCGGGAATACGGACGGCATGAAGATCGGCATCTCCATGAACCGGGGCCACCGGCGCAGGAATTCCCGAATGACCAGCAGCTTAGGCACTACTTCGCCGAGCCAGTGGCCGTAGATGCCACAGTTGAAGTGGCTGACGTGCCAGCCAGCCCGATAGCGTCGCTCCGTCAGTGTTGACCGATCCACGGACGGATCGTTGTAGATTCGCCTGTTTCGATACCACTCGCGGCAATGATCCGGATAGACGGTTGGCTCAAACAGAACTCGAGCGGACCTGCTGATCCAACCCGCGCCGAAGAGTACGACGTCCGCGAGGCAAAAGACCTCGACCGGCGGGGCGACCAGTGGCCGTTCGTGATCCCGGATCACGACCTCCGGAAGGGTCTCGCGCCAGAGCAGCGGCGATTCGCTGGAAGGCTCGCACCCGGTGAAAAGCGTGGCAACGCAGTCTTCCTTGTCCGGTGCATCGGCCGGGTTCGTCCACGCGGCCGGACGCCCGAGGTCGACCATGGGAAGATCCTTCGAGGGTAGGAAGCCTCCCGTCGGGGTCGCGGGATCGGCGCGCTGACCGAAGACGCTCTGGTAGTCGCGAGGAATCCACCGAGCATTGCTGCAGGCCTCGAGCCACGCCCGGCCGTAGCGCTGGTCCGGCTCGAGATGACAACCTTCCGCCCATTCGTTCCAGCCGTTGATGAACACGATCCGTTCATCGACTTCGGGCTTGAGTGAAGCGCGGAATATCAACTCCCTCAACCACAGTTCGAACGCGTCGGGATTCGCGTCCAGAATGCACAGGCCGTCGTCCTGCCGCCGCGCGGTGTTGTCCCATGAGGGAACAATCCCCGGAAAGTGCGAACCGGCCGGTTCTGGCCGGCCGAGGAAATTGGCTATGGTCTGGGCATAACTGACCAAGTGCCCCTTGAAACCAGGGCGGATCGCCTGCAACCGCCGCGCGAGTGCGACATTGAAGTCGACGCCATGGGGAGGAAAGTCGGACACCGCATCAGCACCGACGTCGTGCGGAAGCGTGTTGTAACCGAAGGTCGACGCGATGACGATGTAAGGCGGTTCGACTCCGTTCCTTCGGCAGACGTCGCGCCAGGTATCGAACGTCGCCACGGGGTTCGGAATCCGACCGACCCGGTAAACCATCAGCAGCGGTCGACCGTGCACCCGGAGGTATCGCCTGTCTCGGAAATGCGGCAGCAATTCCCGGATGAAACGTTCGGGGTCATCCGGGAGATAGCGCTGCTCGACCAGCACCTCGCGATTGTCACCGTCCCAGTTCCTCGACCAGTTTTCGTTGGCCCAGCAGAGGCAATAGGGGAAGTCGGGCTGGCCAGTCGTTAACAGTCGGTCGATCGGCATCTCGAGTAGTCGACGCCCGCTAAACCAGTAGTAGTAGAAGCAAAATCCAGATATGCCATATGCCTTGGCGAGGTCCGCCTGACCGACCAATATCCGTTCGTCGTTCAAGTCGTAGTAGCCGGTCTCGCCCGGCACGTGCGGCTGGTAGTGCCCCTGGAAGTTCGGGCGCGCGCGACGGACGTTGGTCCATTCGGTGAATCCCTCGCCCCACCACGCATCGTTCTCCGGGATCCGATGGAACTGCGGGAGATAGAACGCGATCAGCTTGGTGCTCCGCTCTTCGACGGCGTCCTCGCGCAGACCGAAGCCCATGGACCGACGCGTTTCGCGCGCCCCAAGCAGTGACCTGATCGTGATCTCGCCGCGCGCCAGCTTGGCCGACTGCCTCACCAGGTTGAGGTTGCGGGCAATTGTCGGCAGCGCATTCTTGCTCAGATCGTCGGCGGCCTCGATCAGACGTTCGGCGTGCGCGTAATTCCTCTTCGAGTAGTGCACGACACCGAGCATGTGCAAGGCATCCACATTCTGGGGCGACCGGTCCAGTGCCTTCTGGTACAGCCCCTGCGCCCTATCGAGTTCATTCGATCGCTGTGCCGCCAACGCAGCGCGCATGATTTCGCGGACGTCTTCGTCGGCGGCCGTCGCAATCCGGACTCCAGACACCTGATTGCCCACAGCTACCGCGCCGCAACAGTGCTTGTAGCGCTTCCCGCTCCCGCAGGGACATGGATCGTTGCGAGAGGGTGGCGCTTGCATTTCCATGGTTGGCGGGTGAACGGGCAATTACGTGGCGGCGAGGACCGACCCAATCGGCGCCCCCGCTCGATCCTCCGTTCCCTCAGTAACGGCCCGGTGTCGCGAAATTCTCGAACCGGGTGTGCTCGCCCAGGAAGGTGAGCCGCACCGTGCCGATCGGCCCGTTGCGCTGCTTGCCGATGATGATCTCGGCGACGCCCTTGTCCTGGCTGTCCGGGTTGTAGACTTCGTCGCGGTAGATGAACAGGATCACATCCGCATCCTGCTCGATCGCCCCGGACTCGCGCAGGTCCGACATCACCGGTCGCTTGTTCGGCCTCTGTTCGAGCGAGCGGTTCAACTGCGACAGGGCGACGACCGGAACCTTGAGCTCCTTCGCGAGCGACTTCATCGCCCGCGAGATTTCCGAGATCTCGGTCGCGCGGTTCTCGCCCTGCGACGACGCCTGCATCAGCTGCAGGTAGTCGACGATGACGAGCCCGAGCTTGCCGTAGGTCTTGGCGAGCCGCCGGGCGCGCGAGCGCACCTCGATCGCGTTCAGCGCCGGCGTTTCGTCGATCAGGATCGGCGCCTCGGAGAGCCGCCCGAGTGCGGCGGACAGCTTCTCCCAGTCCTCGGCCGCGAGCCGCCCGGTGCGCAGCTTGTGCTGGTCGAGCCGACCCACGGAGCCGATCATCCGCAACGCCAGCTGCGAGGCACCCATCTCCATCGAGAACACGGCCACGGGCAGCTTCGCGTCGAGCGCGACGTGCTCGCCGATGTTGAGCGCGAGGCTGGTCTTGCCCATCGACGGCCGTCCGGCGATGATCACGAGGTCGCCGGGCTGCAGCCCCGAGGTCATCCGGTCGAGATCGGAGAACCCGGTCGCCACGCCGGTGACGTCCGAAGGGTCGTCGCGGTTGTAGAGCGTCTCGATGCGCTCGACGACACCGGCGAGGAGCTTGCCAATTTCCGCGAACTGCTGCGAGCCGCGCTCACCCTGCTCGGCGATGTGCAGCACCCTGGCCTCGGCCTGGTCGAGGATCTCCTTCGCGCTGCGGCCGAGCGGGTTGTACGCGGAGTCGGCGATGTCGCCGGCAGTCCCCGCGAGCTGGCGGAGGATCGAGCGGTCGCGCACGATCTGCGCATAGTGGCGGATGTTCGCGGCGGTCGGCACGCTCTGCACGAGCGCGCCCAGGTAGGCGAGCCCGCCGACGTAGTCGAGCTTCTGCGCCGACGCGAGTGATTCCGAGACGGTCACGACGTCGGCCGGCTTGCCGTCGGCGCAAAGCCTGACGATGTGGGCGAAGATCAGCCGGTGTGCCTCGCTGTAGAAGTCGGCCTCGGCGAGGACGTCGCCCACCCTGTCTACGGCATCGTTGTCGAGAAGCAGGCCGCCCAGCACCGACTGCTCCGCCTCCAGCGAGTGCGGCGGGAGCTTGAGGCCGTCGAGCTGCGGATCGTCAGGCATTTGAAGGGTCCGATCGCGGTTTCCGGCTGACGAATGGCGGGGTTCCGACCTCGGCGCCCCGCCCGCCGAGTCCGCGTCGCAGGTCGGATGGGCCGGCGGTTCCGGGCGCGGTGGCGGTGGAACTGATTCTAGCAGGCCGAAGCGGTCCGTCCGGCTGCGTGCGCGGCCGCCGCTTCGCGTCGCGTCACGATCCCTGCGAAGGCGTTTCGTCAGCCGCCGGCGGCGGCCGTTTCGCCGATCACCGTGACGGTGATGTTCGCCGTAACGTCGAGGTAGAGCGCGACGACGAGCGGAAAATCGCCGACGTGCTTGAGCGGCCCCTCCGGCATCCGGATCGCCGCCCTTTCGATGGCGATGCCCTGCGCGTTCAGCGCTTCGACGATGTCGACGTTGGTGACCGAGCCGAAGAGGCGTCCGTCGACGCCCGCCTTCTGCGAGATCTTCACCAGCATGCCCTCGAGCCTGGCCGCCTTCTCCTGCGCAGCGACGAGCCTTTCGGCCGCGGCCTTTTCGAGCTCGGCGCGCCTTGCCTCGAGCATCTTGATGTTCTCGGGCGTCGCGCGCTTCGCCTTTCCCTGCGGGATCAGGTAATTGCGCGCGTAGCCCTGCTTGACCTTGACGACCTCGCCGAGGTCGCCGACATTGACCACCTTTTCCAGCAGAATGATTTGCATGGCGGCCTCCGCGTCAGTGCAGGTCGGTATACGGCATCAGCGCGAGGAAGCGCGCACGCTTGATCGCCACCGACAGCTGCCGCTGGTAGCGCGCCTTCGTGCCGGTGATCCGCGCCGGCATGATCTTGCCGTTTTCCTGAACGAAGTCCTTGAGGACCTCGATGTCCTTGTAGTCGATCGACTTGACGCCTTCGGCGGTGAAGCGGCAGAACTTCTTGCGCTTGAACAGGTTGTTCCCGCGCTCGCGTTTCTTGCCATCCTTCTTCTTGCCGAATCTTCCGGTGGGACGGGGCATGTCAGTTTCCTTCCATTGCGTTGTCTAGTGGTGCGAATTCATCGATGTGCAGCGCGACGGTGATGCCGGTGCGGTAACGGCGGGCAAGGAACCCCTTGCAGCGCAATGCCGTTCCTGCGGCCACCCCGGCAAGCGCCAGCGCCGGTTTCCCGAACGCCACTGCCGCGAGTTCGCAGTCGACTTTCCGCTCGCCGCCGGCCTCGCGCTGGACCGACGCGTGTCGCAGCACGCATTCCAGCGCCGGAACCCCGGCGGGCGTATAGCGGAGGTCGCCGCGTTCGGCGAGGGTCGCGTCGATCGTCAACAGGTTTGCGCCGGGCACCGGACGCGTCGCGCAGCGATCCGCGCTCGCCGCTCAGGCAGTCGCCGTCGGCGCGGGCGCCGCGGGTTGCGGCTTCTCTTCCGCTGCGGGCCGCGGGCCGCGATCACCGCGATCACCGCGATCACCGCGGTCCCCACGGTCACCGCGATCGCCCCGGTCACCGCGTTCGGGCCGCACCTTCTCTTCGCGCATCATCGGCGACGGCGTGAGAACGGCTTCGTCCATCGCGACGATCAGGTGGCGCAGCACGGCGTCGTTGAACTTGAACGCGTGCTCGAGCTCGTCCAGGGTCTCCTGGTCGATCTCGATGTTCATCAGCACGTAATGCGCCTTGTGGATCTTGGCCAGCGGGTAGGCGAGTTGCCGGCGGCCCCAGTCCTCGAGCCGATGGATCCGCCCGTTCTTTCCGGTGATGGTCGTGCGGTACCGTTCGATCATCGCGGGCACCTGCTCGCTCTGATCGGGATGCACGATGAAAACCACTTCGTAGTGACGCATGCAGAGCACTCCTTCTGGTCATGTTGGGCGTTCGCCGGTTCGCGGCGCCGCCGGGCGGCCTCCCCCCGTCTGCAAGGGGTGAGGCAAGGGAACTGGGGATTCTATTCGATTTTTCTCTCCAAAACAAGCGGATACACGCGCCGCCCGGGAAGGGGACCGGGCGACCCGTCCGGGCCCACCACCCGGCCCACCAACCGGCCCCGACCCTAGCGTGCCGTCGCCCGGCCGAGGGCGACGTCGCGCTGGGCCTTCGGAAGCGCGGCCAGCGCCTTGACCCGATCGTAGAAGCGCCCGAGGTCGCCCTGGTCGGCAGCGAGCAGCGCGCTGAAATCCGGCACCCGGTCCGCGTAGAGTCCCGCCGCGGCGATGCCGGCGTTGTTGGCGCCCGCGACGAACCAGCGATCGAATGCGGGAATCGCGTCGGCGCCCGCCTTCCGCCGCTCGTATTCGGCGCGCATCTCGGCGAATGCGGCGGCTTTGCCCGCCCGCCTTTCGTCATCGCCGACCGGGCTCGCGTACAGTGCGGCGAGACGGTCGCGCGTCGTCGCGACCAGGGCGCGGAATTCGACGCGCAGCCGCTGCCCGCGCGCGGCGTCGGCGGCAAGCACGGCGGCCGCGGCCGCACCGATCCGGCTTTCCTCGGCCGCGATCCAGCGCGCGAGGCCTTCCTCCTCGACGGCCGTCGCGAACGACTCGTTGAACGACGAATCGTCCTTCACGTACACGACCTGGTGCGCGAGCTCGTGGAAGACGAGCCGCGCCAGCTCGGTGTCGCGGTAGCGGATGAACGTCGACAGCACCGGATCGTCCAGGAACCCCAGGGTCGAGTATGCGGGCACGCCGCCCACGTGGACATCGTCGCCGGCGGCTGCGAGCCGCGCCGCTTCCGCGCGCGCGTCGCTTTCCGAGAAATAGCCGCGGTACGCGACGCACCCGGCAACGGGAAAGCACCATTCCCGCGGCGAGAGCGAAAGCTCCGGCGCGGCGAACACGTTCCAGACGACGAACGGACGGCCGAGGTCGGCGTACGTCGTATAGCTGCGGTTGTCCGGCAGCCCGAGCTCGCGCGAGGCGAAAGCGCGGATCGCCTGCACGCGCGCGAGCCGCGCCTTGAGCACGGGATCGGATGTGGTCGCCGCGACGGCGGCGATCGGCTTTGCGCGGGCGAGCAGGTCCGCCTGCCCGGCGATGCCCTGCCAGTAGAATTCGATCGCCGAGCAGCCGGCCAGCACGCACCCCGCGGCGGCGGCCAGAAGGATCGGAAGCGCGCCGGGTCGCGCGGCGGCAGGTTTCGCGCTCCGGTGGACGGGCCTCATCGACCCCGCAGGAAGCGGTCCAGGCGCCCGACGCCGTCCGCGAGCTTGGTCATTTCTATCGTGTAGGCGAAACGCACGTGCGCCGCGGCGCGATGGCGGCCGAAATCGAGGCCTGGCGTGATCGCCACCCCCGCGCCCTCCAGTACGTCGCGGCAGAACGCCTGACTGTCCGCGGCGAAGCCCGAGCTGTCCGCGTAGACGAAGAATCCTCCCGTGGGCATCACCGGGACCCCGAAGCCCAGTTCGCGGAGCGCGGGCACCAGGAAATCGCGGCGGTCACGGAAGGCGCGCCGGCGTTCTTCGAGCAGCGCGATCGTCGCCGGCTCGAAGCAGGCGAGTGCCGCGTGCTGCGATACGGTCGGCGGCGAAATGTACAGGTTCTGCGCAAGCTTTTCGAGATCGCGCACATGGCGCTCGGGCGCGATCACCCATCCCAGCCGCCAACCCGTCATGTTGAAGTACTTCGAAAAGCTCGACACGACGAACAGGTCGTCGGCGTGCTCGCCGGTGATCGTGAGCGCCGATTGCGCGTCGCCCCCGTAGCACAGTCCCAGGTAGATCTCGTCGACGATCAGTCGCCCGCACAGCCGGGCGACGGTCGCGGCGATCTTGGCGAGCTCGTCCGCCGGGACCTGCGTGCCCGTCGGGTTCGATGGCGACGCAATCAGCACGCCGCGGGTCCGCGGCGACCACGAACGCTCGATCAGCGCCGCCGAAAGTTGGTAGTTGGTGTCCGGCCCGACCGGGAGGCCGACGGGCTCGCCCTCGAACACGCGGACGAAGTTCCGATTGCAGGGATAGCCCGGGTCGGAAAGCAGGATCTGCTGGTCGCGATCCACGAGGAGCGCCATCACGAGCAGCAAGGCTGCCGACGAACCGGCGGTCACGATCACCCGCTCCGGCGCGATCGCGGCGCCGAAGCGCTCGGCGTAGTGCCGCGCGATCGCCCGCCGCAGCTCGGGCAGGCCCAGCGCAGACGTATAGTAGATGCCGCCGCCGGCAAGCATCCGCTGCGCGGCGGCAAGGACCGGCGCCGGCGTCGGAAAGTCGGGTTCGCCGATCTCCATGTGCACGACCGTGCGGCCCGCGGCCTCGAGCGCGCGTGCCGCCGTCTGCACCTCCATGACGTGGAACGGCTCGATCCCGGCGACGCGGGCGGCGGTGGCGATGCGGGTGTCCATCGAAAGGCGTAGTCCCTGCCGGCCCGAAAAGCGTTATGGTAATGCTTTCGGGTCGGCGACAGTCCCCATCCCGCGAACCGATTATGCCCGCCACTCGCCGCAGTCCGCATTTCGCGATCGCACTGACCGTGCTGACCGGCGCATCGCCGATCGCGCATGCGGACGTCTACAAGTGCGCGGGCGACGGCGGCACCCCGATCTATCAGGAGATGCCCTGCCCCCGCGGCAAGGAGCTGCGCAACTTCCAGACCGACCCGCCCCAGCTCACGATCCTGCCAGCTCCTGCCCCCGCGGGCCCCGCACCGGCGAAGGATGCCGCGGCCCGCGTTCCGAAAAACGGCAAGGACGCCCGGCCGGCGAAGGCCGGCGCGGCTGCGGGCGACGCGTCGGAGCGCAAGCACATCCGCACCGGAATGCCGGAAGCCGAGGTGCTGGCACGGCTCGGACATCCCGAGATGACCGCCGGCGGCAAGAACCGCAGTTCCGTGCGCTGGACCTACCTGCCGGCGCCCGGCGACCCCGACATGATCACGACGCTGATCCTCACGAACGGCACCGTAACCGACGTGCAGCGCAAGGTCGTGAAGAAATGAGGCGTCGCGGCGGCGCGCCCGGACGGATGCATCCGTGCGGGCTTTGATCCAGCGCGTTCGCGCAGCGTCGGTCAGCGTCGACGCCCGCGAGGTGGGCGCGATCGGCCCGGGCCTCGTCGTCCTGGCCGCGGTGGCCGCGGACGACACCGATGCGGATCGCGACTGGCTCGCCCGCAAGATCGTCGCGCTGCGGATATTCGACGATGGCAACGGCGTGATGAACCGGTCGGTCGCCGACACCGGCGGGGCCATCCTCGCGGTGAGCCAGTTCACGCTCTACGCGTCGACCAGGAAGGGAAACCGCCCGTCGTGGTCAGGCGCTGCGCCGCCGGAGATCGCCGGGCCGAAATTCGCGGCGTTTGTCGCCGCGCTGGCGCGCGATCTCGGCAAGCCGGTGGCGACGGGAACCTTCGGCGCGGCGATGCGCGTGGCGTTGGTCAACGACGGGCCGGTGACGATCTGGCTCGACTCCCGGCAACGGGAATGAACCGCATCGCCCGGCGCTTCCGGTGGCCGCCGGGCGCAGTCTGCTGTGCCCTCCTCCCGCGCCGATGCGGCCCGGCGCGCACGGCGGCATCGCGCCCTGCGCAGGCCCGCCTGACCTTCCATCCGGGCCTTTGCGGCTCGGTGCGCTCGGTGGCGGCACGCGTGACGCCGTCCCGGCTCATTGTCCCGGATCAAGGGGGGGTCCACCTGCGGCGGCGATAATCTTGATAGTCCCACGTCCAACCTTCGCTCATGCCGATCCCCCTGCTCTCCCGCTGGCGCGAAAACGCTGTCGACGGCGGGGCGTTCCTTCGCAGCACGTGGGTGAAGCGTGGACTCCTGCTCGTTGCCGTCGCCGCGGCGGCGGCGTTCGTGTTCCGCGACGCCATCCTCGGCGCACCGGTCGCCGTCCACGAAGTCGTGCGCGGCGACATCGTGCAGACCGTCGTGGCGAGTGGGCGCGTGATCACGCCCCAACGGGTCTCCGTAGGCGCCGTCATCACCGAGCGCGTTGCGCGCATTCCCGTCGAAGAAGGGCAGTCCGTGCGACAGGGCGACGTGCTGATCCAGCTCGACGACCGCGACGTGCGCGCGAGCCTGGCGCAGGCGCAGGCCACCGTCGAGCAGGCCGACGCCAGGCTGCGTCAGCTGCGCGAAGTCGGCCTGCCCGTGGCGGAGCAGGCGCTGCGGCAGGCGGACGCCAATCTGCTGCTCGCGCAATCGCAGTACCAGCGCAGCCTCGATCTCAAGGCGAAGGGCTTCGTCAGCGACTCGGCGCTGGACGACGCGAAACGCAATCTGGACGTAGCGGAGAGCCAGCAGAAGGCGGCGCGCCTGCAGGTGCAGACGAACGGCCCGGCAGGCAGCGATTACGTGATGGCGCAGACCGCGCTCGCGCAGGCGCGGGCTGCCCTCGCCGCGGCCGGCGTCCGGCTCGAGCAGACGACGATCCGCGCGCCGGCGAAGGGCGTGCTGATCGGGCGGGGCATCGAGCCCGGGGACGTCGTGCAACCCGGCAAGGAGCTCATGGTCCTCGCGCCGTCGGGGGAAACGCAGATCGTCGTGCAGATCGACGAGAAGAATCTGTCGCAGCTCAAGCTCGGGCAGAAGGCGCTCGCATCGGCGGACGCCTACCCGCGCGAGCGCTTCGCCGCCGAGCTCTTCTACATCAACCCGGGCATCGACGCGCTGCGCGGCTCGGTGGAGGTCAAGCTCCGCGTGCCGGACCCGCCGGCCTACCTGCGACAGGACATGACCGTGTCCGTCGACATCGAGGTCGCGCGGCGCGGCGGCACGCTGGTCGCGCCGGCCGACGCGGTGGCGGACGCCGCGGGCGCCCATCCCTGGGTCTTCGTCGTCGACGGCCACCGTGCGACGAGGAGGGCGGTGGCGCTGGGACTCAGGGGTGAAGGCCGCGTCGAGATCCTCGACGGCGCGGCGCCCGGCGATCGGGTGATCTCCTCGCCCGCCGGCGTGACGCCCGGAGAGCGCGTGCGCGTGGTCGCCGAATCGAGAGCGGGCGATCGCCGGTGAGCCCGCTCGCGCTCTTCGAGTGGATCGTCGCCTTCCGGTTCATGCGCGAGGGCCTGACGCAGACCGTGCTCATCGTCTTCGGCGTCGCGCTCGGCGGGGGCGTGATCATCTTCATGTCGGCGCTGCTCGCCGGCATGCAGGCCAACATCATCCGGCGCACGCTCAACTACCAGGCGCCGATCCAGATCCTCGCGCCCGAGCAGGTCGCGCGCCCGCTGCGCGAGGGCGGCGGTGCCGCGGTCGCCGCGCAGGTGCAGCCGCGCTCGCAGCAGCTGCGCTCGGTCGACCAGTGGCAGAAGATCCGCACGGAGGTCGAGCGCATGCCCGACGTGATCGGCGTCACGCCGGTGGTCACCGGTCCTGGATTCGCCCGCCGCGGCGAAGCGACCAAGGCGGTGTCGGTCATCGGGATCGAGCCGGAGTCCTACTTCGGCGTGATCGCGCTCCCCGAGAAGATCGTCGCGGGCCGCTACGATGTCGGGCCCATCGACGTCGTCATCGGCACCGAGCTCGCGAAGGACCTGGGCACCGCGGTGGGCGACAAGCTGGTCCTCGCCACGGCGAATGCGGCTGCCTCTACCCTGACCGTGATCGGCTTGTTCGACTTCGGGAACAAGGGCGTGAACGAGCGCAACGTGTACGTCGCACTGCGCACCGCGCAGAACCTGCTCGACCTTGCGGGTGGCGCCACCAGCCTGGACGTGAAGGTGCGCGACCCGTTCGCGGCCGAGACCATCGCCGGGACGATACGCGCCGGACACGACCTGCAGGTGGACAGCTGGATCAGGACGAACGCGCAGTTCTTCACGGCGATGGCGGCGCAGATCCTGGCCAACACGCTGATCCGCATCTTCGTCGGGATAACCGTCGCGCTCGGGATCGCGAGCGTGCTCGTGGTCTCCGTCGTGCAGAAATCGAAGGAGATCGGCATCCTGCGCGCGATGGGCGCGGGCCGGGGCCAGGTACTGCGCGTGTTCCTCATCCAGGGCGGGTTCATGGGCCTCACCGGTGCGCTGTTCGGATCGGCGCTCGCGTGGGGCTTCCTGCTGCTGTGGCGAGGCGTCGCCAGGAATCCGGACGGCACGCCCCTGTTCATCGTCGTGATCGAGCCGACGCTCTTCGCCCTCGCGTGCGTCGGGGCGACGCTGGTGGGTATTCTCGCCGCCGCGGTTCCGGCGACGCGCGCCGCGCGACTCGACCCCGTGGTGGCGATCCGTGGCTGACGCCGGCAGCGTCGAGACGCTCCGCTTGACGGGCGTCCGCAAGTCCTACGGCGTCGGCACGCCGGTCGCGGCCGAGGTCCTGCACGGCATCGATCTGACGCTGCTGCAGGGCGAATTCACGGCGCTGATCGGACCCTCCGGCTCGGGCAAGACGACGCTGCTCAACCTCATCGGCCTCCTCGACCAGCCCGACGCCGGCGAGCTCGTGATCGCAGGCCAGCGCGCCAGTGCGCTCGCCGAGGCGGAGATCACGCGGCTGCGCGGCCGGGCGATCGGTTTCATCTTCCAGTATCACTACCTGTTGCCGGCGTTCACCACGCTCGAAAACGTGATGATGCCGATTCTCGCCGCGCGCGGACGCGCCGATACTCCGATGCGCGAAACCGCGGCGGCGCTCCTCGACCGCGTGGGCCTGACTCCGTGGCGCGACCACAAGGCGTCCGACATCTCCGGCGGGCAGCAGCAGCGCGTCGCCATAGCGCGCGCGCTCGCGATGAGCCCCACGCTCGTGCTCGCGGACGAGCCGAGCGGCAATCTCGACACCCAGAACGCCGACGCCGTATTCGACCTCATGCGCAGCGTCAACGAAACCGTCGGCACGACCTTCCTGATCGTCACCCACGACCCGCGGCTCGCGCAGCGCTGCGACCGCATCGTCGAGCTGGTGGACGGGCGTATCGTCTCCGACCGGCCGAACGCGCACGTCGTGCGGCGCGGCTAGCGCCGGCTTGCCCTGGCGTCAGGGAAGATCGAACAGCAGGATCTCCGCGGCGCTTCCGCGATCGAGGGTCACTACGGGTTCGCCGGTGAGCTTCGCGGCATCGCCCGCGGCGAGCGCAACACCGTTCACGTGCACGCTGCCGCGCGCGACATGGACGTATGCGCGCCGGCCCGGCGCCAGCGCATGCGTCACGGTTTCCGCGCCGTCGAGCAGCCCCGCGTGGACGCGCGCGTCCTGATGGATCGTCACGGAGCCTCCAGTGCCGTCCGGCGACGCGATCAGGCACAGCCGGCCACGCTTCGCCTCGGACGCGAACCGCGTCTGCTCGTAGCTCGGCGCGATCCCCCGCACGTTCGGCTCGATCCAGATCTGCAGGAAATGCACGCCGGCGGAGGCCGACGGGTTGTACTCGCTGTGCTGGACGCCGCGGCCCGCGCTCATCCGCTGCACGTCGCCGGGGGCGATGATCGAGCCCGTCCCCATGCTGTCGCGGTGCTCGAGCTGCCCCTCGAGCACGTAGCTGATGATCTCCATGTCCCGGTGGCCGTGCGTCCCGAAGCCCATCCCCGGCTTGACGCGGTCCTCGTTGATGACGCGCAGGGCGCCGAACCCCATGTGCTCGGGATCATGGTAGTCGGCGAAGGAAAAGCTGTGGTACGAGTCGAGCCAGCCGTGGTTGGCGTGGCCGCGTTCCCGGGAACCTCGGATTGCGATCATCGTTGTCTCCTGCGCTCGCGGGCCGACCCGGCCGGATCCGCCGCTGGATATGGGGACGACAGCCGCCTTTCAAAGCCGGTAGGCGCGCTTCGCCAATCGATAGGCGAGCTCCGGCGCAAGCTCGCGCGCCTCGTCCTCGCCGATCTTGTGCTCGACGACGAGCGTCGCGAGGAAGCGGCAGTCCATTCGCCGCGCGACATCGTGGCGCGCCGGGATCGACATGAATGCGCGCGTGTCGTCGTTGAAGCCCACCGTGTTGTAGAACCCCGCGGTTTCCGTCGCCTGCTCGCGGAAGCGCTGCATCCCCTCGGGGCTGTCGTAGAACCACCATGGCGGTCCGAGCTTCAGGATCGGGTAGTGGCCGGCGAGCGGCGCCAGCTCGCGGGCGTAGGCGGTCTCGTCGAGCGTGAACAGGATGACCGTCAGGCCGCTCTCGTTGCCGTACCGGTCGAGCAGCGGCTTCAGCGGGCCCGCGTAATTCGTGCACGTCGGGATGTCGGCGCCCTTGTCGCGGCCGAAATCCCGGAAGACGCGCGGGTTGTGGCTCCGCCACGCGCCCGGATGGATCTGCATCACCAGGCCGTCGTCCAGGCTCATCCGTGCCATCTCGGTCAGCATCTGGCCGCGGAACAGCTCGGCATCGTCGGGCGACGCCGTGCCGGCCATCGCCCGGTCGAGAAGCTGCTGGCAGGCCGGGGCCGGGAGATCGCAGGTGCGCGCGGTCGGGTGGCCATGGTCGGTGGACGTGGCGCCCATCGCCTTGAAACGGGCGCGCCGGTTGCGGTGGGCGGCGAGATAGCCCGCCCACGCCGCCGTGTTCTCGCCGGTCAGCGCGCCCAGCTGCAGCACGTTCTCGCGGAAGCCCTCGAAGTCCGGGTCGACGACCGGGTCGGGTCGATAGGCGGTGATCACGCGGCCCTTCCAGCCGGACGCGCGAATCTTCTCGTGATGGAGCAGCGGATCGAGCGGCGACTCCGTCGTCGCGATCACCTCGATGTTGAAGCGCCCGAACAGCGCGCGCGGCCGGAACTCGGGCCGCGCCAGGCAGGCGTTGATGTGATCGAAGTAGCGATCCGCGGACTCGGCGGTCAGCCGCTCGGTCAGCCCAAATACGGTGGCGAAGGCGTGGTCGAGCCAAATCCGCGTCGGCGTTCCGCGAAAGAGGTGGTAGTGCGCGGCGAACGAGCGCCAGATCCGGCGCGCGTCGCGTTCGACCGCGCGGCCGTCGCGCCGCGCAATGCCGAGGTCCTCGAGGCGGATGCCCTGGCTGTAGAGCATCCTGAAGACATAATGGTCCGGCGTGATGAACAGCGCGGAAGCGTCGGCGAACGGGACGTCGTCGGCGTACCACTGCGGATCGGTGTGCCCATGCGGGCTCACGATGGGCAGATCCTTCACGGTCGCGTAGAGCTCGCGCGCGAGGTTTCGCGTCGCCGCATCGGGCGGAAACAGGCGGTCCGGATGCAGCTCGAGCGGCAATCGGGACATCGTCACTTCTGGTTCCCGCTATGCGCCACGTGGACGGCGAGCGTGCGGCGCACGCCGTCGCGGAAGAGCGCCCCGACATCGCGGGTCACGGCGCGGCGGAACGCGGCATTGGCCGTCAGATCGGCGCCGAACACCGCGGTCAGGCCGAGGAAGCCGTCGGCGACATGCGAAGCGTTGCCGTGAGCAGCCGCCGCGATCGCCGCGAATTTCGCGGCCAGCGGGTCCGCCACCGCGATCGGCCTTCCTTGCTCGTCCAGTCCGCTCGCATAGCGGATCCAGCCGGCGATCGCGAGCGCGAGGTGCGCGATCGAGCCGCCGCCGGCGAGCCGGTCGCGGACCGTGCCGAGCAGCCGCTGCGGAAGCTTCTGCGAGCCGTCCATCGCAATCTGCTGCGTCCGGTGCGGAAGCGCCGGATTGCGGAAGCGCGCGACAATCTCCGCGCAGTACGCGCCGAGATCGACTCCGGGCGGCGCGACGAGCGTCGGCACCACCTCGGTCGCCATCATCCGCTCGATCAGCGTCGCCAGCAGCGGATCGGCCGACGCCTGCCAGATGAATTCGTGCCCCGCGAGAAAGCCGAGGTACGCCAGCGTCGAATGGCTGCCATTCAGCAGCCGCAGCTTCATCGTCTCGAACGGCGCGGTGTCGGCGACGATCTGCGCGCCGGCGTCTTCCCAGGCGGGGCGCGCTGCGGCGAAACGGTCCTCGATCACCCAGCTGTTGTACGGCTCGGTGACGACCGGCGCAGCGTCGGCAACCCCCAGCAGACGCGCCGCCTCCGCGACGTCGGCCTGCGTCGTTGCCGGCACGATGCGGTCGACCATCGTGCAGGGAAAGGCGACGTGCGCGCCGATCCAGTCGGCGAGCGAGGGGTCACGCGCACGCGCGAACGCCCCGACGATGCCCTCGACGGTGCGACCGTTCTGCGGAAGGTTGTCGCAGCAGACGACGCTGATTGCGCCGCCCGCGGCCGTGCGGCGCGCCGCAAGGCCCGCCGCCAGAACGCCGACCGCGCTTGCCGGCGCCTCGGGGTAGGCGAGGTCGTGCGCAATGTCCTGATGCGACAGATCGAGGCGCCGCGTTGCCGGGGCGTGGCAGTAGCCCTTCTCGGTAACCGTCAGCGAGACGACGCGGACGGCGGGATCGGCGATGCGCGCGATGACGCGGTCGCGCGCGGTTCCCAGGAACAGCGTCTCGCGCACGGCGCCGACCACGCGCGCCGACGTCCCTCGGGCACTCCTTTCGAGCACCGTGTAAAGGCCGTCCTGCGGCGCCAGCGCGTCGATGGCGCGGGGCGTCTTGAGGCTCACGCCGCAGATGCCCCAGACCGGATCGTTGCGCAGGATCGCATCGGTATAGACGGCCTGATGCGCACGGTGGAACGCGCCGAGGCCCAGGTGGACGATGCCCGTCGCGATCCCGGCGACGTCGTAGTCGGGCTGCGCGACCGCATCGGGGAGGCCGGAAAGCGTCGCCAGCGAAAGTTTCCGCGCTCTCACGCCGCCTCCTCGTTCAGCCGGCGCAAGTGCGGCGGCTGCGTGTCGGCCGCCGCAATCGCTCGCCGACGCGCCCTCCGGGCCTGGGCTTCGCCCGTCTCGCTCACTGGACCGCCTGCGGATGTTCCTTGACGCGGGACACGAGCTGCGTCGGGTTGACGAAGCGCAGCGCGATCAGCAGCCAGACGAGCGTGACGACCATGTAGATCATCGCCATCGCGTCGACCGACTGCGGCGCGCGGACGCCGGCGGCGAACACGGCGTAGTAGAGCGCGACGACCAGTGTCTGCGAATCCGAGCCGGCGGTCAGGAACGTCAGCTCGAACATCGCGATCGTGCGCACGAGCACCAGCAGCGACGCCGCGAGGATGCCCGGCCCCAGCAGCGGCACCAGCACGTGCCGGAACACGCGGCCGGTGCCCGCGCCGAACACGCGCGCCGCCGCCTCGAGGTTGGGGTCGATCTGCTCGATGAACGGCGTCATGACCAGGATCACGAACGGCGCCGCCGGAATCAGGTTGGCGAGAATGACGCCGTAGATCGTCCCGGCGAGCTGGACCTTGTAGAGCACGGTCGCCAGCGGGATGCCGTAGGTGATCGGCGGCACCATCAACGGCAGCAGGAAGAGCAGCATCAGCGGCTTCTTGCCGGGGAAGTCGCGGCGCGCGAGCGTGTAGGCGGCCGGCACGCCGATCAGCAGCGCGAGCAGCACGACCGCGAGCACGACCTGCACGGTGACCCACAGCACCGAATCGAGCTGGAATTCCTTCCAGGCGGCGGTGTACCACGTCGTGGTCCAGCCTTCCGGCAGCCACGTACCGAGCCAGCGCTTCGCGAACGAGCTCGTCGCCACCGCCGCGATCATCAGCCCGATGTTGACGACGAACAGCGTCATCAGGCCGAGCAGCAGTGCGCGCCACGCGCGGTCGATCATGCGGCTACCCCTTCCCGCCGACCATGGGGCCGCGGTAGAAGAGATTGCGCAGGCCCAGCACCGCAACGACGATCACCAGCTGGACGAACCCCATGATCATGGCGATCGCGGAGGCCAGCGAATAGTCGTAGACCTCGAAGGCCGCCTCGTACGCGGCAATCGATATCACACGCGTCGGCCCGGCGGGCGACCCCAGCAGCACGGCGGACGGAAACACCGAGAACGCCTGCACGAACGCGAGGCAGAAGCACATCGCGAGCCCGGGCGCCAGCAGCGGCAGATAGATGTGGCGGAACTGGGCCTTCGGGTCGGCTCCGAGCGTCGCCGCGGCGCGCGCCAACCCCGGATCGATGCCGGTGATGTACGAGAGGATCAGCAGGAACGCGAACGGAAAGCCGGAGACCACCAGCGAGATCAGCACGCCGGTGTAGTTGTGCGTGAGCCGTATTGTCCCGTCGTAGACATGGAAGAACTGCAGGAAATGCACGAGCCAGCCTTTCGGGCCGAAATAGATCAGCATCCCTTCGGCGATCAGCACCGTGCCCAGCGTGATCGGCACGACCAGGATCGTGGTGACCCAGCGCTGGTAGGGCGTCCTGATGCGCATCTTGAATGCGATCGGCAGCGCGAGCCCGACGTTGATCAGCGTCGCGGGCAGCGCGAGCCGCAGCGTGGTCCAGATCGTCGGCCACAGATTGTCGGTGGTGAAGAAGTGCGTGTAATTCGCGAGTGCACCGCCCTCCTTGGGCGTGAACGACAGCCAGAGCCCGTAGAGAAACGGGTAGACGAACAGCAGCAGCATGAACAGCCCGGCCGGGGCGACCAGCAGCAGCGTCCGGTCGAAGGGTTCGCGCGCGATCGGCGCGGCGGCGGTCGCCATCGCTACGCTGCCGGGTAGACGAGCGCGCGCTCGACCGGCACGTGGACGTTCACCGTGTCGCCGACTCGCGGCGGTCGCGCCGACCGCACGTGCAGCAGAGTTCCGGCGGCGGTCAGCACGTCGACGAGCGAGTCACGGCCGCAGTACTCGACGTGGGCGACCTTGCCGGCGATTGCATTCGTCGCGTCCGCACCGTCGGCGAGCGCGGCCTCCTCGGGCCGGATCGCGACGTGGGCGCGCCGGCCGGCGAGAGGCAGCTTGCGGATTCCCGTGAGGCGGATGCCGGGACCGCTCAGCGCGACCCGGTCGCCCTCTTCGCTCTCGACATCGAGCTCGAGCACGTTGCGGTAGCCCATGAAGCGCGCGACGTGAAGGTTGGCCGGCTGCGCATAGACTTCCTGCGGCGTCGCGATCTGCTGCGCGGCGCCGTCCTTCATGACGACGATGCGATCGGCGAGCGAGAGCGCCTCGTCCTGGTCGTGGGTGACGTAGACGGTCGCGCGGCCGAGCTCGGTGTGGATCCGCCGGATCTCGGCGCGGGTCTCGATCCGCAGCTTGGCGTCCAGGTTGGACAGCGGCTCGTCCATCAGGATGAGCGGCGGCTCGATGACGATCGCGCGCGCGATGGCGACGCGCTGCTGCTGGCCGCCCGACAGCTGTCCCGGCAGCTTGTGCTCCTGGCCTGTGAGCTGGACCATCTTCAACGCCTTGGCGACGCGGGTCGCCATCTCGTCCGCCACGACGCCGCGCATGCGCAGGCCGAAGCCGACGTTCCGCTCGACGGACATGTGCGGAAACAGCGCATAGTTCTGGAAGACCATGCCAAAGCCGCGCTGCTCGGGCGGCAGCGTGTCGATGCGCGTGTCGTCGAGCATGATCGTGCCGTCGGAGAGCTGCAGCAGGCCGGCGATGCAGTTGAGCGCTGTGGACTTGCCGCAGCCGGAGGGCCCGAGCAGCGCGATGAACTCCCCGCGCCTGATCGTCAACGTCAGCTCGGACAGGGCGTTGAACGCGGCGCCGCCCGCACCGGCGAAGCGACGGGTGACGGCGTCGAGCTTGAGTTCGTTGAAGTTGGATTTCATGGAGCGCGCAGTCTCGCTTCAGGAGGGAGCGGACGCCGTCCGCCTGCCGGGGTCCGCCATGCTACAGGCAGCCGGGGGAGCTGGCGAATGACCCAGCGAGCCGCCCGCGGGCGGCGTTCCGAACCGCGGGCGGCAGGCGTGCCGGTGACACGACGCTACTTGGTCTTCTGCGCGCCTACCTGCTGGTCCCAGATGCGGAACGCGTCGACCTGCGCCGCCGGCGGCAGCGACTGCGTGTGCGGGAACTGCGCGAGCCATCCTTCGTACTCGGGACGGCCGAACTCCTTTATCGCATCCTGGCTCTCCTTCGGCGCCATCGCCAGCGTCACACCCTTCACCGCGGGTCCCGGATAGAAGTAGCCCTTGTCGTAGGTGTACGCCTGCGCTGCGGGGGTCAGCATGTACGCCATGAGGTCCAGCACGACTGCGAGCTTCTCGGGCGGCACGCCCTTCGGGACCACCATGTAGTGCGCGTCGTTCACCCACGTCATGCCCTTGAACGGCGCGACCATGTAGTTCTTCGGCACGATGCCGAGCACGCGGGGATTGAGATCCCACCCGGTCATCGTCACCGTCATGTCACGCGAGCCTTCGCCGAGCTCCTTCATCACCGCGCCGGTGCCGGTCGGGTAGTACTCGATGCACGAGTTGAGCTCCTTGAGGTACGCCCAGGTCTTTTCCCAGCCGTTGACGGGGTCCTTCGGGTTCTTGTCGCCGAGAATGAACGGCAGGCCCATGATGAACGTGCGGCCCGGCCCGGAATTCGCCGGTCGCGCATAGATGAGGCGATTCGGATTCGCCTTGCACCAGGCGAGCAGCTCCTGCGGCGTCGTCGGCACCTGCTTGACCTTGTCGGGGTTGTACTCGAGCAGCGGACCTGCGGGCATGAACGCGACGGCGATCCCCTGGTCCGATGCGAGCTCCTGCATCTTGGCCGCCGCGGGCTGGTAGTTGGCCACCAGATTGGGGAACTTCGCCGCGTACTCCGGCAGGATCTTGATCAGCAGTCCCTGCTCGATGCCGGCTGCCAGGAAATCGGTCCCGGTCAGCACCATGTCGATATCGCTGCGGCCTGCCCCCTGCATCGCCTTCAGCTTGCCGGGGAGCTCGGGTGCGGGCGCCTTGGTGAAGTTGAATTTGGCGACGAGATTGGGGTTCTTCTTCTGGTACGCCTCGATCGCGTCCTGGGTCAACGCCAGGTTGCCGGCGACGTCGACGATGTTGATCGTCACGGGGCTCTTCGGCATCGGCAGTCCCTGCGCCGACGCCGAGGGCAGCGCGCCGAACCCGGTCAGCGCCAACCCGGCGACCGCCGCTGCCACGGCCCCGAGCGCATTGCGCCGCGACCCGCCCATCCACCTGCTCTTCATGCTCATGAACATTCTCCTCGTCGTTTGACAACCGTCCGCCACTCGCGGTGGCGGCCTACACCCATTCGCTGCGCCGGCTCCGGCGCCCCGTCCCTCCGCGCCCTCACGCGCGCGCCCTTACGCGCCCGCCGACGCGCGCCGCCGCGCCGCGTTCGGCACGCGTGCCCGGATCGTGGTCCCGCCTGAACTCCCGCTCCACCCGGGCGAGGTGCCGATGCATCGCTTCGCGCGCGCCGTGCACGTCGCCGCCGGCGACGGCCTTCAGGATCGCCGCATGGTCGCGGACGGTCTTCTCGGCGAGCTTGCGCGTGTGGAAATGCTGCTGCGTGCGCAGCCAGAGCTCCTCGCGCTGGCTCCAGAGCCCCAGGACGACCTGCTCCAGCGAGCCGTTGCCTGTGGCCTTGGCGAGGCGGAGGTGAAAGTCCTGATCGGCCGCTTCGCGAGCCGCGAAATCGTCGATGCAGGATTCCATCTGCGCGACGTTCTGCCGCAGGCCCGAGACGTCGGCCGCGGTGGCGTTCGAGGCCGCCAGCGCCGCGATCTCTCCCTCGATCAGCTTGCGCGCGGCGAGCAGTTCGAAGGGTCCGGGACCGGCGTCGCCCGCCCCTGCGGGACTTCCGCGGCTGCGCGTGCCGCCGGTGACAAAGATGCCGCTGCCGACGCGCACTTCGACCAGACCTGCGATTTCAAGGGAGATGACGGCTTCCCGCACCGACGTCCGCGAGACTCCGAGCAGGGAGGCAAGCTCGCGCTCCGCCGGCAACCGGGAGCCCGCCGGGTATTCGCCGTTCTCGATGAGCGTGGCGATCTGCCCGGCGATCTGCCGGTAGAGCCGCAACGGCTCGACCGTCTGCAACGGCACGAATCCCCCTGGGCCATGACGCCGCGGCGCAGCGCCGCGAACTCGCGGCCGCGCTTCGCTTGCGGCGCGGTCCGAATCCCGACGACTCTACCGCCGGCCGCCGCGGCGGTCAAGTGGCCCAACCACCGAACCAGACCGCGGGGACAGCGGTGGCGGGCCGCGCCCCGGATCCGGGCGCGGTCCTGCGTGCCGACCCGCGCTCCGGGAACCGCGCCTGCTCGTGCGTCGGCGACCCTCAGCGCGGCGCCTTGTACGTTCCCGACTTTCCGCCTGACTTCTCCAGCAGGCGCAGGCCCTCGATCCGCATCCCGCGGTCGGCGGCCTTGCACATGTCGTAGACGGTCAGGAGGCCCACGGCGGCGGCGGTCAGCGCCTCCATCTCGACACCGGTCCGCCCGAGCGTCTCGGCGACGACCTCGATCGCGATGGCGTGGGCCTCGGCATCCGACAGAAATTCGACGGCGACGCGCGTCAGCGGAAGCGGGTGGCACAGCGGGATCAGATCCGACGCGCGCTTCGCGGCCTGGATCGCCGCGATCCGGGCAATGCCGAGAACATCGCCCTTTTTCGCGGACCCGGAGCAAATCAGCGCGAATGTCGCCGGCTGCATCACGATTCGCCCGCCGGCCCGCGCGACACGCCTTGTTACATCCTTGGGACCGACGTCGACCATGTGCGCCTGTCCCGAGGCGTCGAAATGGGTAAAATGGGCGCTTTCCCCTGGTCGCGAGGGCGCCGGCCCGCGAACCGCCTTTGGCACGCCGTTCGACGCTTCCGTCGCCTTGCCTCCCCCGCGCGCCACGGCGGCCTCCTCCGCTTGAACTTCGGATAACGCCGCGCATCTTAGCATTGTGATTCGCGTGACTTCCGGCTATTCGATGCCCCCTTCTTCCGTCGCCCGACCGCCGCAAGTCCCGCCCCGGCGGCGGCTGGGCACGCGAGTGGCCGTCGCGCTCGGGGCCGTCGCCCTCGTTCTTCAGCCGCTCGCGCCGGCACCTCTCTCCGGCGGCGTCGCCCGGGCGCAGGCGCTCCCCGACCTCGGGGACGAATCCCAGGCCAATCTCGGCCCGGGACAGGAACGCAGGCTCGGCGAATCGGTAATGCAGCAGATCCGGGCGTCGGGGGCGTACCTCGACGACCCGGAAGTCAACGACTACCTGAACGAAATCGGCCATCGCCTGGTCGCCGCGGTTCCCGAGGGTCGGCAGGACTTCGAATTCTTCGCGGTCGCCGATTCGACGATCAACGCGTTCGCGCTGCCCGGCGGATTCGTCGGCGTCAACTCCGGCCTGATCCTGCTCACGCAGAGCGAGTCCGAGCTCGCCTCCGTGCTCGCGCACGAAATCACGCACGTCACGCAGCATCACATGACGCGCTCGATCGCGGGTCAGCAGCGCTCGATGCTCTACTCGCTGGCGGCGCTCGCGGTGGCGATCGCCGCGTCGCGCTCGAACTCCGCGTCGGCCGGCCAGGTGGCGGGGGCGGCGATGGCGTCCGCGCAGGCGCTCGCAATCCAGACGCAGATCAATTTCACCCGCGAGAACGAATACGAGGCCGACCGCATCGGCTTCCAGCGGCTCGACACCGCGGGCTTCGACGTGACGGCGATGGCAAGCTTCATGAACCGGATGCAGAAGTCGGGGCAGTTCAGCGACACCGGTGCGCCGTCGTACCTGCGCACGCACCCGATCACCTACGAGCGAGTGGCCGAGGCGCAGGCCCGCGCGTACGGGAAGCCGTATCGGCAGGTTCCGGAGTCCCTCGATTTCCACCTCGTGCGCGCGCTGCTGCGCAGCTACAACGGCACGCCCAAGGAGGCCGTGGCGTTCTTCACCGGGGCGATCGCCGATCGCAAGTTCAACGACGAGGTCGCCGCACGGTATGGCCTCGTGGCCTCGCTGCTGCGCGCCGGGGATTATCCACGCGCAAAGGCGGAGCTCGCGGCCCTCGAGAAGGCAGCCCCGCCCCACCCGATGATCGACGCCATGGCGGGCCACGTCCTGATGGAGGCCGGCGACCTCGATCTCGCCATCGCGCGCTTCGAAGCCGCGCACGCGCGATACCCGAACAAGCTGCAGCTGATCTACGACTATCCCGAGGCGCTGCTCAAGGCCGGCCGCGCGCGGGACGCCGCGGCGTTCCTCGAGCGCGAACTCGCTCGATTCCCCAATAACGGGCCGCTCCACCGGATCGCCGCTCGGACGTATGCCGAACTGGGCAAGAAGCTGCAGCAGTACCGGCACCAGGGGGAGTACTACGCGTGGCAGGGCGATCTGGTCGGCGCGGTCGGCCAGTACGAGCTCGCCGCGAAGGCCGGCGACGGCGATTTCTACCTGTCGTCGGTCGTCGAAACCCGGCTGCGCGTGCTTCGCCGCGAGCTCGCGGAGCAAAAGGCCCTGCTCGCCAGGAACGGCTGACGCCTCCAGGGCGTCCCCGGGGTTCCAGATTTCTCGGCCCGCCGGCCGGATGCGCCGGGGGTGCCGCCTGTAGGATCCTACAGGTGCCTGCTTCTTCGGGTTGGCGTTAGTGTCGTCGCCATGATCGCGACGGATCGCGATCGGTGCCAAACCTGGGGGAGGAGCTGATGAAGATTCTGGTCGTCGATGATCACCCGCTTGTCCTCGGGGCGCTCGCGCAGCTCCTTCCGCAGATCGACCCGGAGCTCGAGGTGCGCAGCGCGATCGATCCGGCAGAAGCCGTCGCGGTGCTCGACAACGAGCCCGACGTCTCGCTGGTGCTGCTCGATCTCGCGCTTCCCGGCGCACGCGGGCTGGATTTCCTCGGCGATCTGAAGCTCGATTATCCGGGCGTGCCGATCGTCGTGCTCTCGGCCACGCACGACCACGCGACCGTCACGGCAGCGCTCGGCGCCGGCGCCCACGGCTTCATCCCCAAGACTGCCGATGCCCGCGTACTGCTCGATGCGGTGCGGCGCGTACTGGAGGGGGGTGTCTGCCTGATGCCGGATGCGGCGCCGATGCCGGACGGCGACGGCGTGCACATCCGGCCGGACGCCCTCGGCCTCACGGTCCGGCAGACCGACGTGCTGAAGCTCCTCGTGCAGGGCAAGCCGAACAAGCTCATCTGTCGCGACCTGCGCTTGTCGGAGGGGACGGTCAAGGTCCACGTCAGCGCGATCCTGAAGGCGCTGCGCGTCCATTCGCGCACCGAGGCGGTCGCTGCGCTGGCCCGCCGGGGGATCAGCGTCGACACGCTCGCGGCGCGGCGAATGTCGGGAATGGAGTCCGGCCGGACGATCCGCTGATCCGCATCCCCGATCGCGCGCCGCAGGCCGCAGTCCGAGGCAGACGCCATGACCCTCGCCGCGATCGCGCCGTCGCTGCTCGCCCACGCCCGGGCGGACCAGGTCGCCACGCTCTACGGCTCGTGGCACCGGACGACCGCGTCGATGGTGCTCGGGGCGCTGATCCTGTGCGCGGTGCTGTGGGAGCAGGAGGCCCCGCGGATCATGGCGGCGTGGCTGACGGCGATCCTCGTGAATCAGGCATGGCGCGGCCTGCTCGCGCGGGCCTACCGCCGCACACGGCCCGCGGTTTCCGATGCGGCCCGCTGGGGGGCGTACTGGGCAGTCGGCTCGACGCTCGCCGGCGGCCTGTGGGGCGCGGCGGCCGTCGCGATGTTTCCGGCGTCGCCTTCGTACCAGGCGCTGTTCATCGTCTGCCAGTTCAGCGTGATCCTGGGCGGCCTCAACC
>Ga0209048_10001286_pt1 | contig 26017 bp, 26 predicted proteins | sample FrelakmetCRP12CR_FD_187146 | JGI IMG/M metagenome (GOLD analysis project Ga0209048, IMG submission 187146) | Freshwater lake sediment microbial communities from the University of Notre Dame, USA, for methane emissions studies - CRP12 CR (SPAdes)... | ecosystem: Environmental > Aquatic >... | reverse complement strand
CGGGCGCGCAGGGGCGCGGTCCCGCCCGCATGAGCCGGGCGCCGCACGCCCGTTCGTCGGGGGGTCCGTGGGGCTCGGCCAGCCGCTCGTCTCCGGCACCGCCCTCCTGGCCGTGCCGGTCGTCGGCCTCGCTTCAGGCGCACTCTCTCTCGGCGAGCCAGTTAGTGCGCTGGATCTCGCGCGCTTCGCGCTCACGCTCGCGGGCGTGGCACTCCTGGCCGGCCGGATCGGTCGAGGCGACCGGGGCGACCGCGACCGCCGCGTGGCGGCGATCGCGCGAGGCCAATTGCTCAGCTGATCCGGGCGTGGTCCGTGACGTCGCGGCGAAGGAACCGCCCGTGACCGGCCGGCCCGACCCACGCGCCGTGGTCGACCAGGACCGTGCCCCGGCTCATCACCACGTCCGATGTGCCCTGGACCGTGCGCCCCTCGAAGATCGAGTAGTCCACGTCCATGTGGTGGGTCGCCGCACTGATCGTGCGCTTCCGGTTCGGGTCGTAGACCAGGAGGTCGGCATCCGAGCCGACTGCGATCGCCCCCTTCTTCGGGTACATCCCGAACAGCTTCGCGGGCGCCGTGGCCGTGATCTCGACCCACCGCTCGCGCGAGATCCGCCCGCAGACCACGCCGCCATCGTGAAGGAGGTCCACCCGGTCCTCCACCGCCGGCAGGCCGTTCGGGATCTTGCGAAAGTCGGCCCGCCCCAGCTCCTTCTGGCCGTGGAAGTCGAACGGGCAGTGGTCCGTCGCGACGAGCTGGAGCGCGTCCGTGCGAAGGCCGGTCCAGAGGGCCTCCTGGTGGTCCTTCGGGCGAAGCGGCGGTGAGCAGACGAACTTCGCGCCCTCGAACCCGTTGCCGAGATCGTCGAGCGAGAGGAAGAGGTACTGCGGGCAGGTCTCGGCGAACGCCATCGCGCCGCGGTCGCGGGCCGCCATCACGGCCTCCAGCGCATCGCGCGCCGAGAGGTGGACGATGTAGACGGGAACCCCCGCCGCCTCGGCGAGGCGAATGGCACGGTTCGTCGCCTCGCCCTCGAGGATCGGGTACCGGGCCAGGCCGTGCCCGATCGGATCGGTCGTGCCGGTGGCGACGAGGCCGGCAGCGATGACGTCGATGACCGGCCCGTTCTCCGCGTGCATCATGATCAGGCCGCCGTTCATGCGGGTCCGCTGCATCGCCCGGAAGATGTGGTCGTCGGGGCTGTAGAGGACACCCGGGTAGGCCGTGAAGAGCTTGAACTCGGGGACGCCCTCGTCCACGAGCTGGTCCATCTCGGCGAGCGTCGCGTCGTTGACGTCCGACATCATCATGTGGAAGCCGTAGTCGATCGAGGTGTGTCCCTCGGCCTTCGCGCGCCAGGCGTCGAGCCCCTCGCGGAGCGAGCGGCCCCTGGTCTGCGGCGCGAAGTCGACGATCGTCGTCGTGCCCCCGAACGCGGCCGCCTTCGAGCCGGTCTCGAAGGTGTCCTTGGCGAACGTGCCGCCGAAGGGCAGCTCCATGTGCGTGTGAACGTCGATGCCGCCCGGGACGACGTACTTCCCGGTCGCGTCGATCGTCGCGTCCGCCGTGACGCCCCGTCCGGCCAGGTCGGCGCCCAGCAGCGCGATGGTCTCGCCGTCGACGAGCACGTCGGCCGGATGCGAACCCTCAGCGCTGACGACAAGGCCGTTCGTGATCAAGGTGCGCATCGAACTCTCCTCAGGCCTTCGGGGCCTGCACGTCGCGGAGCGCCGGGATGATCTCGCGACCGTAGATCTCCAGCTGCTCCTCCTCGTTGCCGTTCATCAGGTACAGGTTGAACTGGTCGACGCCGGCCTCCGCCAGGACGCGCAGCTTCGCGATATGCGCGTCCACGTCGCCGACGATCCCGAAGCGGTCGACGATGTCGTCCGTCACGAAGTCCGCGTTCGACGAGCCCACCTCCGCGTGGTGCAGGTAGTCGTAGCCCCCGCGCCCGCGGACGTAGCGGGTGAGGCTCTCGGGGAGGTCTCCCTGGTACTTGTTGACGAGATCCACGACGTGGTTCCCGACGAGCGCGGGGAACCAGCGGATCCGGTCGCGGCCGTCGGCGAGGTCGCCCACGTGGGCCGGGGCGGCCGCCATGATCCGGACCGCCCCGGGATCGCGACCCGCCTCCTGCGCGGATGCCCGGACCTGGGCCACGAACCAGCGGACCAGGTCGGGGTCGCCGATCTGGAGCATCGCCCCGTCCGCGATCCGGCCGGTCAGCTTGAGCGCGACCGGGCCGTAGCCAGCGATCCAGACCGGCAGCTGGTATGAGCCGGCCCACGACAGCTCCAGGGAGGCGCCCTCGTACTCGATCGGGCCTCCCTCGGCGAGCGCCCGGATCACGTGGACGGCTTCCTCGAGCGCCGCCATGCTGGTCGGCGCCTTGCCCAGGACCCGGCGTGCGGAGTCGCCGCGCCCGATCCCGAGGTCGAAGCGGCCCCCCGACAGCTCCTGCAGCACGGCCAGGCTTGACGCGGTGACCGACGGCTCGCGCGTCCCCGGGTTGGTCACGCAGGTGCCAAGGCGAAGCGTCGTCGTCGCCTGCGCCATCAGGGTCAGGAGGATATACGGCTCGCGCCAGAGCACGTGCGAGTCGAATAGCCACCCGTAGGCGAACCCGGCGGCCTCGCCCTGGCGCGTGAGTGCGAGCGTCCGCTCGATCGAATGCTCGGGCTTGATCGTGAACCCGAACTCCATGCCGCGTCTCCTCCGGTGCCGGCGGCGGCCGCTACGGCCGGACCAGGTCGGCGTAGGCCTCCGGCCGACGGTCGCGGTAGAACTGCCACGTCTGGCGGACCTCCGTCACCAGGTCCAGGTCCAGGTCGCGGATCACCAGCTCCTCCTCGAACGGACTGGCGACGCCGCCCACGATCTGGCCGCGTGGATCGCAGAAGTAGCTCTGTCCGTAGAAGTCGTCGTCGCCGAGCGGTTCGATACCCACGCGGTTGATCGTCCCGACGTAGTAGCCGTTCGCGACCGCGTGGCTGGGCTGTTCGATCCGCCAGAGGTGCTCGGAGAGCCCGCGACTCGTCGCGCTCGGGATCAGCACGATCTCCGCCCCGTTGAGGCCAAGCGCGCGGGCGCCCTCCGGGAAGTGGCGGTCGTAGCAGATATAGACGCCGACCTTCCCCACGGCGGTCTCGAAGACCGGATAGCCCAGGTTGCCGGGCCGGAAGTAGAACTTCTCCCAGAAGCCCTTGACGTGCGGGATGTGGGTCTTGCGGTACTTGCCCAGGTAGCGCCCATCCGCGTCGATCACGGCGGCGGTGTTGTAGTAGACGCCCGACGCCTGCGAATCCTCCTCGTACATGGGCACCACGAGGATCATGCCGGTCTGCTTCGCCAGATCCTGCATCCGCTTCGTGGTGGGTCCGTCGGGGATCAGCTCCGTGTAGGCGTAGTACTGCGGATCCTGAACCTGGCAGAAGTATGGCCCGTAGAAGAGCTCCTGGAAGAGGAGCAGCTGTGCGCCCTGCGCCTTCGCCTCGTGGGCACGCTGCTCGTGCTTCTGGATCATCGACTCCTTGTCACCCGTCCAGGTCGCCTGGACGAGCGCGCCTCGCACGATTCGCGGCATCGGTCACCTCCGGTCGGGTCGCAGCGGCGGGGCGGGCGGGCGGTCGGCGCCTCCGACGCCTCCGGCTACCCGTCCGGAATGAGGCGGAATGCTACACCAGCCGCGCTGGGGGGAGCGCTGGCTGGCGCGGACGCTCGCCCGCGAACACACGCGCGGGCCGGCGTGGTGTAATGGCGCGCGGCGTTCCCCAGGTGGCACGGGCAGGAGTTGAGCCGCGCCGCCCCGACTGTTCGTGACCCGACGTCGCGGCCGGTCGGCCATGCGCCAGGAGCTTCGCGGATCGCGTGCCGGGCACGCCCCGCCCCGAGGTGACCGATGACCGTCAGCACCGCAGCCGATCCGATGTCGAGCCGGGAGATCGTCCGGCTTTCGCGCGCCCACACGTTCTTCTCGTGGTCGGTCCAGGGGGCCCTGGACCCGATCGCGATCGACCGCGCGGAGGGCGTCTACCTGTACACGCCCGAGGGCCAGCGGATCCTGGACTTCAACAGCCAGCTCATGTCCGTGAACATCGGCCACGGCGACCGCCGCGTGATCGACGCGATCACGGCCCAGGCTACCCGGCTGCAGTACGTCCAGCCGGCCTTCGTGACGGAGGTCCGGGCGCGCCTGGGCGCGAAGCTCGCGGAGATCCTGCCCGGCGACATGGACAAGGTCTTCTTCACGCTCGGCGGCGCGGAGGCCGTGGAGAACGCGATCCGGCTCGCCCGCCACTACACGGGGCGCCACAAGATCCTGGCCCGCTACCGCAGCTACCACGGCGCCACGCTTGGCTCCATGACGCTCACGGGCGATCCGCGGCGTTGGGCGAACGAGCCCGGGATCGTGGGCGTCGTGCGCTACCCGGACACGCACCGCTGGGGCGAGAAGGAGCCGCGGCCGGTCGCCGAGAGCCTCCAGGGCCTGGAGGACGTGATCCAGTACGAGGGCGCGAACACCATCGCGGCGGTCTTCCTCGAGACGATCGTGGGCACGAACGGGATCCTCATCCCGCCCGACGGCTACCTCCAGGGCGTCCGCGCGCTGTGCGACCGGTACGGGATCCTGATGGTCGCCGACGAGGTGATGGCAGGGTTCGGGCGCACCGGACGCTGGTTCGGGGTGGACCACTGGAACGTGGTGCCCGACCTGATGACGATTGCAAAGGGGCTCACCTCGAGCTACCTGCCGCTCGGTGGCGTGGCGATGCGCCATCACATCGCCGAGGCTTTCGAGACGAAGATGTTCCACGGCGGCCTGACCTACAGCAGCCACCCGGTCAGCCTTGCCGCGGCGCTTGCCACGATCGGCGTCTACGAGGAGGACGGGCTCATCGAGCGCTCCGCCCGGCTGGGCGAGGTGATGCGGGGCCACCACGAGGCTCTCGCCGCGAAGCATCCCAGCGTGGGAGCGCACCGGAACCTCGGGCTCTTCGGGATCCTGGACCTGGTCCGGAGCCGCGATCCGTTCGTCCCGCTGACGCCCTTCAACGGAACCTCGGACGAGATGAAGGCCATCGCGAAGTTCCTGCGCCAGAACGGCGTCTACACGATGACGCCCAACAACTCGATCCACACGAACCCGCCGCTCTGCATCACCGAGGAGCAGCTGGCCGAGGGCTTCGCCGTGATCGACCGCGCACTCGAGATCGCCGACGCGGCCGTCACGGCGTGACGACGTCCGCCTGAGATCGCCGGCGCTCGGCGAAGCCGCCTTCGGCAGCCTGGTTGCCCAGAATCCGCGAGGCCGGCCCGGGAGGGACCGGCCTCGTTCGATGCGGGCCTCGGCGCGGGACTACGGGGCGGCCCTGACCTGCTGCATCAGCATCGTCGTGTCGGAGAGCCGATACGAGCCCGCCTCCGAGGCGGTGCCGGCGCGAGCCTGCGCCACGAGCACCCCCGCGATCATGGCGACCGCAACGAGGAGCCCAAGGCCGGCGATCACCCGCGGCGACGCCTGCGTCGTGGGAGCGGCGGAGATGGCCATCGTGACCTCCTTCATTCGGCGGACGTACGGCCGTCCACGGGCGGCGAGCCAGGGAGTCGGCGGAGGGGAGCCTGCGATCGTCGAAACCGCCGGGGGACGCGCCGCGCGACGTGCGTTCGGTTCGGGTCCAGGCCGAGCCGAGTGAGTGCTGCCGTCGCGCTGATGCTCGTGCCGTGCACGGCCGCAGGCAAGGGCCATCCGTCACGTGTGACCGGGCAGCACGTTTCATCGCTGCGATGTCACCCACGGGGCGCACGACCAGAGGGCGCCTGGTGCGGGTGACGCCCGAGACATGGCAACGCGATCTCATCCAGGTCACGATCGAGAACCGGGAACCATGCCTGGGGTTCTTCGGGGTCGGCGAATTGGCACCCTCGGAGTGGTCGCGACTCTGACGGTGCCTCGGCAGGGTCGGCCCGAACGCTCCACCACTATCTGGGCGACGGACTCGCCCAGCGCGTCGATCGCTCCGTCGAACGAACCCGGCATTCCACCCCCTGCCGCGCACCTCGTCCCGCGGGGCGCCTCGTTCGCCAAACGGCCTCAGTCCCGGCGGCCCGTCCCGAACTGGCGGTCGCCGGCGTCGCCGAGCCCAGGCAGGATGTAGCCTTTCTCGTTCAGGCCTCGGTCCAGCGCCGCGCAATGGATCGTCACGTCCGGATGGGCCGCGCTGACGGCCGCGACGCCCTCGGGCGCCGCGATGATGTTGATGAGCTTGATCCGGGTCGCGCCCCAGCGCTTGAGGACGTCGATGGCGGCCGTGGCGGAGCCGCCCGTGGCCAGCATCGGATCAAGGATCAGGCAGAGGTCGACGGTCGTGGAGTCGGGAAGCTTGTTGTAGTACTCGACGGGCCGCAGCGTTCGCTCGTCGCGGAAGAGCCCGAGGTGCCAGACCTCGGCGGTGGGCATCAGCTCCAGCATGGCGTCGACCATGCCCAGGCCGGCGCGCAGGATCGGCACGAGACCGATCCGGTCGGCCAGCTCGTGCGCCTCGATCTCCTCCAGTGGAGTGCGGACGCGGAGCGGCCGGAGCCGCGCATCGGCAAGGGCCTCGTAGCCCAGGAGCCACGAGAGCTCGCGGACGACCTCGCGGAACTTCTTTGGCTCGGTCTTCTCGTCGCGGAGGATCGCGAGCTTGTGGAGGGCCGCGGGGTGCCGCGAGACCGTCAGGGACGGGGCGCTGGGCGGCGTGGTGGTGTCGGACACAGGCGCGCACCTCGGGCGTGGAGCGGGCGGACGACCGGCCGGGGTCGCGCCTGGCGCGACGGGATCCCGGCCGGTGCGATCCTAGCACCGACGCGACCCGGGAACGGGGCGGCTTCGGAGGAGCGACGATGTCGCGCTGGCGCGGGGCGCGCAGTATCCTCGATCGATGGTGTCTACCCGAACGCCGCGCCGCGTGCGCCCCGGTTCCGCCGCGAGTTCCCACAGGGCCGCGCCGATCCTGGCCCGCCACGTCCGGGGCGAGATCGTGGAGAGCGTCCATCGCGGGCACATCGTCCAGGTCGACGCGACGGGCTCGGTGATCCGGCTGGCCGGCGACCCGGAGGTCGTCGTCGCCCTTCGCTCGTGCGTCAAGCCGTTCGCGCTCGTGGCGCTCCTGGAGGCGGGCGGCGTCCGCGAGTTCGACCTCTCGCCCGCGGAGCTCGCGGTCATGGCGAGCTCGCACTCGGGCGAGGACCTGCACGTCCGAACACTCCAGGCGGTTTTTCGCCGGGCCGGCGTCAGCCAGACGCTGCTCGCCTGCGGCACCGATGGCGCGCCGCTGGACGCGCTGACCGCGATGCGCCTGGCACGCGACGGCGAGAAGCCCGGGCCGGTCCGCCACAACTGCTCCGGGATGCACGCGGCGCAACTCCTGCTCGCCCGGGTTGCGGACTGGACGCTCGACGACTACTGGCAGCCGGACCACCCGGTCCAGGTCGCGGTGCGCGCCGTGGTCGCCCGGGTGTTCGCGACGGCGCCGGAGCGCCTGGTCACGGCCACCGACCAGTGTGGAGTGGACACGTACGGGTTCCCGCTGCGAGCAGTCGCCGCCGCGTACGCGCTCCTTGCCGGTCCCGATGCGCTCCCGGCGGCCGACCCTCGCCGGACGCTGTCCGCGCCGCTGCGCATCATCCGCGACGCCATGCTGGCGAACCCGGAGCAGGTCGCCGGAACGCGTGACCGCCTCGACACGTCGCTCATGAAGGCGCGTCCCGGTCGTCTGGTGGTGAAGGGAGGCGCCGAGGCGCTCCGCGGGATCGCCATCCTCGCGGACCGGGCCTCCGGCACGCCGGCTTCCGCGTTCGCGATCAAGGTGGAGGACGGCGGCGGCTTTGAACGGGCCGCGTGGTCCATCACCGTCGAGGCACTTCGCCTGGCCGGCATCCTGGGAGGCCAGTCGCTGCGCGCGTTGGCGAGGTATCACCGGCCGGTCCAGCTGGACCCGCACGGGAAGATTGCCGCCGAGACGATCCCCGAGTTCGATCTCGTCCCGGTCGGAGAGCTCATCGGCTGACGCCGGCGAGCGAGAGGGGACGCGCGGCGTGACGTTCAGCGGGGACCCGTACCGCGTGCTGGGCGTGCCGTCGGACGCGTCGGTGGCGGAGGTGAAGCGCGCGTACCGGCTGCTCGCGAAGCGGAACCACCCCGACGCCGGCGATGGATCGCTGGCGAGGTTCCTGGAGATCCAGGCTGCGTACGAGGTGCTGGTGCGGAGCGGTCCGCACGGCGCCACCCGCCCCGGCTCGGCCCGGCCGTCCGGCCGGCGGCCTGCCCAGCAGAGTCCGCGAAGCGCGAGCTCGCGCCGGGCGAGCGGGGAGAGTACGGGCGACCCGGGGGCACCGCCACCGCGCGGGCCGGAATGGGCAAGCCGGCCACGCGAGGCCAGCGGCCGCCCGGCCACGGGTTCCGGGCCCGCCGGTGCACCGGCCGATCCGGGTCGCGCGGGCCGGCAGCCGGGTGCCGGCCAGGCTGGCGAGCACCCCCGGCGGGGCCGCAATCCCCGCAAGGCGACGCTCGGCTCAACCACGTACGACGAGGCGGGCGAGGCCGCGGAGCCCGTCTGGGATGGCGCTGACTGGTACGGCCCCGTCTCCGGCACCTACTGGACGGTCAACCCGAAGGAGTACGCGGATCCGCGCAAGCACGGCCCGGAGTACCTCGCTCGATGGTCCGCGAAGCGGTTCCCGGGCACGCCGAGCCGGCTGCCCTTCGACCACGATCCGGCACCTCCCCCGCGGGAGGGCGCGGCGGCAGCCCCGCCCGGCGGCACCCCGGCACCCCCGACCGCGTCGCCCGCGGCGTCACCGCGCCACGCAGCCGCGGGGCCACGTGTCGCGGCCGTGCCCCCGCACCTGGCGGGCGCGGGCGTCGGGCGCACGGCCTGGCCGCGACCCCTGGAGCGACTTGTCGTCGGCGCGCTCGGCTGGTTCTCCTTCGGCTGGCTGCTCGCGACGGCGGCCGGGCTGCCCGGCGGGCTCATCGCGACGCTGCCGCTCCAGGCCGTCGGGCTGGCCGGCATGCTGTGGGCGCCGCGCCTGGCCTGGGCCTCGGCGGGCGGACTCGCGGCCGTGATCGCGTTCGCAATTCCCGGTGGTGCGGCCCTGGCCGCCCTGGGCGTCGTGGTCCGGCCGGACGGCCCGCCCCCGGTCGGCCTGATCGTGCTCACGGCCCTCGCGTGGGTCGGTGGCGCCGCGGTCGCCTCCAGTGGCCGGTTGATCGCGCGGCCATGGCGACCGCCGCCATGAGCCCTGGCTCGCGAGTGCCGGCGCTACGATGGGCCCGTGAATCGCCGGGCTTCGTCCGATCTCTCGGGTGCCACCCAGGAGTATCTGCTGGCGCTGCGCTCGGCGGCCGTCGAGGAGGCGCACGTGACCGCCGCCACGGTTGCCCGCCACATGGGCGTCTCCACGCAAGCAGCCAGCGAGATGTACCGGCGTCTCGCGGCGGAAGGCCTGGTCTGCCAGGCGGAGGGGCGTGAGCTGACGCTCACCCAGCCCGGGCGCGCGGCGGCCGACGGGATCTTCCGCCGTCATGCGCTGCTCGAGTGGCTCCTGACCAGCGTCGTCGGACTTGGCTGGGCAGAGTCCGACGAGGAGGCGGCGCGCCTCCAGGGCGCCATCTCACCGCGCGTAGAGGCCCGCCTGGATGCGTTGCTGGGCCACCCCGAGACATGTCCGCACGGAAACCCGATCGACGTCGCGATCGCCGCCCGGCGGCCGATTGGCGTCTCGCTCGCGAGCCTCGAGGCCGGCGACGTCGCCACGGTATACCGGATCACCCAGACCGCGGAGGAGGACCCGGCGCTCCTCTCCTACCTGGAGGCGCGTGCGCTGACGCCGGGCGCGCGCATCGAGATCCTGGCCCGTTCCGCGTCGCTGGACGCGGTGACGCTGGAAGGGCCGATCGGGCGGGCCACGCTGGGCCTGCGCCCGGCGTCGCTCGTCCGCGTGCTTCGGGGCGAGGCCGACCCCTCCCTGTTCCACCGGGTGCCGGCGCGGCTTCGAACCGGCTGACGCGGCGCCCCGGGACCGCGACGCGCCACCCGCCGCCGGAGGCGGCACCCGTACAATCGCGGACATGGCCACTGCCCGCGTCCGGATCGCCCCGAGCCCCACCGGGCCGCTCCACATCGGCACCGCCCGGACCGCGCTCTTCAACTACCTCTACGCCAGGCATGTCGGCGGGACGTTCATCCTCCGCCTCGAGGACACGGACGTGGTCCGATCGACGGCGGAGTTCGAGGTGGACATCCTCGAGCATCTCCACTGGCTGGGGCTCGAGTGGGACGAGGGGCCGGCCGTCGGCGGTCTCCCCGAGCGCGGTGCCTTCGGTCCCTACCGCCAGATGGCGCGCCGCGAGCTCTACCGCGCGGCCGCCGACCGCCTCCTCGCGGAGGACCAGGCCTACCCCTGCTACTGCACTGCCGAAGAGCTGGAGGAGGAGCGGCACCGGCTGGACGTGGCGAAGCTGCCACTGCGCTACGGCGGCCGCTGTGCGACGCTCACGCCGGCGGAGCGGACGGCCTTCGAGGCCCAGGGTCGCCGGCCGGCGATCCGCTTCCGGATCGAGCCCGGGGTCGTGGTCTTCGACGACCTGGTTCGTGGGCGGGTGGAGATCGACGCCGCGGCGCTCGGCGGCGACCTCGTGATCGTCCGGGCCGACGGAACGCCGCTCTACCACTTCGGGGTCGTGGTGGACGATGCCGCGATGGAGATCACGCACGTGATCCGCGGCGAAGACCACCTCTCGAACACGCCGAAGCACATCCTGCTCTTCCGCGCTCTCGGCTATCCCGAGCCGGCCTTCGCCCACCTCCCGCTCATCCTCAACGCGGACCGGACGAAGATGAGCAAGCGCAAGACCCAGACCGCGGTCAAGGACTACATCGCCGAGGGGTTCGTGCGCGAGGCCCTCGTCAACTATCTTGCCTTGCTGGGCTGGTCGACCGGGACGGAGGAAGAGATCCTCTCCCTCGACGAGCTGGTCGCGCGCTTCGACACCGACGCGATCCAGAAGGGCGGCGCAATCTTCGACCGCCAGCGACTGGAGTGGCTCAACGGCCAGTGGATCCGCCGCCTGGCGGATGACGACCTCGCGGCGCGGCTTGAGCCGTTCCTTGCTGCGGAGACCGCGGCGGGGCGTACCGATCGAACGCCATCCCCGGAGGAGATCGTGGCGCTCCTGCCCATGATCCGCGAGCGGCTGCCGGTTCTCGGGGCGATCGGCGAGCTGGTGGGCTTCCTGTACGTGGATGACCTCGTGCCGGACGTGGCGCTCCTGGTCCCGAAGCGCTGGGACGTGGCCACGGCTCGGGCGGGGCTTTCGGCCGCTCACGCGACGATCGAGGGCGCCGGCGAGGCCGCCTTTGCGGCCCCGGCGCTTGAGCCTGCCCTGCGCGGGCTTGCCGACGCGCGGGGCTGGAAGGCCGGCGACCTGTTCATGGCGATCCGCGTCGCGATCAGCGGCCGGACCGCGACGCCGCCGCTCTTCGAGTCGATGGCGGCACTTGGTCGCGAGCGAACGCTGACCCGCCTGGCGCACGCGGCGGAGGCGCTGGCCGGACCAGGGTCCGCGGCTCTCCGGGTTCGCGACGTCGACGCCGGGGAAACTGGCCGTTAACACGGCTCCGTATCCTTAGTCGCACATGGTCCGCACGATCCTCGTCGTCGACGACGAACCGACCCTGAGGGAGACCCTCGCCGAAGCGCTTGACGCGGACGGGTTCCGCGTGCTGACCGCTGCCGACGGACGCGAGGCGCTCAGCCGGTTCCGAGAGCACCAGCCGGACCTCGTGGTGCTGGATCTCATGCTCCCCGAGCTCTCCGGGATCGAGGTCTGCCGCATCATCCGTGCCGAGTCGGGCGTGCCGATCGTGATGCTCACCGCGAAGACCTCGGAGCTGGACAAGGTGGTGGGCCTGGAGCTGGGGGCGGACGACTACGTCACGAAGCCGTTCAGCCTCCGCGAGCTGACCGCCCGGATCCGGGCGCTCCTGCGCCGGACCGAGCAGCTCGCCGAGGCCCCGACGCCCCTCCTGGAGCTGGGGGCGTTGACGGTCGACCTGGCGGGCCATCGGCTGCTTCGCGACGGCGAGCGCGTCCCGCTCAAGCCGAAGGTCTTCGAGCTGCTCGCGTACCTGCTCCGCCACCCGGGCCAGGTCCTGACCCGCGAGCAGCTCCTGGAGCACGTCTGGGGCTACGACTACGCGGGCGAGACGCGCACCGTGGACGTCCACGTCCACTGGCTCCGTGCCGCAATCGAGCCCGAGCCAGCCGAGCCAACCTACCTTCACACCGTGCGCGGCGTCGGGTACGTCTTCCGCCGGCCGGCGTGACCGGGTGACGGACGCTGCCGGTGGGGCGCGCGGCCGGGCTCAGGCGCCCTTGGCGATGATCCGCTCCAGCACCTCGGCCGCATCCTCGGCGGCGTCGACCGTCTCCTCCAGCGCAATGTAGAGGTCGCGGAACCGGATGACGTCGAGCGGATCCATCCGCTCGCGGAAGAGGCGGCCGATCGCCGCGCGCGAGAGCCCGTCGGCCTCGTTCTCCAGGGTGTGCACCTCCCGCAGGTGCGCCTGCATGGTCTCGGGCTTGTCGAGCCGCCGAAGCGCCGCGAGAAGCTCGGCGCCCTGGGCGGCGATGATCCCGGCCAGCCGGCGTGCTTCCGGCGTGGGCTCGACGATGCCGTAGATCACGAACGTCTCGGCGACCTCCTGGATCCCGTCCACGACGTCATCGAGCCGGCTCACCAGCTCGTGGATATCCTCGCGATCGAAGGGCGTGATGAAGGCGCGCTCCAGCCGGACGGCGATTTCCGCGTCGATCTGGTCTCCCTCGTGCTCAAGCGCCTGGATCGCGGCCACCCGTTCGTCGATCCGGTCGAACGAGACGACGAGCTCTTCCAGGGCGCGCGCAGCCGCGAGGAGGTTCTCGCCGTCGCGGATGAAGATCTCGGTGAACGCTTCGTCGCGGGGAATCAGGCGGACCATGCGGCAGCTCCCTTGCAGCCCGTTACCGAATGCCGACGGTCGCGAGGGCGCCCCAGGCCAGAGCGCCCGCGATGGCGGTGGCCGGGATCGTCACGACCCAGGCGAGGAGGATGTTGCGCGCCACGCCCCACCGGACGCCGCGTGGGCCCTTGCTCGAGCCGACGCCCATGATCGCGCTCGAGATGACGTGGGTGGTGGAGACGGGCATGCCGAGATGGGCCGTGGCCAGCAGCACCGTGGCGGCCGTCGTCTCGGCGGCAAAGCCGTGGATCGGCTCCAGCTCCACCACCTTGTGGCCCATCGTCCGCATGATCCGCCAGCCCCCGACGGCGGTGCCCAGCGAGATCGCGCTGGCGGCCACGACGATCACCCAGATCGGGACCTCGACAGTCGGGATGACGCCCGCGGAGAAGAGCGCAAGCGTGACGATCCCCATGGTCTTCTGGGCGTCGTTGGAGCCGTGGCTGAAGGCCATGTACCCGGCCGACAGGACCTGGAGCCGCCGGAAGCCCCGCGTCATCGGACGTCGGCGCGCCCGCCGGAAGACCCAGTAGAGGGCGATCATGAGGCAGAAGGCGAGGATGAAGCCGAGGACCGGCGACGACACGAGCGGGACCAGCACCTTGCCCACGACGCCGTCCCACTTCACGGCGCCCGTTCCGGCGGCCAGGATCGTGGCGCCCAGCAGACTTCCGATCAGGGCGTGGCTGCTGGAGCTGGGAATGCCGAGGCGCCAGGTCAGCAGGTTCCAGGCGATCGCGCCCAGGAGCGCCGCCATGACCACGGCCTGCGACGTCGTGGTCTCCTGGACCAGGCCCGCCCCGATCGTCTTTGCCACCGCCGTCCCGGCGAATGCGCCGATGAAGTTGAAGGCGGCAGCCATGAGGATCGCGTGCTGGGGCCGCAGCGCGCGGGTGGCCACGGAGGTGGCGATCGCGTTGGCGGTGTCGTGGAAGCCGTTGATGTAGTCGAAGACGACCGCGAGGAGCAGGACGACGACGAGCGACGCGGTCACTGAATCCAACCCGCGAGGGGGAATTCGCGGCAGGTCCGGGTGGGATGGGCGAGCATCGCCGGCAAGTATTGCGCCCCGGCGCTCGGCATGTTCGGCCGCGGCGTAACAGGACGTCAACGCGGTGTCGACACGGCCTTCACGCGATCGGTCGACCATTCACGGCGTGATCGTTGCCCCGTCGCCCCACCAGGACACTGCCCGCCGGCGCCACGTCCGTCTCCGCGGTGCCGCGCCTGTCGACGACGAGCCGGCGGCCTCCCTGCTCGCCCGGCGCGCGGCAGAGCTCCTGCGCGCTGTCGAGACCGGGGCCTTCGCGCCGCGCTGGCGGAATCCCGGCTTCGGTCGCGCAGTCGACGAGATCCGCGCCCAGCTCGCGCCGATCGAGCGGCGCGGGACGCTCGCGGCGTCGTTCGGGCGGGAGGCTGTGCGTCGGCTGGCGGATCATGGCACGGCCTCCGATCCGCTCGACCTCGCGTACGCGGTGCGCTGGCTCGAGCTCGACCCGTCGGGCCCGCGACCGATCCCGGCCTGGACGGCGTGGCTCCCGGCCGAGCCCGGCTGAGCCGTCGGCACCGTCCCGTCTGCGCGCCGGTATCCTTGCGTCCATGCGCTTGAGTCAGCTGTTCTTCACCACGCTCCGCGACGACCCCAACGACGCGGAAATGCCGTCGCATCGCCTCCTGGTCCGGGCCGGCTACGTCCGCCAGCTGGGGTCGGGGATCTACTCGCTCCTGCCGCTCGGCTTCCGGGTGGCGAAGCGGGTGGAGCAGGTGATCCGCGAGGAGATGGACCGGATCGGCTGCCAGGAGATGGAGATGCCGGTCGTCCACCCGGCGGAGCTCTGGCGCGAGACCGGCCGCTACGACGCCATCGGACCCGAGATGGCCCGCTTCAAGGATCGCGCCGGGCGCGACATGGTCCTCGCCATGACCCACGAGGAGGTCGTCGCGGACCTCCTCCGCGACATCGTCCGCTCCTACCGCCAGCTCCCGATCATGGTCTATCACTTCCAGACGAAATGGCGCGACGAGCCGCGGGCTCGTGGCGGGCTGATCCGCGTCCGCGAGTTCGTCATGAAGGACTCGTACAGCTGCGACCTTGACCTGGCCGGGCTGGACGTCAGCTACGAGCGCCACTACGAGGCGTACACGCGGATCTTCGAACGTCTGGGGCTCCACGCGATCGCGGTCGCGTCCGACGTTGGGATGATGGGCGGCTCGCAGGCCCACGAGTTCATGGTCCTCAACCCGCACGGCGAGGATGTCCTGGTCCTGTGCGAGACGTGCGGCTTCTCGGCCAACCGCCAGGTTGCCACGGTCCGTGTCTCCGAGCCGCCGGCGGAATCCGCGCGCCCGCTGGAGGAAGTCGCGACGCCCGGCGCGACGACGATCGCCGACCTCGCGGCCTGCCTTGGGGTGAGCGCCGAGGAAACGGCCAAGGCGATCTTCTTCGTCGACCGCGAAGACCGGCTGATCACGGCGATCGTCCGCGGCGACATGGACGTCAACGAGACGAAGCTTGTCAACGCGACGAAGGCCGCCGACCTGCGACCCGCCAGGACGGAGGAGATCGAGGCCGCCGGCATGGTGCCCGGCTACGCGTCGCCGATCGGCGCGCGCGCCACGTTCGTGGTCGTCGATGACCTCGTTGCGCGGTCCTCGAACCTCGTCGCGGGCGCGAACCGGCCCGGGTTCCACCTCCGCAACGTCAACATCCCGCGCGACTACACGCCGGACCTGGTGGCGGACCTCTCGAATGCCCGCGAGGGCGACGGCTGCCCAACGTGCGGCGCTCCGGTGATCCTGCGGAACGGGATCGAGGTCGGAAACATCTTCAAGCTGGGCACGAAATACACCGTGGCGCTGGGCGCTGAGTACCTCGGCGAGGACGGCGGTCGCCACCCGATCGTGATGGGCAGCTACGGGATCGGCGTCGGGCGCGCCCTCGCCTGCGTCGTGGAGGCGCATCACGACGCGAAGGGCATCGCCTGGCCCGCCGAGGTCGCGCCGTATGCCGGCCACCTCGTCTCCCTGGGCGCCGCGAAGGACCCGCACGTCGCCGAGGTCGCCGGACGCCTCCACGACCTGGCCCTCGAGGCCGGCCACGAGATCCTGTGGGACGACCGCGACGAATCCCCGGGCGTGAAGTTCACGGACGCCGAGCTGCTGGGGATGCCCATCATCCTGACGGTCAGCCCGCGTTCGCTCGCCGCCGGCGGCATCGAGGTGACCGTGCGGGCGACTGGCGTACGTTCCATCGAACCCCTGCCCGACGTGGAGGCGCGCCTCCGCGGCTGAGCTGCCGCGAGCGCTACCGTGGACCCCGTCGCCCTCCTCGCGATCGGTGCGCTGGGCGCGGCCGCGATCGTCCTCGCGGTCGGGCTGCAACGCCGGGGCGTGGCGCGGGCGACGCGGGCCGCGGCCGGGGTCGCCTCGGATGCCGCCGAGGCGCTCGGACGCGCCGCCTCGGCCGAGGAACGCGCTGCGGCCGCCGTGCGCGACGCGGGCGTCCTCGTCGACCTCGTCGGGATCGGTGTGGTGCGGGTCGCGGCGGACCTCACGGTGGTGACCGCGAACGAGACCGCCGCTCGCCTGCTCGCCAGGCGGATGGCCGGCCTGCCGGGCAGGAGCGTGATGGAGGCCTTCACCGACCACCGCCTCGAGGAGATCGTCCGGACCGCCATGCGGACGGGTGCCGCGGCAGGCGAGCTGGCGATCCGGACGAGCGATGCGCCGACGCTCCTCGTTCGTGCGCGCCGGACGCCCGCCGGCGATGTCTGGCTCGTCCTCGAGGACGTCACCGAGCTGCGTCGACTCCAGCGAATCCGGACGGAGTTCATCGACAACATCGCCCACGAGCTGCGCACGCCACTCACGACCGTCAGCCTCCTGGCAGAGACGCTCGCGCTGGATGCCGGTCGCCTCCCGCCGCGGACCGCCGAGCGGATCGCGAAGATCGAGGTGGAGACAGGCCACCTGGTCCAGATGGTCAACGAGCTCCTGGACCTCTCCAAGATCGAGAGCGGCAGCACCGCCCTGGTCCTTGACGACGTGGACCTGGCCCGTCTTGCGCAGGCGACTGTTGAGCGGCTGGGCCTCTTCGCTGAACGCCAGGGCGTCCGGCTGGTGGTCGAGGCCGGGGCAACGATTCCGCGCGTCCGCGGCGACGCGGAGCGCCTGGGCCAGGCGCTCCTCAACCTGCTCCACAACGCCGTGAAGTTCAGCCCGGCCGGCGCACAGGTTGTGGTGCAGGTTGCCGCGAGCGAGCACGAGGCCGTCGTGATGGTGCGGGACCACGGGCCGGGGATCCCGCGGGCAGCCCTGCCGCGCGTCTTCGAGCGCTTCTACAAGGGTGACCGGGCGCGCACCCGCGGTGTCGGCGGGACGGGACTGGGCCTCTCGATCGCCCGTCACGTGGTCGAGGCCCATGGGGGCCGGATCTGGGTGGAGTCGGAGGAGGGGATCGGGTCGACGTTCGCGTTTGCCCTGCCGCTGACCGGGCCGGATCTCGCCGCGACGCCGGGCGCCTGAGCGTGCTTCGCCTCGCGCATCGCGGCGATCACGCTCGCGCGCCGGAGAACACGCTGACGGCCTTCGCGGCGGCGCTGGCGCGGCCCGATTGTGACGGGCTCGAGTTCGACGTGCGCGCGTCGGCTGACGGGATCGCGGTGGTCCTGCACGACTCGACGCTGCAACGCGTCCAGGGACGACCCGAGGCGGCCGCCGAGCTCTCGGCCGCCGCGCTCCGCGAGCTGGGCGTCCCCTCGCTCGCCGATGTGCTGGCCGCGTGCCGGCCGACCGCGTTCCTGGACGTCGAGCTCAAAGAGGACCTGGGCGAGGTCGCGCTCGAGCCGCTCCGCGCCGCCCGCGGCCGCGAGGACGGGACGCTGGCGCGGGCGGTGATCTCGGCGTTCGAACCCGCGACGCTTGCCACGATCCGGCGCCTCGAGCCAGCCTGGCCGTGCTGGCTCAACGTCGACGACCTGGAGCCGGAGACGCTCGACATCGCGGTGGGGCTCGGCTGCCGGGGCATCTCCGTTGCGTGGCGCGCCATCGATGCGCGAACCGCCGCGGCCGTCGCGCGCGCCGGGCTTGACCTCGCGGCGTTCACGTTCACACGTCGTGGAACCCTCGCGCGGCTGGCCCGGTTGGGTGTCGTCGCGGCCTGCGTGGAGGGCGCTGCCCTTACCGGAGAGCTCGGCGCATCTACGGGAGAACCCGGCGCATCGCGGGGACGCTCGACGCGCACGCACCCGTGAACTCCACCGAACCCGCGACGCCGGCGGGAGCGGCGGCCCGGTCGGCGGGCTCCCAGCCGCGGGCCGCGAAGAACGAACCCGCCGTCTCTGTCAGGAGCCAGGCTTCGTGCGCGCCGGCGGCCAGCGCATGGTCGAGCGCGGCCGCGACGAGGGCGCTTCCCAGCCCGTGACCGCGCGCGCCCGCGGTGACCGTGAGCGAGCGCAGGAGGGCGGTCCCTCCGAACATCTCCAGGGCGACGGAGCCCATGAGACAGCCATCGTCGGCCCGCGCCACGAGGAGCATTCCGACCCGGGCGCAGGCGTCCAGCCCATCGAGGGTCAGGCCGGTGGCTCCGAGGAGGTGCTCGACCTCTGGGAGGTCGTCCGGGCCGCCGACGTGGAGGGACGGGAAGCTCGCGGTCACCCGCCACAGCTCCCGGAACCGCAGCACCGATCCCCGCCGGCCGCGGCCTCGCCGAGGACCATGCCAGCGGCCGGCGGCAGGGCCCGTGCCGCGCGGAGCCCCGCCCCTGCGGCCGCGGCCGCTTCCCGCGGCGACGCACCCGGACCGGCCGTCGGCTTGACCGCGGCGACGATCGCCCCGTAGAGCCCGTCACCCACCGCGTGCGTCGGCGTCACGCGAATCTCGGCCAGGCCGGCCTCGGCGAGCCCGGCGGCATACTCGCCGAACGAGAGGGCCCCGGCGATGCAACCGGCGAAATCCCCCCGCTCGGCGCGATCGGCCGGCGACAGGTCGTCGTCGGCCACGACGTCGCTCACACCCAGACGGCCGCCGGGCCGGAGCACGCGCGCGATCTCCGCGAAAACGAGCGACTTCTCGGTGGAAAGGTTGATGACGCAGTTGCTGATCACGACGTCGACCGATGCACCGGGGAGCGGGATCGCCTCGATCTCGCCCTTGACGAACCGCGCGTTGTCGACGCCGGCCTCGGCCGCGTTCCGGCGGGCGAGGGTCAGCATCTCGTCGGTCATGTCCAGGCCATAGGCCATTCCGCCGGGCGCCACGCGCCGTGCGGCGAGGAGCACGTCGATCCCCCCGCCGGACCCGAGGTCCAGGACGGTCTGGCCGGGCTGGAGATCCGCGACTGCGGTGGGGTTGCCGCAGCCAAGGCTGGCCGCGACCGCGCCGGCGGGAAGCGGCCCGAGCTCGCCCGGCGGGTAGAGGCCGGGGCCGAAGATCGCGTCGCCGGACGCGTCAGCGCCGGACGCGTCGCCGCCACAGCAGCCCGGCCCGTCGAGGACCGTGAGCGCGGCACGAGCGTAGTGGTCGCGCACGTCGGCGCGGAGCTGGTCGGTCATCGGACGGCTCCCCTGACCGCGATCGCGGACCCGTCAAGCACGGCGATCAGTCGGCCCACGAAGGATACCGCGCCCGGCCGTCGCCCCTGGCGACGCCGCTATCGGCGCAGGAGGTCGGGCGGGACCAGCCAGCGCAGCTCCGCGGCGCCCGGGGTCAGCGGCCGCTCCGTGTCAAGGAGCGCGAATGCCCCCTTCCGCATCCGGAGACCCGGCGAGCCGGTGAGCAGGGCCAGGAGGTCGCTGAAAGCCGGATCGTGGCCCACGAGAACCGGCCGGGCCGGCTTCCCCGCGTCATCGAGGATCGCCTCCACGGTCGCGAGGTCGAGGAAGCTGCCCAGCCGCGGATCGATCCGGACCGGCACGCCCAGGCGCTCGGCCACGAGATCGGCCGTTTCGCGGGCCCGGACGCGGGGTGAGGTGAGCACCGCGTCCGGCACGAACCCGGCCGCGGCCAGGAGGCGGCCGAGCCGCTCCGCCTGCTGGCGCCCCTTGTCCGTCAACGGACGCAGGTCATCGGGCCGATCCCACGCTGCGGGGTCGCCGGCGTGCGCGTGGCGGAGAAGGCCAAGCTCCACGGTCATGCCTCCCGGCCGATCGACGCCGGCCCGCGGCCGTGGACCCGGCGGGCGACCGTCGCGAACGGCTTGATTCGGAGGCTGATCTCACCCATCACGCGTCGGAAGACGGCGAGTCGTTCGTCGTCGGTCCCCTGGGCCGCGGCCGGATCGTCGAACCCCCAGTGGATCGATTCGTGCTGCCCGGGGAAGATCGGGCACGCCTCGCGCGCCTGGTCGCAGACGGTGATCACGTAGTCGAAGGGCTCGTCGAGGTACTCGCTGACGGACTTCGAGCGTGCCCCGGACCAGTCGACGCCGATCTCGGACAGCACCCGGATCGTCAGCGGATTGACGCCCCCGGGGTGGGTGCCGGCCGAGTGGACATCGAAGTCGGGCCCGCCGAGGCGGCCCAGGATCGCCTCGGCCATCTGGCTGCGGGCGGAGTTGCCGGTGCACACGAAGAGGACCCGGAGGCGCGGCAGGGGATCGGTCACGGGTTCAGGTCCTCGTGCTCGCCCGTGGCCAGGAAGACGACGTCCTCGGCGATGTTCGTGACCCGGTCGCCGATCCGCTCCAGGTAGTGGGCTGCGATCAGCAGGCGGGCGGCCCGCTCGACGTTTGCCGGATCCGTCTGGCCAAGGCGGATCAGCTCGTCCGTCGCGCGATGGTAGTGGGCGTCGATCGCGTCATCCTGGCTGGCAACCGAGCGTGCGACGCTCACGTCCGAATCCACGAGGGCCCGCCCCACGTCGGCAAGGATCCGCGCGGCGAGGCGCCCCATCTCGGGGATCCCGACGTAGTCGGCCAGGGGCGCGTACGGGGCGACGTCCCTGACGCGCTTCGCGACGTTCGCGATCGAGTCGCCGATCCGTTCCAGCTCGTAGGCGATGTGGTCCAGGGTCAGCAGGAAGCGCAGGTCGCGGGCGACCGGCGCCTGCGTCGCGATCGTCAGGATGATGTGGTCAAGCGCCTCGGCCTGCATCGCGTTGATATCGGCGTCGCCCTCGATGACCGTCAGGGCCAGCGCGCCGTCGTGGGTTTCCAGCGCTTCGATGGTGAGCCGGATGCGCTCCTCGATGAGGCTGGCCATCCGGAGGAGTATCTCCTTGATGATCCGCTCTTCGCGGTCGAGCGAGGCGCGCGGCACCGCCCGCATTCGTTCTGGGATGTCCCCCTCGACGCGGGCCAGGATCTCCTCCACGCCGCGCGGTAGCGCGATGTCGGTTGTGCGATCGTGTTCCATGGTTTCCTCCCCGACGCTCAGCCGAACCGGCCCGAGATGTAGGCCTCGGTCAATTGCTCCCGAGGGTTGGTGAAGATCGTGGTTGTCTGGCCCATCTCGACGAGGTATCCCGCCCGATCCTCGCCCATCGAGAAGAACGCGGTCTGGTCGCTCACGCGGGAGGCCTGCTGCATGTTGTGCGTCACGATCACGATCGTGTAGCTGCCGCGGAGCTCCAGCATCAGCTCCTCGATCCGGAGCGTCGCGATCGGGTCCAGCGCGGACGCCGGCTCGTCCATCAGGATCACCTCCGGGTCCACCGCGAGCGCGCGGGCGATGCAGAGACGCTGCTGCTGGCCGCCCGACAGGGACGTTCCGGGATCACCCAGGTGGTCCTTGACCTCGTCCCAGAGGGCCGCCCGGGTCAGGCAGCGTTCGACGATCGTGTCGAGGTCGGCCGGCTTCGGCTCGCCGCCGAGTCGCAGGCCTGCCGCCACGTTCCCGTAGATGGACATCGTGGGGAACGGGTTGGGGCGCTGGAAGACCATCCCGACTAGCCGCCGGAGGTCCACCGCGTCCACGCTGCGGTCGTAGATGTCGACCCCGTCCAGCAGGAGGCTGCCCTCCATCCGCGCCCCGTGCGCCAGCTCGTGCATCCGGTTGAACGAGCGCAGGAACGTGCTCTTGCCACACCCGGACGGGCCGATGATCGCGGTGATCTCGTTGGCCGGGATGTCGATGGTGACGTCGCGCACGGCCCGGAACGAGCCGTAGTAGAGGTTGAGGTTGCGGATCTCGACCTTCGTGGTCCGGGCGGCCGGCACCGGGTCCTGGGCCATGGCCGGCGCATGCGTCGACGCGGGTTCAATCGTGGGCCGGGGCGGCGCGGCGGTACCGTTCTCGCCTGGGCGGGTCTCGATCGCCATCTTCTCCTCCATCATCCGGCCCGACGGCCCCAGGACCGAGCCCGGACGGCGACGTTGACTCCCAGCACGAAGAGCAGCAGCAGGAGCGCGGCGCCCCAGGCCTGCTCGTTGAGGGCAGCGATGGGTTGGCGCGCCCCGTTGTAGATGAAGAGCGGGAGGGCATCCATCGGCTGGCCGAACTGGCCAACGTTGACCAGGCGCGAGCCCAGCGCCGTGAACAGGAGCGGCGCCGTCTCGCCCGCGGCGCGGGCGACGGCGAGCATCACGCCGGTCAGCACGCCAGTCCTGCCGGCCGGCAGGACCACCGACAGGACCACCCGCCAGGTCGGCACGCCGAGCGCGAGGCCGGCCTCCCGGATCTCGTGTGGCACGAGTCGCAGGATCTCCTCGGTCGTCCGGACGATGACTGGGACCATGATGAGTGCGAGCGCCACGCTGCCGGCGGCCGCGTTGAACTGCTTGAACGGCAGGACGAGGAGCGTGTAGGCCACGATTCCGATGAGGATCGACGGGACGCCGACCAGCACGTCGGCCGAGAAGCGGACCGCGCGGGCCGACCGTCGGCTCGCGAACTCGTTGACGTAGACGCCACCGAGGACGCCAACCGGCACCGCGACGAGCGCGGCCACGGCCACCATCTGGAGCGACCCGAGGATCGCGTTGAGCGCCCCGCCGCCGACCCCGAGCGCCTTCGGGGGTTTCGTGAGCAGGTCCAGGTTCAACGCCCCGGCGCCCTTGATGACGACGAACAGGAGGATCGCGGCCAGCGGGATCACGCAGACGACCGCGGCGACGAGGGCGACCGTCCGCATGACCCGGTCCACGACCCGGCGGCGGGAGCCTCGCACCGCTGCGAGGCGCTCGGCGAACGGCGCACGCGACGCGGCGAGCGCGCCGGGCGTGGCACTCATCGGGCGGGTCCCTGCTGCGCGCGCGAGACCAGGAGGCGCGCGGCGACGTTGAGGAGCAACGTCATGACGAGGAGGATCAGGCCGATCGCGACAAGCGACTGTGTCTGGAGCCCGCCGCTCGCCTCGTTGAACGTGACCGCGATCTTCGAGGCGATGGTCTGGGCCTGGTCGAAGACCGAGACGGGGATGTCCTGGCCGTTGCCGATCACCATCGTGACGGCCATCGTCTCGCCGAGGGCGCGACCCAGGCCGAGGATCGCGGCGCCGACCACCCCGGACCGTGCGTACGGAAGCACGGCCTTGACCGCCACCTCCCAGCGGGTCGCCCCCAGCCCGAACATCGCCTCGCGCTGGCTGTTCGGGACCGAGCTCAGCACCTCGCGCGAGATCGAGACGATCGTCGGGAGGATCATGATCGCGAGGATCACCCCGGCTGTGCCCAGGCCCACCCCAAAGCTGGGGCCGCGGAAGAAGGGGAGCCAGCCGAGTGTCGAGATGAGCCAGGCGTCGACGGTGTCGCGGAGGAACGGGCTGAGCACGAAGACGCCCCACAAGCCGATCACGACGCTCGGGATCGCCGCCAGCAGCTCGATCGTGAGCGTGAGCGGGATCGCAACCCGCCGCGGCGCGAACTCGGACAGGAAGATCGCGGTGAGGATCCCGATCGGCGTCGCGATGAGCAGGGCGATCGCGGAGGAGTACAGCGTGCCGACGATGAACGGGAGCGCGCCATAGACGTCACGGACGGGGTCCCACGTCGTCTGGGTGATCAGGTCGACCCCGAAGTGCGCCCAGGCGGGTGCCGACGAGACGACGAGCACCGCGGTCACGATCCCGAGCGTGGCGATCACGGCCCCGCCGAAGACGCGGGTGCTGCCGCGGAACACGACATCCGCCCGTCGGGGCGCGGTCCGGCTGCGGAGTCTGCCGATGGGGGCGAGGGTCGTCATCGCGGGGCGATCCTTCGTGGGGTTCGGAGGCCTGGTCGAGCGATCAGGCGGAGGGTACCGCAGGAGTCATGGCGGGGTCGGGAGATGGACCGGCCCCGCTGCGGCGCAGCGGGGCCGGTCCTGGACAAGGAGGAGCGCGTGGTCCGGAGTGGCGGCTACGGCCAGATCGGCGTGCCGCCCGACGTGAAGGTGTGCAGCTCGGCCAGGGCCTTGTCCTGGACGGCCTTCGGGAGGGGCGCGTAGCCCAGGGTTGCCTCGTCCGCCTGGCCGTCGGTGAGCGCCCAGTACATGAACGAGACCAGGGCCTGTCCCTTCGCCAGGTCCTTCTGGTCCACGTACACGAGGAGGTACGTGTACGCGGCGATGGGATACGTCGCAGCCCCGGCACCGTTGATGATCGGTTCGGCCCGGAAGTCCGCCGGGAAGGCGGCCGCGGCGGCTGCCGCAGCCGCGGTCACTCCATCGACGGAGGCGGCGACGAACGCTCCGTCGGCATTCTTCAGCTTTGCGGTGGCGAGCGCCGCCTGGGTCGCGAAGTTGAGCTCGACATAGCCGATGGCACCCGGCGTCTGCTTGACGCCTCCGGCGACGCCATCGTTACCCTTCGCGCCGATGCCGGTCGGCCAGTTGACTTCCTTGCCCACGCCGGGGCCGCTCTTCCAGGCGTCGCTGACGGCGCCGAGGTACGTCGTGAAGGCGTTCGTGGTGCCCGAGCCGTCGGACCGGTGGACCACGACGATGGCCGTGGCCGGCAGCGTCGCGCCGCTGTTCAGCGCCGCGATCTTCGGGTCGTTCCACGTCTTGATGTTCCCGAGGAAGATGTCGGCCGCGGTGGGTCCGTCAAGGTTCAGGTCCGTGACCCCGGGCAGGTTGAAGATGAAGACGACCGCACCGAGGGCCGTCGGGATGTGCAGGATCTTCGTGCCGGCCGGCAGGGCTGCGATCTCGGCGTCCTTCATGGCCGCGTCCGAGGCGCCGAAGTCCACGGTCTGGGCGGTGATGTTCTTGATCCCGCCGCCCGAGCCGATGGCCTGATAGTCGATCTTGACGTTGGGGTGGATGGCCGCGTACTTCTCGACCCAGACCTGGTACAGGGGCCCGGGGAAGGTGGCACCGGCACCGGCAAGGGAGACGTCGCCGGAGGGGGCCGCGGGGCCTGCCATGCCCGGGCTGGCGCCCGCTGAGGCGCCGGGTGCCGTGCTTGCCGCCGGCGAGGGGCTGGCGCTGCCGGAGCAGGCGCCGACGGCCAAGGCTGCCGCGAGCGCGAGGGCGCCGAGCCGCCTGGGGGAGGTGATGATCACCTGGGATGGTCCTCCGTGTGTGGCTGCCGAGCGCCCACGGTCGGGCATCGTCGCGCAGCTGATTCGTTCGATTGGCCCGCTCACCGTGAGGCTCGTGCGTCAACCAGCCGTTGCCGGACCTTCAACGTTGTGTTAACGGCAGGCGGATCCGTTCCGTGCGACGATTCCGCGACCGCTTGCCGCGGGTGGCAGACTGTCGGGAACAGGCGGCGAGCCGCCGCTGTCATCGACCGGCGAGGAGGGGAACGGCGTGGGCAAAGGAAGCGGGAAACGCGCAACGCGAAAGCGCGTCGCCGACGTCTCGGCCGTCGCACGCGACGACGCGGCGGGGCTGACGCCGGCAGCGGCGCGGCGTCTTTCGAAGCTCGAGAAGGACCTGGCGGCGGCACGCAAGACCGAGGAGCGGCAGCGCTCGCGTCTTGCGGCCGCGTCCGCGGAAGCCGACCGGATTCGGCTCGACATCACCGAGCTCATTCGACATGCGGCGGAGTCCGCGGCTCGCGGCCCGCTCGGGGCTGCCGCCGACGCGGCCGGCTCGCCTGTCGCGCCTCCC
>Ga0209048_10001285_pt1 | contig 26025 bp, 26 predicted proteins | sample FrelakmetCRP12CR_FD_187146 | JGI IMG/M metagenome (GOLD analysis project Ga0209048, IMG submission 187146) | Freshwater lake sediment microbial communities from the University of Notre Dame, USA, for methane emissions studies - CRP12 CR (SPAdes)... | ecosystem: Environmental > Aquatic >... | reverse complement strand
TACGCCAGCAACGCCCGTCTGACCTTGGCGCAGCTCTCGGTTCCAGAAAAAACCAACGAAATAACCGCCATTCCCGGTGACTCCGGAACGCTTGGGAGCGTCGGAGATCTAACCTGACGTTACGGCCGAAATTGGCCCCTGCGAATGTCTTAAAATATACAAATTTCCGCGCGCCGCACGCCGTCCGCGACGGCGTTAAGCTAGGCAATTGATTTGAACGAAAAATCCTTTCTGGCGCCTAGCTTGCTTATTTTTGCATAGAGGAAACAAACAAGCGCGAGAATGCCGATGGGCGAAAGGAGAGCCAGGCGTCCCTTGGCGTTTATTCTGGGCGCGAATGAAATCGCGTCCGCCGTCGCGGTTCATCTGCACCGCGCCGGCTGGGCCTGCGTTCTCAGCAACGACCCGTTTCCTCCAGTAATCCGCCGTCAGATGGCGTTTCACGACGTTCTCTTCGGAGAGAGGATCGTCATCGAAGGCGTCGAAGGGGCTGCCGCGGAAAACACGGTCGAACTGTTTCACTGTATTGAACAGCCGTCCTGCGTGGTCGTGACGCCGTTGCAGCTGAGCGATCTGATCGCCGTGCACACGGCGGACCTTCTGATCGACGCGCGCATGCAAAAATATTCGGCGACGCCCGACTGCCGCCACATCGCCAGGCTGACCGTGGGACTCGGGCCAAATTTCGTCGTGGGGGAGAATTGCGATCTCGCGATCGAAACCCGACCCGCGAAAGTTGGAAACATTCTCGAATCCGGGGCGACGGAGACCGCGGATCGAACCCCGCGGACGCTGGGCGGCGTGGGGGGCGAGCGTTTCGTCTATTCCGCGCAGGAAGGGCTGTGGCACTCGCCGCTCGAAATCGGCGCGCGCATCTACAAGGGAGTCGTCATCGGACATCTTGGCGCGACGCCCATCGCCGCTCCGATCGACGGCTTCATTCGCGGTCTCGTGCGCGATGGGTTGCGCGCGCCCGCCGGCGTAAAGCTTCTCGAAATCGATCCCCGCGGACGGGCGGCGAAATGGACGGGCATCGACGAGCGCGGCGAAGCGATCGCGAGAGCTGTGGCGCTCGGCGTTCGAATCAAGCTGGCCGAGCGCGCCGCCGCGCCGCATCCCGGACCGCTTGTCCTGCATTAGGCGCGAAGGGCTATTGCCTGCCTGGGCCTTCTCTTCGAGAAATCGCGGAAAAAACGACTATTTATTCCTGTTGTATTCGGCAGGTCCGCAGCGCTTAATGCCCGCATTCCGTTCTATTTTCTCAAGAGAGGCAGGTCATGAAACTATCGGCGCGCAATGTATTGGAAGGCGTTGTGAAAGAGGTAAAAAAGGGCTCCACGACGGCGCATGTCACAATCGACGTCAAAGGTCTGACGATCACGTCGTCGATCACCAATGAGGCGGTGGACGAGCTTGCGCTCAAGCCCGGAGCAAAGGTGAAGGCGATCATCAAATCGTCCGATGTGATCGTCGGCGCGGATTGAGCCAGGGGGCCTATTGCGGCGGCGAACGCGAAGGCTTCCCGTCTGGCCCCGTAAATGGGAAAAGGCCGGATTGAAAACATTGCGTCATGTGCGTCGCCTTTGCGACCGCCTGCTCGGCCTGAGTATCCGGCAATGTCTCCCGCGCCGTCTCGACGAACAGTTCGAGCCAGCGCTTGAAGTGCTCCGGCTCGATCGGCAGCTTAACATGCGCCGCGAAAGGCTGGCCTTCGTAGCGTTCCGTGCCGAGCAGCGATCTCGACCAGAAATCGCGAACGATTTTCAGATGGCTTTCCAGGTCGGGAATAGAATTCACGAAGACCGACCTTAGCAAGGGATCCCGAATGCCTTTCTCGTAAAAGGCCTGAACGCATTGACCGATGGCGTCCTCTATGGCCGCCCGCTGCGTTTCGTCCTTGACGGGGGGGAAATCGAACTGCACGGGATTGCTCCTTTTGCCAATGCAACAAGCAAAACCGGCGCCGCTCACTCGGCGTTGAATCGCACGCTCCCATGGCCTGAAATGTCATATCCGCCGATAGCCTGGGCGCGGCGCCGGAAGGCGATGCTCGAGCAAAACTGCATCAGCCGTTGAAATGGCGGATCGAAATAGGATTTTCGCCAAACCAGGAGATCGAACCGCTCTACGATCAGCGGCGTGAAGCGAAGCTGGAACTGGCGCGCGCTTGCCTGAATGCCGAGGCCAATGTCGGCGCGCGCATCCGCAACCGCCATCGCGAGGTCGGTTTCCGAGCGTTCGACCCCTTCCACGCGATTTAGGTCGCGCGCATCCATCCCCTCGCGTTCGAGCAAAAGCGACAGAACCAGTTCGCTTCCCGCTTCCGGTTGTCGCGATTGGAACCTCAAGCCACTGGCGTCGGAGAGTTTCTCGATAAGCCGGCCTGGTCCGTCGCGGAACATAAGTCCGCGCGTTCGCGTGGCCCATTCAATCAGGACGACCGGCTCCCCCGCGAATCGCCGGGCGACCGTCTGTACGTTCCATTCCTCGCCATGGTCCTCAGGAATATGCAGCCCGGCTGCAATGCAGCCGCCCTGAGCGGCCCGCTCCAGCCCGTCGAGCGCGCCATCAAGGAAGGCCGCGATTCCGGAGCGGGACTCGCGCAACGCCCATTCAAGCAGGGGATCATGCCCGCCGGCGATGACCAGCGGGCGCTCCAGAGCGGGCTGCGGTCTCGCCGCTCCGTCATGGAGTTTTGCGCCCCGGCTTTCGATCCACCGTTCGATTTCCGCCCGGGGAAACAGAAGTTTTCCCGTAACCCGGCGAACCGGAAGTGAGCCGTCCCCCGCTAGGTCATAGACCTTCCGTTCCTTGATCCGCAGCAGGGACGCCAATTCGCGCGTCGTGAGAAATTCGGTCATCGACTTTCTGTGTTTCCGTAAAAATAGCACAAAAATGCATAAATGAAACCCAGCAGAACCCTTGGTTTGTTCCGACTCTTCGGCTCCTTGCAAGATTATAAACGCATAATTGTGTGTTTATTACCAAATTGGCAGAAAACATGCATAGTGCCCTCGGCGGGCGCTGGGTGTGCGACTTCCGAGAAGATGGAGAACGAGATGCTTAAGCTTATGCGTTTGGGATTATTGTGCCTAGTTGCGCTCGGCGTCGGCGTCGCGCGCGCTGAAGCGCCCGCGGCAACAACGGCGGTCGCTCAGAAGACCGTGACGGTTTTCGCCGCCGCGAGCCTTAAAAACGCTCTGGACGAGGCGGCCGGGCTCTTCCAGAAGGCGCAGCAGGGGGCGGAGATCAAGACGAGCTACGCCGCTTCCCTGACGCTGGCCAAGCAGATCGAGGCCGGCGCGCCTGCCGATATTTTTGTTTCCGCCGACCTCGCCTCGATGGATTATCTCTCGGAGAGGAGTCTGATCAAACCCGAGACGCGCGCGGAACTGCTTGGCAACACTCTCGTCGTGATCGCGCCCGCCTCCTCCCCGCTGAAATCGCTCGCCTTCACGCGGCCCGCTTTTTCGGGCGCACTCGGAGACGGGCGCATCGCCACGGGGGATCCGGCGTCTGTCCCGGTCGGCAAATACGCCAAGGCCGCTTTCGATAAGCTCGATCTCTGGAGCCTGCTCGAGTCCCGCTTCGCCTTCACAGATAGCGTGCGCTCCGCACTCGTATTCGTCGCCCGTAATGAGGCGCCCCTTGGCGTGGTTTACGCCACGGACGCCAAATCGGAACCGAAGGTGAAAGTCGTCGCAACCTTCCCCGAGAACACGCATCCCAAAATTGTCTATCCGATCGCGCTGACGCGCGGGGCGAATGAGGAGGCGGCGCGCTTCCTTTCATTTTTGAAAGAGCCTGACGCGAAAGCCGTGTTTATTCGAAACGGCTTCTCCGTTCTCTCGCGGTGAGGCGCTTCTCTAATTGACGGGCCGCTAACGCCTCGACTTCCCGCGCCGTCGCTGATAGGCATACGGCCGCAGCGCGAGCCTGCGCTGCGGCCGCTCTCTAATACGCACGCGTCCGGGTCATTCGGGAGCGCAAAATAATCAGCGCATGCGGCTCTGCCGGTCTTTGCGCAGAACGGGGAACGCAGAGGCGAGATGAGCGACGTATTGCTCGACGGCAAATCGATTGCGCTTGAAGACGCCTATGGACATGCGGCCCGGATTCTGGGCGGCGCGAAATTCCCGCTTGTCGGAGGGCTTGGAGCCGACGTCGCCGGAGCGCGCGCGGCGATTCTTCTCGCCGAGCGTTTGCGCGGCGCATTCGATCATCTTGCGATGACAGACGCTTTCGCCGATATCGACGTGATGCGCTCGGCCGGTATGTTCGCGACCACGTCGAACGAAGCGCGCGTGCGATCCGACTTCTTTCTGCTGATCGGCCCGGGATTGTCGACCTGCTGGCCTGCTCTTTACGAGCGCCTGGCGCTGAACAAGCCGACGCGTCTTGGCGGACAGACAAGCCGGCGCGTCGTATGGATTGGTCCGAAACGTGGCGAAGCGAAGTTCGACGGCGTGGAGATCGAAACAATCGCCGCCGCCCCGGAGGATTTACCGGACTTCGTCGCTGCGCTTCGCGCTCGGCTTGGGGGACGTCCGGTTTCGCTCTCCGCGGCGGCGGCGAAGAAAATCGATACGCTCGTCGATGGTCTGAAGGCGGCCCATTTCGGCGTCATCGTCTGGACGGCCGCGGGACTCGATGCGCTGACCGTTGAAATGTTGCAGGGGCTCGTCACGGATCTCAACGCGACAACGCGCTTTACGGCTATTCCCCTTGGAGCGCGCGCCGACGCCTCCGGGGTCATACAGGCAAGCGGCTGGATGACTGGATTTCCGCCCCGGACGGGATTCGGCCGCGGCTATCCCGAGCATGATCCGTGGCGTTTCGACGCCAAGCGATTGGTCGAGAGCGGAGAGGCTGACGCGGCGCTCTGGATTTCGGCCTACGACGGAGAGCCGCCGCCCTGGAGTCGCGACCTTCCGCTCGTGACCCTTGCGCCCGCGAGCGCGAAGGCCTCCGTCAAACACGGCCTCTTCATCGAGGTCGGTCGGCCGGGTGAGGATTACGATTGCGTGGAGTTTTCGCAGGACGCCAGCGCGCTCGTGTGGCGTCGCGCCAAATCGCCTTCCTCCCTTCCAAGCGTCGCCGATGCGATCGCCGCGATCAGCGAAAGATTTTCGGAGGACGTTCCGTGCTGACGAAGCTAAGCGGCGGCCATGTTATCGATCCGGCGAATGGCGTCGACGCGGTCGGCGACGTTTTCTTCGAGGACGGGCGCATGGTCGCGTCGTCGGAGGGCCGCACGGCGGACGTCGAGCATGACGTCTCGGGCCATGTCGTCATGGCGGGGGCCATAGACATCCATTCCCATATCGCCGGAGGCGGCGTGAACACGGCGAGGCTTCTGTTGCCGGAGGCGCATCGCGCGCACCGGCCAAGGCCGCCCGGAACGCCGCTTTCGACCGCCGGCTGGTCGACCTTCGAGACGGGACGGCTTTACGCGCAGATGGGCTACACCACGGCGATCGAGCCCGCGATCTCGCCCCATCACGCATTGCACGCGCATCTCGAACTCGCGGATATTCCGATCATCGACAAGGGTTTTCTTACGGTGCTCGGCAATGAGGACTTCGTGCTCTCCTCGTTCCGCGACAATGAAAGCCCCAACGCAATTATCGACTATGTGGGCGCGACGCTGGAGGCGACGCGCGCAATCGGCATCAAATGCGTGAACGCCGGCGGCGTCGACGCATTCAAGCAGAATGTGCGCTCCTTCTCGCTCGACGATGTGGTGCCGGAATATGGCCTGACGTCGCGAGAAATCTTTCAGCGTCTGCAGCGTGCGGTGAACGCCACCAAGATTCAGCACCCGCTGCATCTGCACATGAATAATCTCGGACTGCCCGGCAATGTCGAAACGGCGCTCGCGACAATCGACGCCTCGCAAGGATTGCCGCTGCATCTCGCCCATGTGCAGTTTTACGCCTATGGCAAGGAAGGCAAGAACGGATTCTCTTCCGCCGCCGCGCAATTCGCAGAAAAAATCAACGCCAATAAGAACGTCTCGGTCGATGTCGGGCAGGTGATGTTCGGGAATATCGTGACGATCTCGTCGGACGTCATGAAGCAGTTCAACAGCCTTCCCGGCGCGCGTCCCAGGAAAGGCGTGATCGTTGACGCCGAAGGAAACGGCGTCGGCGTCGAGCCCTATTCCTATCGTGTCTCCGATTTCTTCAACGCGGTGCAATGGGCGGCGGGTCTGGAGCTGTTTCTCCTGACGAACGATCCTATGCGCGTGTTCTTCACGACCGACCATCCAAATGGCGCGCCCTTCACCACTTATCCAGAGGTTATTTCGCTGCTGATGAGCGCAGACAAGCGCGCGCAATGGCTTTCGCGTCTGCCGCAGGAAGTGCTCGAGCTCACCAATCTGCCGTCGATCAAGCGCGAATATACGCTTTACGAAATCGCGACGATGACGAGGGCGGCGCCGCGCAAGCTGTATGGCTTCTACGATCGCGGGCATCTCGGCGCCGGAGCCGTTGCCGACGTCGCGGTCTACAAGCCGCAAAACGACAAAGCCGGAATGTTCCGCAAGGCGGTTTACGTGTTCAAAGACGGCGATCTCGTCGTCCGCGACGGCGTGGTGTCGCGCTATGCGCGCGGCAGAACGCTTTTCGTGAAGCCCGACTATGATCATCAGATCAACCGCCGGCTCGAATCCTATTACGACGATCTTTACGGACTGCCGCGCTCCATGTTCGTCGTGCCGGACGCCGCGCTTCCGAACAGGGACGCTTTTGCGGAGGTTCCATGCCGCAGCTAGTTCGCAAGGGCGTCCGCATCGACGACAGTTTCGCCGAAGCCTTTCCGATGAGCGGAACAGGCCTGATCATCACGGCGCCAACGCGCAAATGGGCGCTCACGGCGGCGCATACGATGACGGGTTTTGCGACTTCGGTCATTGGCTGCGGTTGCGAGGCGGGCGTTGATCAGGAACTCCTGCCGCGTGACACGCCAGACGGGCGTCCTGGCGTACGGGTGCTGCTGTTCGCCATGTCTTCGAAGGACACGGAGAAGCAACTCGTCAATCGGCTTGGCCAATGCGTTCTCACATGCCCCGGCACAGCCGTGTTTTCGGCCTTTGACGGCGAATTCAAGATCAAGGTCGGCGACGCCGTGCGGCAATTCGGCGACAAATGGCAGATGTCGAAGTCGCTCAATGGGCGCCGCTATTGGCGCATTCCGGTGATGGACGGCGAGTTTTTATGCGAGGGCGTTGTCGGACTCACCAAGAAGTCGGTGGGCGGCGGAAATCTGCTCATCATGGGCGAGGATTGGGCGAGCACAATGCGCGCGACCGAAGCGGCTGTCGACGCCATTCGCGGCGTGCGCGATTCTATTGCGCCATTCCCTGGCGGCATCGTCCGCTCCGGATCGAAGGTCGGCTCGGCCTATAAGGGCATGAGCGCCTCGACCAACGACGCCTATTGCCCGACTTTGCGCGGCGTCGTGAAAAGCGCGCTCGACCCGGACATCGGCTGCGTGCTGGAAATCGTCATCGACGGACTGACGAGCGACGCCGTAGCCAAAGCCATGCGCGCCGGACTGAAAGCGATCATCGCGCTTGGGCCCAAACATGGGGCGAAGCGCGTCGGCGCCGGCAATTACGGCGGAAAACTCGGACCGTTTCACTATCACCTTAAGGATCTGCTGCCGTGAAGCCGCTTACCTTCACGCTGCGCCAGGAGGCGCAGCAGCGTTTGGATCTCTCGGCCTTGACGCCGGATCGTCTCGTTCGCCGGAGCGCGAAAGAGATTGAGTCGATCGAAATCGGAACGACGAGGGAATCGGTGAAGGTCGGCGATGTGTTTAAGCTGCGCTTGGGCGAGGCCGCGTCGATTCGCTACGACGGCGGCTCGGAGCGTTTCGATCTCCTTGGCGCGAAATTGCTTCCGGGCTTTGAAATCTATGTCGATGGCGATGTGGGCGCCCAGCTCGGCCGCAGCGCGCTTGGCGGCGTCATCACTGTAGCCGGCGACGCCGGGCCGCATGTCGCCTCGCAGAACGCAGGCGCTGACATTGAAATCCATGGCGACGCCGGCGATTTTATCGGCGGTCCGCTCGCGGGCGAAATGGCCGGCATGTCGGGCGGGCGCGTCGTCGTGCGCGGCAGCGCCGGCGCCCGCGCCGGAGACCGTCTGCGGAGAGGACTTATCCTCATCGAGGGCGACGCCGGCGAAGATTTGGGCGGCCGCGTTATCGCCGGCACAATCATCCTTCTCGGAGTCGCGGATGGGCGCGTCGGCTATCTCAACAAGCGTGGCACTCTCGTCTTGGGCGAAGCCAATGAGCCAGGACCGACTTATGTCGATTGCGGCGCTCATTGTCTCGGTTTTGCGCGGCTTTACGCAAAGAGCCTCGCGGACGTCAGCCGTGGAGCGTCGCGGCTGCTGGGCAAGAAACTCCAGCGCTTTGCTGGAGACACCGCAATTTTCGGCAAGGGCGAAATATTGACCCCGGCCTGAGTGGCGCTACTCTCAAGCAAATGTGCTGCGCGATCGCGCGCGAATGTGAGAGGCGCCGATGACGAATTTCATCGAACTCATACTGACTGTCTGCACCTTGGCGCAGCCGGCCGCATGCGATGAGCGACGCTTGCTGTTTTCCTCGGAATCAAGCTCATTGAGGGGCTGCATGATTCAGGCGCAGCCATTCATCGCGCAATGGGTTGGAGAGCATCCAAGCGTAAGAGTGTCGCGCTGGCGCTGCGCGATGCCGGGCTCGTCAGGCGACAAAATTTGATCCTCGTGAGGCAGGACCGGCGATAGTCGCGGTCTACAACGTCACTCGGCGTCGAAGCCTGACTGTTCGTCAAACTTTCGCATGAAGGCCAAAGCATGTAGTGCGCGATGGCGCGCAGCCGCTCGCATCAATAGTCCGAAGCGACGCTTCTGTCCGTCGTCGAGGCTATCATAAAGCGGCTTGGCGGCGTCCGAGAGTTTCTCGAGATCGGCGGCGCGCGCTGCGAAAAGCTTGGCGCCTTCGCGCAGGGCGGCGATGGCGTCAGGATGCGCGACGCGTTGCAGAGCCTGTTCGCGCATTTCGGCAATCCGTGCGCGGCGCGCTCTCGCCAATTCGCGTAGCGCCGTCTCAAGCGCTGGCCAGTTTTTCTCCTGCGCGGAAGAAAGTTTCAAAGCAGCTTTCATCCCGGCGATGCGAGCGTCGGCGAATACTTCGGCGTCTTCCGGCGAAATGCTTGGGCCGCCGTTGAAAACATTCGTCATATCGGTCGGCGCCGCCGATGAAACGCCTGGGAGGATAAGCGCCGCGGCTGTCGCAGCAATCAGCAAAAGTTTCTTCATCATCGCCGTCTTGTTTGGTGGAAGGCATGGCTGCAATGATCGTTCAGCAGCGCGACAAGGCAACTTAAACTTTGGTAATGATAAAATCCGTTCATGATCGTTTGCCGATCTTCTTCCGTGCGGAGATCTTTTGGAAGTCAAATGCAATGACCAGATTTAACGCCATACGCATCGACAAGGATGAATTGGGATATCGCGCCGCCTATGCCGATTTCGACGATTCGGAACTGATGGACGGCGACGTCGAGGTAGCGATCACACATTCGACGATAAATTACAAAGACGGTCTTGCGATTACAGGAAAGGGCCCGGTCGTGCGCCGTTTTCCAATGATTCCGGGCGTCGACTTTTCGGGGTGCGTCACGCGCTCGACGCATAAGGATTTCGCGCCGGGAGATATGGTCGTCGCAGGAGGATGCGGATTGGGCGAGGCGCATTTCGGCGGCTTTGCGCAAAAGGCGAGGGTTAAGGGCGATTGGCTGGCGCTTTTGCCTGAGGGTCTGAGCGCGGCTCAGGCCATGGCGATCGGCACCGCAGGCGTTACAGCCATGTTTTGCATCTTGGCGCTGGAACGCCATGGTCTGACGCCGGACCGGGGGAGTGCTATCGTGACAGGCGCCGCCGGGGGAGTGGGTTCGATCGCAGTTGTCCTCCTCGCCGGACTTGGCTGGCGCGTCGCGGCTTCGACCGGCAGGCCGGAAGAGGCTGATTATCTTCGTAGCCTCGGCGCTGCGGAGATCGTGGATCGGGCGGATCTCTCCGCTCCGGGGAAGCCGCTGCAGCACCAACGTTTCGCCGCCGGCGTCGACACGGTTGGGTCGATCACGCTCGCAAATATTCTCTCGCAAATGAAATACGAGGGCGCGGTTGCGGCCTGTGGAAATGCGCAGGGAATGGATCTTCCGGCAAGCGTCGCGCCATTCATTTTGCGCGGCGTGTCGCTGCTTGGGGTCGAAAGCGTCCTGCCGCGGATAGAATTGCGACGCGAGGCCTGGAAGCGCCTGGCGCGCGACCTCGACAAGGACAAGCTCGCGGCCATGACGGAAACCATTCCCTTTTCAAAAACGATGGACCGCGCCCGCCAGATCGTGGACGGAAAGATTCGTGGTCGCATCGTTGTGGATATCGAGATGCATTGACCCGGAAAAGCACCTTGTGTAACGATTGGTACATAATGTTCCAAACGGTACGGAGAAAGCCATGTCTCGACCGCCGCTTCCGCCCTTCACGTTCGAGACCGCAGTCCAGAAAGTCCGCATGGCGGAGGACGCGTGGAACGGCCGCGATCCCGCGCGCGTCGCCTTGGCTTATTCGCCGGACAGCCGTTGGCGCAACCGAAGCGAATTTCTGCAAGGCCGCGCCGAAATCGAAGCGTTTCTCACACGAAAGTGGCGCCGCGAGTTGGACTATCGGCTCATCAAGGAGCTCTGGACGTATCGCGACAATCGAATTGCCGTACGCTTCGCTTATGAGTGGCGCGACGACGCCGGCAATTGGTATCGGGCCTATGGCAATGAGAATTGGGAATTCGACGAGGAGGGGTTGATGCGGCTGCGCATCGCAAGCATCAACGACCTGCCGATCAAGGAGTCGGAGCGTAAATATCACTGGCCGCAAGGCGCACGCCCGGCCGATCACCCCGGGCTGACCGAACTCGGCTTATAGGCCATGAAATGCGGCCCTCGCGATGGCTCGAATAATTAACGAACGCGCCGACGTACTGCCGCGCCTCGCCGAAGTTTTTCGTTCTCACGGTTACGAAGGAACGAGCCTTGCCCTCATTTCCGAGGCGACCGGGCTCGGAAAGGGCAGCCTCTATCATTTCTTTCCGGGCGGCAAAGAAGAGATGGCGGCGGCGGTGCTCGCAGAAATTGACGCATGGTTTCGCGAGAATGTGTTTGCTCCCTTGCGCGTGGCTTCCGAACCGAATCAGGCGGTCGACGCGATGTTCGATGCGGTCGAACGTTATTTCGAAAAAGGCGGACGCGTTTGTCTTGTCGGCCTCTTCGCGCTAGGCGACGAACGCGACCGTTTTTCGCAGGCCGTCAGCGCTTACTTTTCCGAGTGGATTGCGTCGCTGGCGCAAGCGCTGGAAACCGGCGGTCGCGACAGAATCGCCGCGCGCGACCTTGCCGAAGAAACCGTCGCAGGACTGCAGGGCGCCCTTGTGTTAGCGCGCTCGCTGAGGGAACAAGCCGCCTTCCTGCGCTGTTTGCAACGGCTCAAGGCGCGAATAACCATGCCGTGACGCATTCCCTCGACTTTCGCCCGGGTCTCGGGTGTAATGGCGGTTTCCCCAGTCGCTCCCCATGTTAATGAGGAGGCGGGGCAATAGGAAAAAACGGAATGAGCAGCGCTTTCACCAAAGAACAAGACGACGATGACGATCCGCGCGTCGATTTGCCGGATCGCCCTATTAGCGTGCACAGAAATTTGGTTACGGCTGAAGGACTCGCGCAAATCGAGAGCGAGTTAAAGCGGTTGCACGGCGCGCTGGAGGCGGCTGTCGCCCAGGATGACAAGCACGCGATTGCGCGCGCCCAGCGGGATCTTCGCTATTGGACGGCGCGGCGCGCGAGCGCCGAACTGATTCACCCCATCGCCGACACGTCTCAGGTGCGCTTCGGCCATAAGGTCATTGTCGAACATGAGGGAGGCAAGCGTCAGGCATTCCGCCTCGTCGGCGAGGACGAGGCCGATCCGACCAAAGGACTGATCCCTTATGTTGCGCCGCTCGCGAAAGCGCTTCTTGGCAAGAGCGTGGGGGATAAGGTGGAGGTGATCCACCACAGCGCGAAAATAGTCGGCATCAGTTAAAAAAGCAAAGGCGGGCATAACTCCCGCCCTTCGCCTCGATCGGCCGCTTCTTCAGGCGGCCTTTCTTGCGGGCTTCGCCGCTTGTTTCGCGCCCGACTTCGGCTCGATCTTGGCGACCGGCTTAGCGTCCTGCTTTTCGGAAGGCTTGGCCGCGGGGGCTCCCTTCTTCAGCCGGCGTTTGATGGAGCTCCACAATTCGCGGATTTCCTGAGCGGCGACTCCGTCGGGATTGAGTTCGCTCACTCCAAGTCCCTGGCGGGCGGCTTCCTGGTAATCGACACGGGCCGAAACCAGCGGCGAGAGAAGCCCTCCAATCGCCTCCAGCGCTTGGGCGCCCTGTTCGACGCGGGCGTTCTGCTGCGCAGGCGGACATTGATTAAGCAGGAAGGCGTAGTCCTTGCGGCTCTCTTTAACCTGAGCCCGTGTGATCGCGCTCGCCCATAAATCAAAAGCGTTGGGCCGGGCGGGTATGATGCAGAGATCCGCTGCGCGGATGGCCGCGGAGGAATAATCGGAGTCATGGCCCGGAGCGTCGATAACGACGAGCGTAACGCCCTTCTTCTCGAGCGCCGCCAGCGCTTTGGCGAGCTTCGACGGGGGAATGTGCTCGACCGGCACGTCGGCGGTCTTGCGGTTCTTGGACCATTTAACGAGCGACTGAAGCGGATCCATATCGACGAGGAACACTTTTTCGCCCGCGAGACGCGCGGCGACTGAAATGCTGCTTGCGAGCGTGCTCTTACCGGCGCCGCCCTTTTGCGTAACGAATGCGATAGTGCGCATGTTGTCAGACCCATGTTGAAGGTTTGGGCGCTAACGCCGCCATTAACGACTGACCGGAATCGAGACGAGAGAATAATCTCTACGTTCACTGATTCTCAATACTGGTTAACGAGTTAATCGTTGGTTAATGTGCAAGGAGCGCAACAACCTCATTTTAACCCGACGTAACTCGCCGCACCAAGCGCTCATTAGACCCGCGCAAGCTTGCGTCAGCTTGAATCAACCGTCGTGAGACCCGGTCCATGGCCGATCTTTTTGCAGCCGCGAAGTTAGAAGGCGACGCCCCGCGTCCCCTGGCGGATCGTCTGCGTCCGTCGCTTCTTTCAGAAGTCGCAGGGCAGGATCATCTCCTCGGGCCGGAGGGCGCGCTGACCCGGCTGACACGCTCGGGCTCGCTGGGTTCTCTTGTATTTTGGGGGCCCCCCGGAACCGGAAAGACGACTGTCGCACGCCTCCTCGCGCATGAAACCAAACTTGCATTTGTGCAGATTTCGGCAATCTTTTCGGGCGTTGCGGAGCTGAAGAAAGTCTTCGACGCGGCGCGTGCGCGCAGGGCTGCGGGGCAGGGCACTCTCTTGTTCGTCGACGAAATCCATCGCTTCAACCGCGCGCAACAGGACTCGTTTCTTCCAGTCATGGAGGACGGAACCATCACGCTCATCGGGGCGACGACTGAGAATCCGTCGTTCGAACTGAACGCCGCGCTACTGTCCCGCGCCCGCGTGATGACGTTCAAATCGCTCGACGCGGACGCCATCGAACGACTCCTGCAGCGCGCCGAGCAAACGGAAGGCAGGACATTGCCGCTCGACGCAGACGCGCGGGCGGCGCTCGTTGCCATGTCCGACGGAGATGGCCGCGCGGCGTTAACGCTTGCGGAGGAAATCTGGCGCGCAGCCGCACCTGGCGAGACGTTCGATCCCGCGCGCCTGGTCGCTATCGTGCAGCGCCGAGCGCCCATCTACGACAAGGCGCAGGAGGGCCATTACAATCTCATCAGCGCGCTTCACAAATGCGTGCGTGGCTCCGATCCCGACGCGGCGCTCTACTACCTTGCGCGAATGCTTGTTGCGGGCGAGGACCCTCTCTTCCTTGCGCGCCGCATCGTGCGCATGGCTGTCGAAGACATCGGGCTCGCCGATCCGCAAGCGCTTGTGATCGCCAACGCGGCGAAGGACGCCTATGATTTCCTGGGCAGTCCGGAAGGCGAACTCGCTCTCGCGCAAGCCGTAATTTATGTCGCCACTGCGCCTAAGTCGAACGCCGCCTACATGGCGTTCAAAGCCGCGCAACGATTGGCCGAGGAGAAGGGCTCCCTGATGCCGCCCCGCGCGATTCTCAATGCGCCGACAAAGCTCATGAAAAGCGAAGGCTACGGTGAGGGTTATAGATATGATCACGACGAGCCCGATGCATTTTCAGGTCAAAACTATTGGCCGGAGGGTATGGCGCGACGCAAATTCTACGAGCCTGTCGAGCGCGGTTTCGAACGCGAAATCGCGCGTCGCCTCGAATATTGGGTGCGGTTGCGAAAAGAGCGGGAGGAAAACGGTTGAACTTGAAAAAACTCTTTGCATAGATTGTTGCGAATTTATCACGCTTCTATGAATTCGACTTTATTGAGCATTCAAATGCTGGTTTTCTTGACCTTGGAGCGATACAAGGCCCGTCCTCTCCGTGATGGTTGACGAAATAATTTTTTGAGGCGACAGCGGCGTTCAGCGCCGACCTATTTATACGAAACGATAGATACAGCGACGGTTCGCCATGATTTTTTCAAGAATGAGCGCTGCAGCTTTTGCTGCCGCGCTTGTGGTCGGAACAGCTTCCGCCGCAGACCTTCCACAAGGGACCACCCGTTTATATTCCGCCGCCGCCAGTCTTCAGCTGGACCGGCCTCTACGCCGGCGTCAACTTCGGTTATGGCCTCGGCAATAACGATCCGGCCTATGGCGCGCATAATTTCTTCATAACGCCGCCCGGTCCCAACACGCCGCCCCCGGCGATCGTTGGCGCCTTCTGACGATCGCATTTGAGCGGCGTGATCGGGGCGGGCAGATTGGCTAAAATTATCAGTTCAGCCCCTTGGCTGGTCGGCGGCTTCGAGACGGACATTCAAGGCGCCGATCTGCGTTCGGACAGCTATTCGCTTACGAGCGTCGATCCGGGTCCCCGGGACAATCACTTCGGCTCGACAGTGTCCAAGCAGCGCGTCGACTGGTTTGGAACCGTGCGCGGCCGAATCGGCTTCACGCCCTTTAATCCGCGGCTGCTGATCTACGGAACGGGCGGCTTCGCATATGGCGGCGTGAAGCATTCGTACCAATATGCCCAATATGCGGATAATTTCCCCGGTGTGCCCGCAGTGCTCTTCGGGGCCTCCTATTACGATAACACCAAGACCGGCTGGACCGCCGGCGGCGGCGTCGAATATGCGCCGATCGAGTTCCCGAACTGGTCCCTGAAAGCGGAATATCTCTATGTCGACCTCGGCAAGACTTATATCGCAACGTCGGGGGCGGGCTTGTTCCCCATCGTCGGCGCTGCGGTTTTGGCAACCCCGGGCTTCTTTGTCGCGGCGCATGACCCCGCTACGCGCTTCCATACAGTGCGCGTGGGTCTGAACTACCGCTTCAACCTGTTTGGCGCGCCTCCGGTCGCGGCCAGCTACTAAGGCAGATTCGGACGTCTAGCCGCAGAAAAGCCCGGCTTTCGAGCCGGGCTTTTTTTGCGACACCGCTGCGCCAATTCGGCGAAGCGGCGGGGCCCTGCGCCGCGTGCCGAAATTGTCTACGGTCCGGTGGACGTCATTTCGCCTCCGAGATAGAACCCCGCCAATGGCCCGGGACTTTATCCCCTCTTTACGTAGCCTGTTGGGCTGGTTCGCGGTTTCGGCGGATGATAGTGGACGTGGGTCGGGCGCGGCCGAGTCGCGATTCCTTGGGGTTCGAACGCCAATCATGTCCCGTTTCGCGCTTCTGCTTCTGGCCGCGGTGGTAGGCGCGTTGGTCGGAGCGTCGGTCCCGCAAATCTCCACGGCTCTCCGCGGGGCGATCTCGGCCATCACTGGCGTAAAAACACACGTCCCGGGCGACGCAGCGAATAAAACAGCCCAAGACGGCGTCGTGAAGCTGACGCCGGAGCAAATCGCCGTGGCGCATATTCAAACCGCGCGCGTCGAAGGGGGCGCGCTCACCCAGCGCATTGTCGTTCCTGCCGCCATAACGCCGGATCCGGACCGCATCGGCCGCGTGGCCGCGAAAGTCGTGGGCACCGTCGCCGAGATGCGCAAGAAACTGGGCGACGGCGTTAAAAAGGGCGAGGTGATCGCCGTCATCGACAGCCGAGAGGTCGCGGACGCCAAAAGCGAATATCTTGCGGCCCTGGCGAATTACAATCTTCAGGAGGCGATCTATCAACGCGAGAAGGGGCTGTTCGATAAAAAGATCATAGCCGAGCAGCTTTTCCTTCGTACAAAAACCGTTTTCACCGAAGCGAAGTTGCGGCTCGATCTTGCGCGGCAAAAGCTCGCTTCTCTCGACATCGCGGATACGGAAGTGGAGTCGCTGCCAAGTCAACCCGTCGCGGCGTTGCGGCGAAAGGAAATCCATGCCCCGATCTCCGGCCGCGTCATCGAGCGGCTCGTGAATCTCGGCCAGCCCGTCGGCGGCGAAGGACAGGCGAAGGAGCTTTACGTGCTCGCCGATCTTTCCGAAGTCGAAGCGGACCTCGCCGTCCCCATTGCGGATCTCGGTTCGGTACACGAAAAGCAGCGCGTTCGTCTGACTGGTCCCGGGGAGCGCAGTCACGACGGCGAGGTTGTCTTCATCAATGCTATGATCACGCCGGAAACGCGGACCGGTCATGTCATCGCCAGTTTTCCGAACCCGGACTTCAGCTTGCACCCCGGAAGTCTGCTCAATGCCGAGATTTCCCTCACCCGCACCTCGGTAAAGACGCGGGTTCCACGTTCGGCGCTACAGCTAATCAATGGCGAACGCAGCGTTTTTGTCCGCACCCCTGAAGGTTTCGTCAGCCGCAAGGTTGAGGTCGGAAAGGGAGACGAAGACAGCGTCGAAATCATCTCGGGACTCGCGCTGGGCGAGGAGGTCGCAGTCTCGAACGCTTTCGTCCTGAAGGCGGAGTTGGGGAAGAACAATATCCCCGAGGAGTGACGGCGAGCCGCATGATCAAGAGGATCATCGCCTTTTCGGTCCATCAGCGCTGGCTGGTCCTGCTGCTGACCGCGCTCGGCTGCGCCTTCGGCGCATATTCGCTGACGCGATTGCCCATCGACGCCGTTCCCGACATCACAAACAATCAGGTTCAGATCAATACATTGGCGCCGGCGCTTTCCGCCATCGAAATCGAAAAACAAGTAACATATCCGATCGAAAATGCGCTTGCGGGCATTGCCGGGCTCGAACACACGCGGTCGCTGTCGCGCAACGGATTTTCCCAGGTGACGGCGGTGTTCAGCGAAAAGCTCGACATTTACTTCGCGCGTCAGCAGGTCAGCGAAAGATTGTTGACCGCCAAGGAAGAACTTCCGCCGGGCGCCGAAACCCATATGGGCCCAATCGCAACCGGTCTGAGCGAAATATACATGTGGACCGTGCGCTATGAGACGCCGGGCGTGGGAAATGTCGTTCGAGACGGCGAATCGGGTTGGCAGAGCGATGGAAATTATCTGACGCCCGAGGGGCAGCTGCTTAAAACCCAGGTTGAGAAGGCGGCCTATCTGCGCACGGTTCAAGACTGGATCATCAAGCCGCAGCTTAGAAACGTGCCCGGCGTCGCAAGCGTCGATTCTCTCGGCGGCTATGTGAAGCAATATCAGGTACAGCCGGATCCAGCGAAACTCTACGCGCTAGGACTGACCTTCGCCGACGTCGCTGCGACAATCGAACGCAACAATGTCAGTCGTGGAGCGGGTTATATCGAGCGCAATGGCGAAGGCCTTGTCGTTCGCAGCGGCGGGCGTCTCGAGATGATGGAAGACATAAGACGGGTCGTCGTGGCGACGCGAAACGGCGTGCCTGTCCGCGTAGGCGACATTGCAGACGTTGGCGTCGGCCGTGAATTGCGCGTCGGCAGCGCCAGTATGAACGGGCAGGAGGTTGTGATCGGCACGACGCTCATGCTCATCGGCGCCAACAGCCGCACTGTCTCGGCCGCCGTCGACGCCAAAATGAAAGAAATCCGCAAGGCGTTGCCGCCCGGCGTCGAAGTAAAGACGATTCTCAACCGAACGTTGCTGGTCGATGCAACCATCAAGACGGTTGCGAAGAACCTTCTAGAAGGCGCAATTCTCGTCATCATCGTCCTGTTCGCTTTGCTCGGAAATTTTCGCGCGGCGCTCATTACGGCGCTTGTCATCCCGGTCACCATGCTGCTGCTTGCGATAGGCATGGTCGAGGGCCACATCAGCGCGAATCTCATGAGTCTCGGCGCACTCGACTTTGGCCTCATTGCCGACGGCGCGGTCATCATTGCCGAGAATAGTCTGCGTCATCTTGCCGAACGGCAGCACGCGCTCGGGCGCCCGCTCTTGCAGGAAGAGCGTTTGCGAACCGTGATCGAGTCTGCGGAGGAGATGATCCGGCCCACTGTTTATGGGCAGGCCATTATCATTCTTGTCTATGTTCCGCTTCTTACCTTCACAGGCGTGGAAGGCAAGATGTTCCATCCGATGTCGATGACGGTCATCATCGCGCTTGCATCCGCCTTCGTGCTCTCTCTGACATTCGTTCCTGCGATGATCGCGATCATGATCACCGGCTATGTCGACGAATCGGAAAATGCGGTGATCCGGCGCATGAAACGGATCTATCGGCCTTGGCTCGACCGCGCCGTTGCGAAACCAATAAAGACAATCGCAATCGGCGCTGGCGTCTTCGTCTTCTCGCTTTTGCTGTTCACGCGGCTGGGACAGGAGTTCATCCCGACGCTCGACGAAAAGAATCTCGCGATGCAGGCCAATCGCATTCCGAGCGCGTCGCTGACCCAGTCTCAGGCCATGCAATTCGAGGTGGAAAACGCGATACGCGCTTTCCCGGAGGTGGCTTACGTCTTCTCGAAAACCGGCACGGCGGAGGCCGCGACCGATCCGATGCCTCCAAACCTGACGGATACGTTCGTTTTCCTCAAGCCGCAGGACGAGTGGCCGGACCCCTCACTTTCCAAGGAATTGCTGATCCAGAAGATCCAGGCCGAAGTCGAAAAACTTCCGGGCAACGCCTATGAGTTTTCCCAACCTATTCAACTGCGCTTCAATGAATTGCTCGCGGGCGTGCGCGGCGACGTCGCGGTGAAGGTGTTTGGCGAAGATTTTGACGTCATGTTGCGCGTCGCCAATCAAATCGCAAATATTTTGCGTTCCGTCCCTGGCGCCGCCGACGTGAAGGTGGAACAGGTGGCCGGTTTGCCGTTCCTCGAAATCAAGGTCGACAAAGCTGCTATTGCCCGTCTGGGCCTGAGCCTTGGCGCGGTTCAGGACGTGATTGGAGCGGCTATCGGCGGTCAACAGGCGGGCGTCGTGTTCGAGGGCGACAGACGTTTCCCGATTATTGTCCGACTGAAGGACTCTGTCCGCGACGATGCGCAGGCTTTGGAGAACATTCCAGTCGCCCTACCGGGCGATGGCGCGCATCCGGCGCCAACCGTATTGCTCAAACAGATCGCATCGTTTTCCGTTATCGAGGGACAAAACCAGATTTCGCGCGAAAATGGGAAAAGGCGCGTGGTCGTAACCGCCAATGTGCGCGGTCGCGACATCGCCTCGGTGGTTGCTGAGGCGCAGGCCAAAGTGAGCGCGAAGGTGAATATTCCTCCGGGCTATTGGATCGGCTGGGGCGGACAGTTCGAAAATCTGGCGGCAGCGCGGGCGCGGTTGCAACTCGTGGTCCCCGCCTGCTTTTTCATGATCTTCCTGCTGCTTTATTCCGCGCTCGGCGGCGTGCGGGACGCATTGCTCGTGTTCACAGCGGTGCCTCTCGCGCTCTCCGGCGGCATCGCAGCGCTATGGCTGCGCGGAATGCCCATGTCGGTCTCCGCGGCAGTTGGTTTTATAGCTCTTTCCGGCGTCGCCGTGCTCAATGGTCTCGTGATGCGGACTTATACACGCCAGCTTATGGATCAGGGCCGTTCCTCGCGCGACGCCATCGTTGAAGGCGCGATGACGCGGCTGCGGCCTGTCGCGATGACGGCGCTTGTGGCCTCGCTCGGCTTCGTTCCCATGGCGCTTGCGACAGGCACCGGGGCCGAAGTGCAACGCCCGATCGCGACGGTGGTGATCGGCGGATTGATCAGCGCGACGCTGCTCACGCTGCTCGTTCTTCCGGCGCTTTATACTTTGTTTGGTGGGGACCATCCGCCGAAAGCGTCGCGCGACGAAGCGACGGCCAAACCGACCGCTTCGTCGATCGGAGCGTCAGTGTGAGCGCCCGCTCGCCGTCGCCATGGCTTTGCGCCGCCATCGTCGCGGCAATGGCGACCCCTCTGCACGGCGAGACCTTGCAAGACGCTCTGATCCGCGCCTATCAGGCGAATCCGATTATAAATTCCGGCCGTGCGGGATTGCGCGCCATAGATGAAAAAGTGCCACAAGCGCTTTCCGGCATGCGCCCGCGTGTAAGGGGCGATGCATTGCTCGGCGTTGAACGTCGCAGATCTGTGCAGGATTCGATCGAAATTCAAAACAACGACCCAACAACGAGAGTGTTCAACCAGAGCTTCCAGGATGGGGGCAAGCCGCGTTCTGCGATCATGAGCGTCGAGCAGCCCCTGTTCGACGGGTTTAAAACAGAAAACAACGCGCGGGCCGCGGAGAGCGGGGTATATGCGGGCCGCGAGCGTTTGCGGCTTATCGAACAGCGCGTTCTGTACGATACGGTGTCCGCCTATATGAATGTTCTCCGTGACACGGCGGCGCTGAATCTTCAACAGAGCAATGTTGCAGTGCTTGCCGAACAGCTGCGTCAAACGCGCGAGCGTTTCGAGGCCGGGCAAATCACGCCGACTGACATCGCTCAAGCGGAAGCTCGCCTCTCCAATGGGCGTGCGCAATTGAGCGTCGCGCGCGCGGCGCTCGACGCCAGCGTAGGAGTTTATCGTCAGCTCGTTGGCGAAGAGCCCAGACGTCTCGCTCCCGCGGTTTCCGTCGACCGTCTCCTGCCGGGCACCCGCGAAGAGGCGGAGCGCATCGCGCAGTTTGAGCACCCCAAAATTGTCGCGGCGCTCCATGACGTCGATATCGCAGATCTCGACATCAAAGTGCAGGAAGGCGACCTCTTGCCGAAATTGTCGGTCGTCGGCGATATCTACACTCAATCGGACATAGACGGACGAGGCAATCGCGCGGTAGGGGCCAGGGTGCAGGGACGTCTCTCCGTGCCGCTCTATGACGGCGGTCTGACGCCGTCTCGCGTGCGGGAAGCGAAGGAAACGGCGGGCCAAAGAAAACTCGACGTCGACGTTTCGCGCGCCGAGCTCTCGGCGCTCGTGCGGGCGAATTGGGGAGCCTTGCAGGCGGCGAAGGCGCAAGTCGCCGCCGTGCAGTCTCAAATAAAGGCTGCAGAGAAAGCGCTCTATGGAGTGCGCGAGGAAGCCAAGGCCGGACAACGAACGACGCTTGACATTTTGAACGCTCAGCAAGAACTGTTGAACGCACGAATTGCGTTGATCATTGCGCAGCGTGATCGAGTGGTTGCGTCTTACGCGGTGCTGGCTTCGATTGGCCGTCTCTCGGTCGCCGATCTCGGTCTCAATACCAGCAGCTATGATCCAAGCGTGCATTTCGATCAGATCAAGGGAAGCTGGGGCGGGCTGACGACGCCTGACGGACGCTGATTGTCGCCGATCGGCCATTCGACGCTAGTCCGACATAGCGCGCCGCGCCCAAGCCCGCCGCATTGCCGGTAGAGAACGCCGCCTGCAACAGATAGCCGCCGGTCGGCGCGTCGAAATCGAGCATTTCTCCGGCGACGAAAACGCCCGGCAGCTTCTTGAGCATGAGGTCCTTATCGAGCTCTTCGAAGGCGATGCCGCCGGATGTGGAAATGGCGCGTTCGAATCCTGCGGTCGCACGCACGCAGACAGGCGCTTCTTTGACGAGCGTCGCCAGCTCTCGAGCATCTGTCGGAAGTTCACGGCGAATCTCGCGCAACAGCGCGATCTCGATCTTCGACAGTCCTGCAGATTTGCGCAAAAAGCTCGAGGAAGATTGTTTTCCGCGCTGGCGCGCAAGTTTTTGGCTTAAGGCGTCGACTGTCGTATCGGGCCGCAAGTCGATGTGAAGAGTGGCCGATCCTTCATGCAAGATCGCGCGCTGGAGGCTGGATGAGAGCGCGTATACGGGCCCGCCCTCCAGACCGCTTCGAGTCACGACCAGATCGCCGCGCATGGTCTGGCCGCCGTGGCTTACAGCGATCGTCTTGATCGGCTCGCCCTCAAAGGTCAGACGGAAGCGTTCGCTCCAATCGACGATCGTGCCGCAATTCGATGGCGCGAGTGGCGTAATAACGACGCCTCGTTCGGCGAGGAGGCGAACCCAGCCGCCGTCAGATCCGAGCCGCGGCCAGGATGCTCCGCCGAGCGCAAGCACGTTTGCGTCCGCCGCGCAAATCCCGCGCTCGCCGGATGCATTGCGCAAAATGAGTTCGAACTTATCTGTGAATCCCTCAAGGCGCGTCCGAGTTTCGATCGTGACGCCTTGTCGTTCAAGACGCGACAACAGAGCCCGCAGCAGCGGCGAGGTTTTGAAGCTTTTCGGAAAGACGCGGCCGCTCGAGCCGATAAATGTTTCCTGGCCAAGCTCGGCGCAAAAATCGCACAGCCTTTGTGGGGGAAAGGCGCGAATATGCGGCGCCAGCCATTCCGCGGCGCCGTAGCGCTTGATGAAACTATCCAGGCCTTCGCTGTGAGTGAGATTGAGTCCGCCGCGTCCCGCCATCAGAAATTTGCGCGCCGGGTTTGGCCTCGATTCATAAACGGTGACGCGCGATCCCGCTCGCGCCAGAACATCGGCGGCTGTGAGTCCTGCAGGGCCGGCGCCGACAATAGCGCAAAATGGGATCTTCGGCGGCATATCGGGCGTTGCTCCGGCGTTTTGTGGTATGACCGCAAGGCGGCGAGACTGAATACCACGTAAGGCGGAAAACGGATATTTCTCGATGATACGACAGGCGGCGCAAAAGATTGACGGAAGCGACTCCACAGAAGAGGGGCGCTTCTCCTTCGTCGTCGCGCCGGACGAATCCGGCGCGCGGCTCGATCGCTATCTTGCCGAACGGACGGAGGCGGCTTCCGCGCATCTGTCGCGCACGCGAATCAAATCACTGATCGAGGATGGATGCGTCTCCATTGGCGGCGAGCTTGCGACGAGTCCGAGCCGTCGACTCGCAGCCGACGAAACGGTCGCTCTTATCGTTCCGCCGGCGCAGGCCGCTGAACCAAAAGCCGAGGACATCCCAATCGATATCGTCTTCGAGGACGAGCATCTTCTTGTTGTCGACAAAGCTGCGGGATTGGTCGTGCATCCGGCGAGCGGGCATGAAACCGGCACGCTCGTCAATGCGCTCATCGCGCATTGCGGCGAAAGTCTTTCCGGAATCGGCGGCGTCAAGAAGCCAGGCATTGTGCATCGGCTCGACAAGGATACTTCAGGATTGCTCGTCGTGGCGAAGACCGACGCTGCGCATAAGGGCCTGTCACGTCTTTTCGAGGATCATGGACGCAAGTTACATCTCGTTCGCGAGTATCAGGCTTTCGTTTGGGGCGTTCCCGATCGCGCTTATGGCGTTGTAGAGGCGCCCGTCGGCCGTCACCACACCCAGCGCGAGAAAATGGCGGTGACGAAGCCGGAACGCGGAAGGGACGCAATCACTCACTGGGAAACGCTGGAGACTTTCGGCGTCTCCGCTCGTCTCTCTTGCCGCTTGGAGACGGGTCGTACGCATCAGATACGAGTCCATATGGCGCATATCGGCCATCCGTTGATCGGTGACAAAACTTACGGGTCTGGATTCAAGACAAAAGCGGCGCTTCTTTCGGGCGATGCGCGCGCCGTTGTAGAGTCGCTAGGACGGCAAGCGTTGCACGCTGGAACGCTCGGCTTCGAGCACCCGATCACGCATAAAGAGCTCTTGTTCGAAAGTCCCTTGCCGGCGGATCTGTCCACGCTTAGAGAGGCTCTCGATAGCGCTCGCCGCTGATACAGCGCGTGCGCGCTGGTTTGCCTTTTCCGTAAAATAGGCGAGTTTTAATAAGCTGCTCGCATAAGACATTACGAAAACTTAATCCTAGCGACAATCAAGCTTTAACGAAAAGCCATCTTTCAGCCATGCTCGCGACGGTCTATAATGAGACGTTGCGGTCGGCTATATGCGACTGCGCTTTGCGGGCCCGCCGCATTGGGGGTCCGTCTGGAGGAACATTATGGCGAACGCCTTGCCTATGATCGCCGGGGAAAGCGGCCTCGCGCGCTACCTCGCCGAGATCCGTCGCTTCCCCATGCTGGAGCCGCAGGAAGAATATATGCTCGCCAAGCGATGGCGCGAGCATCAGGATCCTAAGGCCGCGCAACAGCTTGTGACTTCGCATCTTCGGCTCGTAGCCAAGATCGCGATGGGTTATCGCGGCTATGGCCTGCCAATCGGCGAGATCGTCTCCGAAGGCAATGTCGGCCTTATGCAGGCCGTTAAACGGTTTGAGCCTGAGCGCGGCTTCCGTTTAGCCACCTATGCAATGTGGTGGATCCGCGCCTCGATTCAAGAATATATCCTGCGTTCATGGTCGCTCGTGAAAATGGGCACAACTGCGAATCAAAAGAAGCTGTTTTTCAATCTTCGCAAAGCCAAGAGCCGTATCTCGGCTTTCGAGGAAGGCGATCTCAAACCCGAGAATGTCGCAAAAATTGCGCATCGACTCGGCGTCACGCAGCAGGACGTGATCGAGATGAACCGCCGCATGGGCGGCGACGCCTCTCTCAACGCGCCCCTACGCGAAGAAGGCGAGGGCGAATGGCAAGACTGGCTAATGGACGAGGGGCCGGATCAGGAGAGTCTGCTCCTCCAGCAGGAGGAGGCCGATAATCGCCTCGGCGCTTTGCGCGGCGCGCTTGATGTGCTCAACCCAAGGGAGCGGCGCATTTTCGAAGCGCGGCGTCTATTGGACGATCCGGTCACGCTTGAAAATCTCTCTGAGGAGTTTGGCGTTTCCCGCGAACGCGTGCGCCAGATCGAAGTTCGGGCCTTCGAGAAGGTGCAGCAGGCGGTGCGCGCCAATGTCGCCCGACGCGAGGCGCTTCCGGCGCCAACGGCCTAATCCGTAAGCAGCTGATCCGGATATAGAGAGGCGCGGCCTTGAACAGGCAGCGCTAGCGTTCGAACCATGCCAGCGCAGCAAAATATCCGGATGGCGCCGGCAGGGCGCACGCCCTGACCGCACTGACGTCGAGCGTGGGATGATGTGCTGTGTATGGGCCGTTGAGAGCGTCTGCACGCTCCGCCGAAATCGTCTGCAAATGGTCGGAAATTCCAAGGCCAAGAGCCTTCAATATTGATTCCTTCAGCACCCAACGCTTGACAAACGCCGTTTTGTCTTTGATCAAGGGTAATTCATTTGAAGAGAGCACTTGCGGCGCGAGACCAGTCACATCCAAATCTTGCGAACATTGTTCGATGTCTATGCCGACCGCGCTATCTGTCGAAATTGCTATTATCGAATAACGGCCGGAGTGCGAGACATTGAACTCGACGCGTTCCTTTGTCTGCAGGCTCGGCTTTCCAAAGTCGTTTGTGACGAAGCAAAGTTGTTCCGGCTCGCGCGCTACAATTTGCGAAAGCAAACGACGAAGCGCGGAGCGCGTCGCTGCGTATCGGACGCGATCTTCTTGCCGAAGAAACTTCAGCGCGCGGTCTCTTTCGTCCGCTCCCAGAGTTGACCAATCCGCATCCGTCAGCGGCGCTTCGAGATCAAGCTCCAGGCGCCATACGTCGACGCCGGGGACGTAGTGAGGTAAGATCAGCTTGTGCAATTGCTCGCCTGGGTAACGCTTCTATCGCCTAACGCTAAGCTCCTAACCCCGAATCTTGGGTAAGTAAAACCT
>Ga0209048_10001284_pt1 | contig 26029 bp, 26 predicted proteins | sample FrelakmetCRP12CR_FD_187146 | JGI IMG/M metagenome (GOLD analysis project Ga0209048, IMG submission 187146) | Freshwater lake sediment microbial communities from the University of Notre Dame, USA, for methane emissions studies - CRP12 CR (SPAdes)... | ecosystem: Environmental > Aquatic >... | reverse complement strand
TGTATGTGCTCGGCGACCTGTTCGATCAATGGATCGGCGACGATCAGCTGCGCGAGCCGCTGGCGCAGCGCGTGGCGTCGGCGCTCTCCGGCGTGGCCGGGGCCGGCGTGCCGGTCGGCTTCGTGGTGGGCAACCGCGATTTTCTGCTCGGCCGGCGCTTTGCGGACGCAGCCGGCGCGATGCTGCTGCCCGAGCAGATCGTCATCGACGTCGCCGGGACTCCCACGCTGCTGATGCACGGCGATGAGCTGTGCACTTCGGACATTGCGTACCAGCGATTCCGCGCGATCTCGCACGATCCGCGGTGGCAGCGCGGATTTCTCGCGTTGCCGTACGCTCTGCGCCGCGGTATCGGCGACTGGCTGCGGCGCAAGAGCCGCGCGGCGACCGCCGTCAAGTCCGAGACGATTCTCGACGTCGAACAGCACGCTGTCGAAGCGGCGTTCCGCGCGGCGAATATCTCGCGGATCATCCACGGCCACACGCACCGCCCGGCGCACCACCAGCTCGTCGTCGACGGCCGCGCGTGCGAGCGCTGGGTGCTCGCCGATTGGTACGGCCGCGGCAGCTACCTCGAAGTCGACGCGAACGGCGGGCGAAGGCGCGACGTGGAAACTGCCGGGACCACCACGTTGCCGTAGCGAATACCGGGGCACGGCGCACTTCCAGTCAGCCACGGGGGCGCGGCCGGAATCCGCATTGGCGGTCGCTGCCCTAGGGTCGGGCGAGGGCCTGCGTGAAATCGCCGATGAGATCGTCGCGATCTTCGATGCCGACCGAGACGCGGATCAACGCGTCGGCGATGCCCATCGCCGCGCGGCGCTCGGCGCCCATCTCCCAGAAGATCGTGTGCGCGACCGGTATCGCGAGCGTCCGGTTGTCGCCAAGATTCGACGACGACACGACGATGCCGAGGCGGTTGAGGAAGTCGAAGCAGTCGACGCCATCGGCAAGCTCGAACGAGAACAGTCCGCCGAACCCGCAGAACAGCGACTGCGCGAGCGCATGCTGGGGGTGCGACGGCAGCCCCGGGTAGTAGACGGCGCGCACCTTCGGATGCGACGCGAGAAGCTCCGCGAGCGCCTGGGCATTCGCGCAGGTGCGCTCCATCCGCAGCGCGAGCGTCTCGGCGCCGACCGCGATGTGGTGCGCCTCCCCGGCGGCCAGCGTCCCTCCCCAGTCGCGCAGCCCCTTCTTGCGGATCTGCTGGACGCCCCACAGCGCCGGCGGCTGCGCCTTGTAGTTCTCGGCGATGTTCGGATAGCGGGTCCAGTCGAAGAGGCCGGTATCCGTGATGCTGCCCGCGAGCGCATTGCCGTGCCCGCCTATGTACTTGGTCAAGGCGTTGACGACGAGGCCTGCGCCCACGGCCTTCGGACGGAACAACGCCGGCGACGTCATCGTGTTGTCCACGACGTAGAGGAGCCCTCGATCCCTCGCGAGCGCGCCGATGCGCGCGAGATCCGCGACCTGCGTGCGCGGGTTGGCAACCGTCTCGACGAACACGAGCCTCGTCCTGGGCGTCAACGCACGTTCCACATTCGCGGCATCGGTCGCGTCGACGAACGTGAAATCCGTGCCGTGCGCCGCGAGCGTGTTGAACTGGCTCACGGTGTTGCCGAAGAGGAACTGGCTCGCCACGACGTGATCGCCTTCGCGCAGCAGCGCGAGCATCGTCGCGCCGATCGCCGCCATGCCGGTCGCGAAGCAGACGGTGGCCACGCCGTCCTCCATCTTCGTCACCTTGGACTCGAGCGCGGCGGTGGTCGGATTGCCCTGCCGTCCGTACGCGTAGCCCTGCGCGCGGCCCTGGAAGACCGCGGCGAGATCGCGCGCGTCGCGGTAGCCGTAGGCAACCGACACGTGCAACGGCTTGTGCAGCGCGCCGTGTTCGATACCGGCATCGCGGTCGGAGTGAAGTATCGCGGTTGTGAACCCCCGCGGCGGCTTGTTCGTGCTCATGGGCGCCTCGAAAACAAAAAACCCGTTCGACATCCGCCGAACGGGTTTGGCGCCTGCGTCCGGGAGCATCCCGGGGAAGCAGCCTAACCTCGCTTTAGCGGCATTTGTCACGCGCCCGCAAGCTGAAGCTCAAATCGGCGCGGTTCAAATTATCACCGGGGTACGTACGTTCGTCAATTGCCCCGGCAACCCGCCCCCCCTCGAGCCGCAGGGTGTCGTTCTGGGGCCGCCGTCCCAGGCTCCGTCCGTGTGTGCGTCGCGCACTACTTCGCGGCGAGCATCGCCTTCAGCTGCTTCAGCCGCTCGCTGCCGGCGGACTTCTCCTTCGCGGCCTCATCGGCGGGAACCGGCTCACCGGACCAGCGCAGGTCATCCTGCGCGAGCTCGCTCAGGAACCGCGACGGCTGGCATTCGACCGGTTCGCCCGCGCGCCGGCGCCTGCGGCAAAACGACAGGTGCAAGCTCCGCTGGGCGCGGGTGACGCCGACATACAGCAGCCGTCGCTCCTCCTCGACGTTGCCCTTCGCGACCGACTCGCGGTGGGGCAGCAACCCCTCCTCCAGCCCGACCAGAAACACGTGCGGAAACTCGAGACCCTTCGCTGCGTGCAGCGTCGACAGTCGCACGGCATCGGCCGCGCGTTCCTCCTGCCCCTCGAGCATCGTGATCAGAGCGATCGTCTGCGTCAGCTCGAGAAGATTCTTGCGGTCGGCCTCACCCTTGGTCGAAAGCCAGAGGACGAAATCGCGGACGCTGCGCCAGCGTGACTCCGCCTGCTTGCGATCGCAGGTGGCAACCAGGAAATCCTCGTAACCGATCGTCGCGACCAGCTCATCGAGTAGGCGCCCGGCGGGCTCGCGCGCGGCACGGTAACGCAGTCCGTTGATCATCGCGCAGAATGCATCGAGGATCTCGCGCTGGCGCGCCGGGATCGCTCCGGCGGTCTCCTCGGCGAACACGGCGGCGAACAGGCTCTCGTGCCGCGCGCCGCCGATCGCGCCCAGCCTCTCCAGTGTCGTCGGCCCGACACCGCGCTTCGGTGTGGTCACCGCGCGGATGAACGCCGGATCGTCGTCGTCGTTGGCGATCAGGCGCAGGTAGGCGACGATGTCCTTGATCTCCGCGCGCTCGAAATACGATTGGCCGCCGGAGATCTCGTAGGGAACGCTCTGCGCTCGGAGCTGCTGCTCGAACACCTTCGCCTGGTGGTTGCCGCGATAGAGAATCGCGTAGTCGGCATAGCGGCCGCGATGCTCGAATCGGTGCGCGAGCATGCGCCGAACGACTCCTTCAGCCTCGGCCTCGTCGTCCGCCGCCGGCGTCACGCGGATCGTGTCGCCGTGGCCGTGCTCGCTCCAGAGCCTCTTGTCGAAGAGCTTCGGGTTGTTCGCGATCAACGCGTTCGCCGAGCGCAGGATACGCACGGTCGAACGATAATTCTGCTCGAGTTTCACGACATTGAGCGCCGGAAAATCCTTCGGCAGCTCCGCAAGATTGTCGAGCGATGCGCCGCGCCAGCCGTAGATCGCCTGATCGTCGTCGCCGACGACGGTGAACGCTGCGCGCTCGCCGACCAGCAGCTTGAACAGCCGGTACTGCGCTGGGTTGGTGTCCTGGTATTCGTCGACGAGCAGGTGGCCGCAACGCTCGCGCCACTTCGCAATCGCCGCGTCGTTCGTCCCCAGAAGGCCGATCGGCAAGGCGATCAGGTCGTCGAAATCCACGGCCTGATACGCGCGCAGCGTGTCGTCGTAGCGGCCGTAGGCCTGGGCCGCGGCCGCCTCGTCGTCGCTCTGCACCGTCTTCGCCGCGGCGGTGGGCGACACCAGCGCATTCTTCCAGGCGCTGATCCGCCATTGCGCCGCGCGCGCACGGGCACGATCCATGGTCTGCATCAATTCGGCGACGATCGGCTCGATGTCGCCGGGATCGAGGATGGAGAAGCCCGGCTTCAAGCCCAGCGCCGCGGCGTCGCTGCGGATGATCTTGAGCCCCAGTGCGTGGAACGTGCAGATCGTGACGTCGTCCGCATGCCCGCGCCGGCCGCCCGCTTCCAGCAACTGGGCGGTGCGACCGCGCATCTCGCGCGCGGCGCGGTTCGTGAACGTGATCGCCGCAATCCGCTTCGGGTCGTGGCCACGTTCGATGAGATGACCGATCTTCGCGGCGATGACGCGCGTCTTGCCGCTGCCGGCGCCCGCGAGCACCAGCAGCGGACCGTCGAGATATCGCACCGCCTCGCGCTGCGCGGGATTGAGCGGGAACGACATCGGGAGTGAAAGGAAGGCGACGCTGGCGGATGTTAGAATCGACGGCGATTCTAGCATCGGCGCCGACGCCGACTCCCTGTGTTTTTCATGCGTTCGGACCAACGATCGCGCGCTTCGCTATCGACCCATGAGCCTTTATGCGATCGGCGACATCCAGGGCTGCCACGCGGAGTTCTGCCAGCTGCTCGATCTCGTCGGCTTCGCGCCGGCCACCGACCGGCTCTGGCTCGTCGGCGACCTCGTGAATCGCGGCCCCGAGTCGCTGGCGGTGCTGCGCGAGGTGAAGGCGCTCGGCGATTGCGCGGTGACGGTGCTCGGCAACCACGACTTTCATCTGCTGACCGTCGCCGCCGGGCATACGAGGGCGCACCGGCAGGACACGATCGCGCCGATCCTCGAGGCGCCCGATCGCGACGAGCTGCTCGGCTGGCTTCAGCGCCGGCCGCTGGTCGTCGAAGACGGCGATCATCTGCTCGTCCACGCCGGGTTCCTGCCGGCATGGACGCCCGCCAACGCGCTCGCGCTATCGCGGGAGGTGCAAGCGATGCTCGCGAGCGAGCGCGCCGACCCTTTCCTGCGCGAGCTGTACGGCGACGAACCGCGTGCGTGGAGCGACGACCTCTCCGGCTTCGACCGGCTCCGCGTCGTCGTCAATGCGTGCACCCGGCTCCGCTTCTGCACCGCCGACGGGACGATGGAGTTCCGGGAGAAGCGCGGTCCGCACGCGGCGCCCGAGGGCTTCCGGCCCTGGTTCGAGCACGAGCACCGCGCTTCGGCGGGAAGGACCATCGTCTGTGGCCATTGGTCGACGCTCGAACTGAAGCTCGCTCCGAATCTGCTGATGCTGGACTCGGGCTGCCTCTGGGGCGGCGCGCTGACCGCGATCAGACTCGACGATCGCCGCGTGTATCAGGTGCCGGGGCGGCGTCCAGTGACTCCAAAACCGTTCGGATAGCCTCCGCCGCCGCACTCGACAATTCGCGGCGGTGGCTGGCCTGAGCCGGCAACGGCGGCATCAGGTGGAGTTCGGCAACGAGGGCGCGCTCGCCGGTCACCCGCCAGAACGACTCCATCAGGCTCAGCTCGCCGACGTATGCCGGCGCCCCGGAATATTCGTTCGCCGGCGTCCGGTAGCGGATAGCGACCGGCTGCACGTGGCCCTCCGCGTCGACGATCGATTGCAGCAGCGAACTGTGGAACTTCAGGAGGCCCCTGCCGTCGCTGGTCGTACCTTCCGGAAATACCGCAACCAGGTCGCCGCGTGCCAGCGCCTCGACGGTGTGCCGATTGACCGTGTGCGTGTCACGGCGCCGCTCGCGCTCGATGAACAGCGTACCCACGTTGGCGATCAGACGACCGACGATCGGCATACGTTTGAGGTCGGCCTTGGCGATGAACCGCGCCGGCTGCAGCGTATTGAGCACGAAGATGTCGAGCCACGAAATGTGATTGGCGACGATCAGCAGGTTCCCAGGAAGTCCGCCGTCGTGACGCCACTGCACGCGCGTCTCGATGCCGAGCATTCGCAGGAGCTGCCGCGACCACTGGCGAATCAGCGCATTCTTCTTCCGCGGACCGATCCACGGGAACACGAATACCGTCGTCGCGAGTCCGCCGACGAAGTGTGCGGTGACACGTGCCGAGCGGACGATCCGCACCGGAAACGGTGTCGGGCGATGCCGGCGCGACCGCGGGATTTCGCTGCGGTTCGTCGCGAGGGCGCGTGCACCGGTCGACGTCATTGCCCGGTCACCAGGGATAGGCGGCAAACTGCTCGTGGTAGAGCGCGCCGACCGCGTCGCGGCTGACGACGTGGTTCTGGCCGCCGCGGCTTGCGATCTTGAGCGATCCGAGTGTCGCTGCGAGGCGCCCCGTGCGCTCCCAATCCCACTCGTGAACGATGCCGTACAGCAGGCCCGCGCGGTAGGCATCGCCGCAGCCCGTCGGATCGACGAGCGAGGCCGCCTTCACCGCCGGGAGGTCCAATGTGCGACCTTCGACGTGGATGCGCGAACCGTCGGCGCCGCGCGTCACGATCAACGCGTCGACGCGCTCGGCAAGCGCGTCGAGCCCGAGTCCGGTGCGCTCGGCGAGCAGGCTCCCTTCGTAATCGTTGACGGCGAGAAACGTCGCGGCGTCGATCATTTCGACCAGTTCCGGGCCCGAAAACAGGGGCAGGCCCTGGCCCGGATCGAAGACGAACGGAATCCCGGCGCTCGCGAACTGCTCGACATGCGCGCGCATCCCCTCACGGCCGTCGGGGGCGACGATGCCGAGCCCGATACGTTCGACGTCACCGACGCGGTTTTCGTGCGACGCGTTCATCGCGCCCGGATGAAATGCCGTGATCTGATTGTCGTCGAGATCGGTGATGATGAACGCCTGTGCCGTGTACGTCCCCGGCATCGTGCGCACGCCGTCGGTGGCGATTCCCAGTGCGCCGAGGCGCTCCCGGTACGGCGTGCCGTCATCGCCAAGGGTCGCCATCACGACCGGCTCGCCGCCCAGTGCCTTCAGATTGTAGGCGATGTTCCCGGCGCAGCCGCCCCACTCGCGGCGCATCTCGCCGATCTGGAACGACACGGACAGCATGTGCGTCTGCTCCGGCAGGATATGCCGCGCGAAGCGGTCGGGGAACACCATGATCGTGTCGTAGGCGAGCGAGCCGCAGATGAGCGTGCGAAGTGACATTTACTGACTTTCCCGTCCGATCTCGCGGACGATCGATTGCTGGCGGCGCGACACCGGCAGCGTTTCGGGGACATCCTTCAGCAACACCTCCCAATGCGCATCGCCGCCGTCGCCGACGCGGCGCTCGAAGCCGCGGATGAAATCGCGCGCGACGAGACAGTTGCGATGGACGCGTACGAGGCGCTGGGCGAACTCCTCCTCCAGCTTGGTCAGTGATTCTTCGAGGAGGTACTCGCGCTGCGCCGTGCGGATCGTGATGTACTTGAGCTCCGCCTTGAGGTAGACGATCTCCTCGACCGGGACCAGGACCACCCGCGAGCGCTCGGTCACCGACAGGAATCGGCGCGCGGAGCCGGGAAGCTGATCGAGCTTCGTCCCCGCAACGGGCTTCAACCGAGGCACTTTCTCCAGCGCGGCCAGCAGCCGCTGCACGCGCACCGGCTTCATCAGATAGTCGACCGCGTTCACCTCGAACGCCTGCAGTGCGTGCTCGTCGTGCGCCGTCGTGAAGATCACGACCGGCGGCTGCGGCAGCTTCAGTACGTGCCGTGCAAGCTCGAGTCCACCCATTTCCGGCATCTTGATGTCGGTGAGGACGAGATCCGCGCTCACCGTGTGGAGCAGGTCCAGCGCCTCGCGGCCGCTGGCCGCCTCGCCGACGACCACGAGCGGCAACGCGCCGGTGCAGTCGTCCAGCAACTCGCGCAGCCGGCGACGTGCCGGCGCCTCGTCATCGACGATCAGCACACGAAGCGGCGCGTCAGCCATGCGGTGTCCCGGGATGCCCATTGGCGAGTGCCGGCCCCTCCGCACGCGCCGGTGTCCCCGGCGCGGCCACGTCGCGGCTCGCTCTTCCGCGTTCGTCCGTGGCCGCCGCGGTCTTCGCCCGCGCCGCCGCCTTCGTCGAGCGGTAAGGCATCCGGATGTGCACTTCGTAGATGGCGTCGCGTACCCGCGATTCCAGCGAGCCCTCGGCATCGAAGTGCAGCTTGAGCCGCTCGCGAATGTTGGCCAGAGCCATCTTGTTTCCCGCGTGATGCCGGCCGCCGACGGCCTGGTAGGGGTTGCGCAGGATCGCATGGACCTCGCCGCCCTTGTAGAAGATATTGATCGACACGACGCCGGGTGCGCTCGACGGCTCGATGCCGTGGTAGACGGCGTTCTCGAGCAGCGGCTGCAGCACGAGCGGCGGGACCAGGGCGTCGCCCGGCATGCTGTTCAGATGCCACTCGACGTTCAACCGGTCGGTGAGCCGGAGCTTCTCCAGCGCGAGATACTGGCGGCAGAGCTCGATCTCGTCGGTCAGGGGCACGAGCTCCCGGTTGTCGCGCATCAACACGCGAAAGAGATCGGCCATGTCGACGAGCGCGGTCTCCGCCTGCTTCGGGTCAGAGCGTATGAGCGACAGCACGGCATTGATGCTGTTGAACAGGAAGTGCGGGCGTATGCGCGCCTGCAGCGCCTGCAGCCGCGACTCGGCGATCGCCGGCGACAATGCCTTGGCCCGCAGCGCAAAGTACGCGACCAGCACGCCGGCGACACCCAATGCGAACAGCAGGTGCCGCAGCAGCGCGAACGGGGGCCGCGGAATCTGGCTGGAGATGAGCGCCTGCACGGCGATCCCGACCGCGACCGTCAGTGCCGCGATCACCAGGGCGCCGGTCGGCGGCGATTGTCGCGCGAGCCACGGCGCGATCGCGTAGAGGACGGCGAGCTGGAAGATCAGATGCGGCTCGACCGCCGCCGACATGTCGAGCCATTGTGCGGCCCAGAGCGCAAGTTGCGGCTCGCGCACGAGGGCCGCGACCGCCGTCAGCACGTTCACGGCGAGCACGATGCGCAGGATCGTACCGAGATTGCGAAAATCGGGCAGTTCGAGAGCGATGGTGTTTTGCCTTATAATCGATTCCACAGAGATACCGGCATGCAAGCATTGTGCCCGGGGACTGCGCCAGACCCCGCCGCGGCATGACCGGTTTCGGCAGCTATTGTCGGCAACCCCCGCGGGCGAGGCAAGGTCAACCGGATGCGGCCGTAGGACAACCGGCGCCGCGAGGGTCGGTTTTGAGGTCTTTTGACGCTTCTTCGTCCCTGACCCGCCGAGAAACCGAACCGTTCGCCATGCCCGACTCCAAGCGACCTGTCGACGTCCCTTCCGCTGGCGGATGGTCCGGTCGTTTCGGCGAGCCCGTGTCCGAACTGGTCAAGCGGTACACCGCGTCGGTGGATTTCGATCGCCGTCTCGCCGACGTCGACATCACCGGCTCGCTGGCCCATGCGCGAATGCTGGCCGCCGTCGGCGTTCTGACGAACGTGGACCTGGCGGCCATCGAGCGCGGGATGGAGACGATTCGCGGCGAAATCGCTCGCGGAGCGTTTCCCTGGTCGCGCGACCTCGAGGATGTCCACTTCAACATCGAGAAACGGCTGACCGCGCTCGTCGGCGACGCGGGCAAGCGGCTGCACTCCGGTCGATCGCGCAATGACCAGGTCGCCACCGACATGCGGCTCTGGCTGCGCCACTCGATCGACGCGCTGCTGCAGGAACTCGCTGGACTCCGGCGCGCGTTCATCGACCTGGCCGAGCGGCACGCCGAGACGATCATGCCGGGCTACACCCATCTGCAGGTGGCGCAGCCTGTCGTGTTCGGCCACCATCTGCTCGCCTACGAGGCCATGTTCGCGCGCGATGCGGAACGGCTTCGGGATTGCCGCAGGCGTGTCAACCGGCTGCCGCTCGGGAGCGCCGCGCTCGCCGGCACCAGCTTTCCGATCGATCGGGCGCGCGTTGCGCGCGAGCTGGGCTTCGAAGCCCTTTGCACGAATTCGCTCGACGGCGTATCCGACCGCGATTTCGCCATCGAATTCACGGCTGCCGCCGCCATGGCGATGACCCACATGTCGCGGTTTGCCGAAGAACTCGTGTGGTGGATGAACCCCCGTTTTGCCTACATCACGCTCGCTGACCGCTTCTGCACGGGCTCGTCGATCATGCCCCAGAAGAAGAACCCGGATGTGGCGGAACTGGCCCGCGGCAAGACCGGGCGCGTGAACGGGCACCTGGTGGCCCTTCTCACGCTGATGAAGGGCCAACCGCTTGCGTACAACCGCGACAACCAGGAAGACAAGGAGCCGCTGTTCGACACCGTCGATACGCTCGCCGACACGTTGGCGATCATGTCCGACCTCGTCGCGACCGGCATCACCGTGGATGCAACGCGGATGCGCGCCGCGGCAGCGGAGGGACACGCGACGGCCACCGACCTCGCCGATTACCTCGTCAGGAAGGGCATGCCGTTCCGCGACGCCCACGAGGCGGTGGCGCGCGCCGTGCGCCACGCCGAGCAGAGCGGCCGCGAACTCGCCGACCTGACGCTCGCCGAGCTGCAATCGTTCGCCTCGCTCGTCAATGCGGACGTCTTCGCCGTGCTGACCCTCGAAGGCTCGGTGGCAAGCCGCAGCCACCCCGGCGGCACGGCCCCCGTGCAGGTGCGCGCGGCGGCCATCGCCGCTCGCGCGGCGCTCGCCGCCGAGGCGGGTCAGGCGGTCGCCACCGGCGCGGCAAGCCCAACGACCCAGCAACGTTGACCCAGGACCAACGGCTCGCCGCGTCTGCGGTGGCGCCGGTTGGCAATTCATCACCCACTCATCGACGCGACCCCAATGGACACCTCGAAAGCAACGAACATCGCATTCCTCGGCCTCGGCGTGATGGGCTATCCGATGGCCGGGCATCTCGCGCGTGCCGGGCACCGCGTCACCGTCTACAATCGCACGGGCGCGACCGCGCAACGCTGGACCGAGCAGCACGGCGGCGCGAGGGCGGGAACGCCGGCAGCGGCGGCGGCCGGCGCCGACCTCGTGATGATGTGCGTCGGCAACGATGCCGATGTCCGTGCCGTCGTCCTGGGCCCGGACGGCGCGCTCGCGGCAATGCGTGCGGGCTCGATCCTCGTCGACCACACGACCGCGTCGGCGCAGATTGCGCGGGAAATTCACGCAGCCGCCAAGGCACGTCAGGTCGGCTTTCTCGACGCACCCGTTTCGGGCGGGCAGGCGGGCGCCGAGAATGGCAAGCTGACGATCATGGTCGGCGGCGATGCAGACGTGTTCGCGCGCGCCGAGGACGCGCTCGCGCATTACGCCCGCGCCGTGACGCTGATGGGCGGGCCCGGCAGCGGCCAGATCACGAAGATGTTCAATCAGATCTGCATCGCCGGACTCGTCCAGGCGCTTGCCGAAGGCATCAGCTTCGCCGAGAAGGCCGGGCTCGACGTCGAGCGCGCGCTCGACGTCATCAGCAAGGGCGCAGCGCAGTCCTGGCAGATGGAGAACCGGGGCCGAACGATGGTGGCCGACAAATTCGACTTCGGTTTTGCTGTCGACTGGATGCGCAAGGATCTCGGTCTCTGCCTTGCCGAAGCGCGCGCGCGCGGCGCGGCGCTCCCGGTGACCGCACTCGTCGATCAGTTCTACGCGCGGGTCCAGGCACAGGGCGGCGGGCGTTGGGACTCGTCGAGCCTCATTCGCGTGCTGCGCGACAGCAGGTAATCGCGGGCTCGCCCCTTTACGGGTTCGCCGGGGTCGTCCGCAAACGCCTTCATCATCGCGACCGCCGCGGCGACCCGGGCGCCGCCTGGCAATCAACCGACAGGCACGGGCAGCCGGTCGCCCTCGACGATTGCGATCTCGAACGTGATCTCGGCGGTCTTCGCAAGCATCCATGTCGCCGAGCAGTATTTTTCCTTCGACAGCTTGACGGCGCGCTCGACGTGGGCCGGATCGAGTCCGCGCCCGGCCACGGTATACCGGAGATGGATCCTGGTGAAGACCTTGGGGTCGGTGGCGGCGCGATCGGCTTCGGCCTCGACTGCACAGTCGGCAATCGGCTGGCGCCCCTTCTTCAGGATGAGCACGACGTCGAACGCGGTGCAGGCAGCCGCTCCGAGCAGCACCATTTCCATCGGCCGCATGCCGCGATTGCGGCCACCGTATTCCGGCGCGCCGTCGATGATGACCGCGTGACCGCTCTCCGATTCGCCGACGAAGCTCATGCCCTCGGCCCATTTTGCTCGCACCCTCATTTGCACCCCACACTCGGCGAACGGGCGACCATTTTCTCCCATCGCATGCAATTGGCCTCAATTCGATCCTGAGTGTGAGCATTTACTAACGAGCGTCGGCGCCACACCCAGGCCGGACGTAGAAATTTTCGACGATCAACCACTTGCGTCGGGCGACACAATATGCCAATATCATAACACCCGCAGGCGGAGAAAGACCCCCCCTTCCTCCCGGCGGTTACTTCCTCCCTTCCTCCTCCGAGGGCGGAACCCTCGAAGCGCGGCCCGTGCACCGGCCGCGTTTTTTTTTGCTGTTCACCGATCCGGCGCGACCGCGAACCATGGGGCCCACCCAATTCGCGGCAGGTGCACGAGGCGAACGCGTCGGGCGCGGGCTTCGGTGCCGCGGTCCGCCGTCGCGGGTGGTGCGGGGGCGTGGCGGCCGCGGGTGGCTGAAACACCATCGGAGGACCCGGCGCGCCTTGACCGGAGGGGCAAAAATGAATTAAGATTTAAGACTTTGCTGATTTGACCCAAATTCCAACTCCCCGATGAAAACCTTCTCCGCCAAGCCGCAGGACATCACGCGCGACTGGTTCGTGGTGGACGCCACGGACAAAGTGCTCGGTCGCCTTGCGAGCCAGATTGCGCTTCGCCTTCGCGGCAAGCACAAGCCGATCTTCACGCCCCACATGGACACCGGCGACTTCATCGTCGTCACCAACGTCGAGAAGATCCGCGTGACCGGCAACAAGGCCGAAGACAAGCTCTATCACCGGCACAGCGGCTATCCGGGGGGCATCTCGACCACCAATTTCTCGAAGATGCAGGCGCGCTTCCCCGGCCGGGCCCTCGAAAAGGCGGTCAAGGGCATGCTTCCCAAGGGCCCGCTCGGCTACAAGATGCTGAAGAAGCTCAAATGCTACGCGGGCGACGCGCACCCGCATTCGGCACAGCAACCCAAGAACCTGGAAATCTGACACTCATGATCGGCAACTACTATTACGGCACGGGCCGTCGCAAGAGCGCAGTCGCCCGCGTGTTCCTGAAAAAGGGCACCGGCAAGATCGTCGTCAACGAGAAGCCGGCGGACGAGTTCTTCTCCCGCGACACCGGTCGCATGGTCATCCGCCAGCCGTTGAAGCTCACCAGCCACGAAGCGACTTTCGACATCATGATCAACGTCGAGGGCGGCGGCGAATCCGGCCAGGCCGGCGCGGTGCGCCACGGCATCACCCGCGCGCTGATCGACTATGACGCGGCGCTGAAGCCCACGCTGTCGAAGGCGGGCCTCGTGACGCGCGATGCCCGCGAAGTGGAGCGAAAGAAGGTCGGCCTCCACAAGGCGCGCAAGCGCAAGCAGTTCTCGAAGCGCTAGCAGTCGCCGCGCCTCCTCCGCGAAGGCCGCCCGCGAGGCGGCTTTCGCATTTTCGGGGGCCGTTTCGCCGGAGCGCCCCGTTCCTGGCCCGAGCCCCGGCCGCACCGCGCCGAACGAGCGCCGGAACCCCGGTGCTAGAATCGAAACAGGAAACGCAACGCGAACGAGGACCTCATGATCAAGGTGGGCATCGTCGGCGGCACAGGCTATACGGGCGTCGAATTGCTCCGCCTGCTGGCGCAGCATCCGGAGGCGGATGTCCGTGCGATCACGTCGCGCAAGGACGCGGGGACGCGGGTCGCCGACATGTTTCCGAGCCTGCGTGGGAGGTACGCCCTCGCCTTCAGCGAACCGGCCGACGCCGGCCTCAATTCCTGTGATGCCGTGTTCTTCGCAACCCCGCACGGAGTGGCCATGGCACAGGCACGCGGACTTCTTGCGGCCGGCGTGAAGATCATCGACCTCGCCGCGGACTTTCGCCTGAAGGATCCGGCGGTGTTCGAAAAGTGGTACGGGATGCCGCACACGTGCCCCGACCTGCTTGCCGAATCCGTGTACGGCCTGCCCGAGGTGAACCGCGAATCGATCCGCGGCGCGAGGATCGTCGGCAATCCGGGCTGCTATCCGACCGCGGTGCAGTTGGGCTTCCTGCCGCTGCTGGAAGCCGGGATCGTGGACGCAGCGCACCTCGTCGCCGACTGCAAGTCCGGCGTCTCCGGCGCGGGGCGCAAAGAGGAGATGAGCCTGCTCTTCGCCGAAGCATCCGACAATTTCAAGGCCTACAGCGTCAAGGGCCACCGGCACCATCCGGAAATCGTCCAGGGCCTCAATGCCGCCAGCAAGTCGCCGGTGAGCCTCGTGTTCACGCCACATCTCGTGCCGATGATCCGCGGGATCCACGCGACGCTCTATGCGCGGCTCTCGAACACGAGCGTCGACCTGCAGGCGCTCTTCGAAAAGCGCTATGCCGGCGAACCGTTCGTCGATGTGATGCCGCCGGGCTCCATGCCGGACACACGGTCGGTCCGCGCGGCCAACGTCTGCCGGATCGCCGTCCACCGGCCGCAGGGAGGCGACATGGCGCTCGTCCTTGCCGTCGAGGACAACCTCGTCAAGGGAGCGGCGGGTCAGGCGATCCAGAACATGAACCTGATGTTCGGCCTGCCGGAGACCACGGGGCTTACGGCACTGCCGGTGCTGCCGTAAGGTTCAACCTTGGCCCTGTCCATCTGGTGGCGCCGCGCGCGCCAGCATTTTTCCATCGACGCGCCGAGGATGGCGGTGCGCTCGCTTCTGCCGTGGCCGTGGCGCGTGGTCTCGGTTGTCACGCTGCTGGCCATCGTCGCCGGCATGTGGTGGTGGGGCTACGACTTCGGCCAGATCTTCGGTGGGTTCGATCGCAGCGAAGTCAGGAGCAGAATCGCGTCGATCGAATCCGAGAATGCGCGGCTGCGCGCCGAAAACGCCGAGCTTCACGCGAAGAACATGCAGCAGGAAAGCGAACTCGCGATCACGACGGGCGCGCAGGCCACGCTTTCGAAGCAGGCCAACGAACTGCAGAACGAGAATTCCCAGATCAAGGAGGAACTCGCCTTCCTGCAGAAGCTCGTCGCCGACTCCAACAAGCAGGTCGGGTTGGCGATCCAGCGCCTCGTCGTCGAGCGCGAGCGCGACGACGCCTGGCACTACAGCGTGCTGCTGGTGCGGGGGGGCAACCCGAAGGACGAATTCGAGGGGAACGTCACGCTCCAAGTCACCGTGCAGCCGGTCGGCGCGAGCGGGGCAGCGGCCCGGGCGACCATCGTGACGCTCCCTGACGAGCAACCCGGCACCGCGGGCGCACTCAAGCTCAAGTTCAAGTATTATCAGCGGCTTGAAGGGACCTTCGGGGTCCCGAATGGTGGCGTGGTGCGTGCCGTCACGGCTCGCGCGTTCGAGTCCGGACAGCCCAACCCGCGGGCCACGCGCAGTCTTGTGATCCCGTGAGGAGGACCCATGTGGGGACATAAGAAGCATTCGACACCGCAAAAGCGCATCGACAGCCTGATCGGAGCCGGCACGGTCGTGAACGGAGATGTGACCTTCACCGGCGGGCTGCGCATCGACGGCCGGGTCCAGGGCAATGTGGTCGCTGCCAACGGCGAGCCCAGCACCCTGGTCATCAGCGAGCAGGCGAAGGTCGATGGTGAAATCCGGGTGTCGCACATGGTGGTCAACGGCACCGTCAACGGCCCGCTGATCGCCAACGATTACCTCGAGCTGCAGCCCAAGGCCAGGATCCTGGGTGATGTGACCTACAAGACGCTGGAAATGCACGTCGGCGCGGTGGTCCAGGGACGGCTGAACCATGCCGAACCCGGCACTGCATCCGTGGTCGAAATGAAACGGGCGGTTGCCGAGTAGGCGGCCGCTTCGCCGCGGGGCCGGATCCCCGTGGGTACCCTGCTGACAGCAGGGTTGCAGCAAGCGGCAGGCCGGCCGATAATCAACGCCAAGCGACGACAGGAGCTTCAATGAACTCAATGACCGAAATGCCCGCCCCGCTCATCTTCACCGACAATGCCGCGGAGAAGGTGAGGCTCCTCATCGAAGAGGAAGGCAATCCCGAGCTCAAGCTGCGCGTATTCGTCACCGGCGGTGGCTGCTCGGGCTTCCAGTACGGCTTCACGTTCGACGAGGCCGTGAACGACGACGACACGTCGATGGTGAAGAACGGCGTGACCCTGCTGATCGACCCGATGAGCTACCAGTACCTGGTCGGCGCCGAGATCGATTACCAGGAAGGCCTCGAAGGCGCTCAGTTCGTGATCAAGAACCCGAACGCCCAGACCACCTGCGGGTGCGGCTCGTCCTTCTCGGCCTGAGCGAATTTCCGCATTGAAGACAACGGGGCCTGCGGGCCCCGTTCGCTTTGGCAGAGCGGGCCGCGCTGCAGCGGGGACGCTCAGCGCGGATGGATCGCGCCCAGCACGCGGAGGCCGCGTGCGCCGGTGACGGCGGGCAGATTGCCCGGGCGCCCGGCAAGCGTTTCGCGAGCGAGCCAGGCGAACGCGAGGGCTTCGACATGCTCGACCGCGACGCCCCGTTCCGCCGTCGTCGTCACGACGCGCGGTGCGAGCGCGAAGGTAAGCGCATCCATGATCGCCGCATTCTTCGCGCCGCCACCGCAGACCAGCGCTTCCATCGCGCCCGCGCAATGCGTGAAAACGGCATCCGCCACGGTGTGCGCGGTCAATGCCGCCAATGTCGCCTGCACGTCTTCGGGTGCGAAGCGACGATCCGCGAGCCTGGCATCGAGCCAGCCGGCGTGGAACAGGTCGCGGCCCGTGCTCTTCGGCGGCAGTCGGGCAAAGAACGGTTCGGCGAGGAACTCCGTCAGCAGGCCGTGATCGACGCGCCCCGATCGCGCCCAGGCACCATCGCGATCGAACGCGCCGCCGCGATGCCGGCTGTGCCAGAGGTCGAGCAGGACGTTGCCCGGCCCGGTATCGAAGCCGCGCACCTCTCCGCGTGCCGGCAGATCGGTCAGGTTGGCGATGCCGCCGATGTTGACGACGACGCGATGCTTGACGCCGCCAAAGAGCGCGGCGTGGAACGCGGGCACCAGGGGCGCGCCCTGCCCGCCCGCCGCGACGTCGCGGCTCCGGAAATCGGCGACCACGGTCACGCCCGCCCGCTCGGCGACGCGCGCCGGATTGTTGAGCTGCAGCGTCCAGCCTTCGTCGGGGCAGTGGCGCAGCGTCTGGCCATGGACGCCGGCGGCGATGACATCGCGTGCCGCGACGGCGGCGCCGTCGAGCGCCGCGGCGATCGCGTCGGCATAGGTGTCGGCCAGTGCGTTCGCCGCGCGCGCCGCGCGCGCGAGCTCGTCGCCCCCCGGACGCTGCAACGCGAACAGCTCGTCGGCGAGGCTGCGCGGGAAGGCAACGTGCGCTGCGGCGAGTAGCTCACAGGCCCCCCCGCCCGCGGGCGCGAAGTCGGCGACGACAGCGTCCACGCCGTCCAGACTCGTGCCCGACATCACGCCGGCGTAGAGCTGCCGCATGACGCCGATCGCGCGGCCGCGCTAGTCGCCGACCGCGACGAGCGTGGCCGAGAGCTGCCGCGCCAGCCCAAGCTGCGCGGCCGCGGGCACGACCTTCTCGGCGAACGCGGCGCGGTGCGCCGCTGCGAGCGGCTCGCCCGTCGGCAGCACCACGGTAAGCGGATCGCGCTGGTCGCCGCCAACGCGGAATTCGTAGTGCAGGTGCGGTCCCGTCGCCCATCCTGTCTGCCCGACATAGCCGATGACCTCTCCCTGGGTCACGCGCCCGCCCGCCTTCAAGTGCGGCGCGAAGCGCGACAGGTGCGCATAGACCGTCGTGAACGCACCGTGATGTTGCAGCTGGACCACGTTCCCGTAACCGCCCTGCGTGCCGACAAAGGCAACCCTGCCATTGCCGGTCGCACGCACCGGTGTGCCGACAGCGGCCGCGTAGTCGACGCCCTTGTGCGCGCGCCACGACTGCAGAATCGGGTGGAAGCGTGCGTTCGAGAAACCCGATGTCACACGTGAAAACTCCATCGGCGAGCGCAGGAACGCCTTGCGCATCGGGGCGCCATCCTCGGCGTAGTAGCTTTCGCTGCCGTCATCGGAGCGCCAGAGGAACGCGCGGAGGATCTTGCCGCGGTTTTCGAATTCGGCAGCGACGATTCGGCCCGCGCCGACCGGCTCGCCGTCCACATACCGCATCTCGTAAACGACAGCGAAGCGATCGCCACGCTGGATGTCGTGGTAGAAATCGATGTCGCCGGCGAACACATCGGCAATCTGCAACGTGACCGCATCGGGCAGGCCCGCGGCGTCGGCGGCGCCGAACAGCGATGAGCGAATCTCGCCCGCGGCCATCCTCCACCGCAGCTCGATCGGCGCGGCGCCGATCGTCGCGACAAGACTCTCGCCTTCGCGTGCGATCGAAAGCAGCTCGCCGGAGCCCGTCATGAAACGGAGCCCGAGCAGCCGCCCGTCGCCGTCGGTCTCGACGGTGAGCGGCTTGTCCGGGCGCAGCTGATAGACGGCGCGGGCGGAAGGATCGGTGCGCAGAAACTCGAGCGCCGCGGAGTCGTCGACCCCCAAACGCGCAAGCACGCTGCCGATCGTGTCGCCGCGGCGGATCCGCTCCTCGCGCCAGTATCCGGCGACGCCGGTGTCGCCGGCGACGACCGCCACTGGAGGGGACGGGAGATCGACCCGGATCACGTGCGTCGGCACGGTTTCCAGCGTCGTGCTCGGCGCGAGCCCGAAGGCCGCAACGCCGGACAGCCCGAGAAGCGTAACCGCAAGCCACTGGCCAGCAGTCGGTGCGCGCACCAGTCGCAGGACGGCGGAGCCCAGGCTTTGCGCTAAAATCGTGGTTTTTCGGACGGTCATTGCCGGCGGCGGGTGGGCAAGGCCGTAATTCTAGCAAATGCCGTGCCCGGCACGCCGGCGGGTGGTCGCGCGGGGCAACGTCCCGGCGCCCGCCGGGCGGCGAAGTCCCGTCGCCGTCTCGCGGCAACCAGGAAAGCCTCGCCACCACCATGGTCGTCGACATAGAACACCAACTCGCGGTCTTCCGCCGCGGCACCGACGAACTGCTGGTCGAGACCGAGCTCGCCCACAAGCTCGCTCGTGGCAAGCCGCTCAGGGTCAAGGAAGGCTTCGATCCGACCCGTCCGGACCTGCACCTCGGGCACACGGTCCAGTTCAACAAGCTGAGACAGCTGCAGGATCTCGGCCATCACGTCGTCTTCGTGATCGGCGACTTCACGGGGATGATCGGCGATCCGACCGGCCGCAACGTGACGCGTCCCGCGCTCTCCCGCGAGGAAATCGAGGCCAACGCGAAGACGTACACCGACCAGGCGTTCCTGATCCTCGACCGGGAAAGGACCGAGGTCGCGTTCAATTCGACGTGGCTCCTCCCGCTTGGCGCCGATGGAATGATCAAGCTCGCCGCGAAATACACGGTCGCGCGGATGCTCGAGCGCGACGATTTCGGCAAGCGCTACCAGAGTGGCCAGCCGATCGCGATCCACGAGTTCCTCTATCCGTTGGCACAGGGTTACGACTCGGTGGCGCTGCATGCCGACGTGGAGCTGGGCGGAACCGACCAGAAATTCAACCTGCTGGTCGGCCGCGAACTGCAGCGGCACTACGGACAGGAGCCGCAGTGCATCCTGACGCTGCCGCTGCTCGAGGGGCTCGACGGCGTAAATAAGATGTCGAAGTCGCTCGACAACTACGTCGGCATCACCGAGGCCCCGAACGAGATATTCGGCAAGCTGATGTCGATCTCCGACGAGCTGATGTGGCGGTACTACACGCTGCTTTCCTTCCGGTCGCACGACGACGTGGCGAAGCTCCGGCGCGAGTGCGCGGAGGGCCGCAATCCGCGCGACGCGAAGGTCGCCTTCGCGCAGGAGATCGTTGCGCGCTTCCACTCCCGGGCCGCGGCGGAGCACGCGCTCGCCGAGTTCGAGGCGCGGTTTCGTCAGGGTGCGCTGCCGGAGAGCATGCCGGAGGTCACATTGGCATCGGACGGCGCCGGCATGCCGATCGCGCAGCTCGCGAAGCAGTCCGGGATCGTCGATTCGACGTCCGAGGCGCTGCGGCTGATCGCGCAGCGCGGGCTCAAGGTCGACGGCGACGTGGTAGCGGACAAGGCGCTCGTGATCGCGGCCGGCCGGACGATCGTCGTGCAGGCCGGGAAACGGAAGTTCGCCCGGGTAACCGTCAAGTAGCTTGCGCGAAACCGGCCAACGCCGGATCGTTGCGGCTCCGCCGCCCCGGCCGCGCGCCGCGAATCTACTCCAGCTCGATCGCGTCGCTGATCGCGGCGATTCCGGCCTTCGCGCACACATCGTCGGCATCGCCACCGGGTGCGCCGGAAACCCCGATGCCGCCAACCAGCGAACCCTTGGCCCGAATCATGACCCCGCCGCCGACGGCGATCACGTTGGGCAACTGCCGGATTCCGCTCTGCGCCTTGCCTGCCTGCGAGGCTGCGGCGAGCTCGGTCGTGTCGGTGCGAAAGCTGACGGCGGTCGCGGCCTTGTTCGTCGCGGTCTGCGTCGTGTGCGCGCCGGCGAGGTTGTCGCGCAGCACGGCGAGCGGCTGCCCGCCGCGGTCGACGACGGCCACGGCGACCGTGTAGCCGTCCTTCTGGCATCGGGCAAGCGCGGCCTGCGCCGCAGCTTGCGCGGCGGCCGTCGAAAGCGTCGCGTAATTCACCAGCATCTTCTGCGCAAGAGCGGGCGCGGCTCCGCCCGCAACGACGACCATCGCGACGACCAGAATCGACTGCTTCACACGCATGAGTTCTCCCGCTGTCATCGAACCTGATCACACCATTTCGATCAGGCCATCCCCGGATTGCCCTCCGCGCCTTCGACCTGCGGCAGGTTGAGCGCGCGCGGTGCAACCGTCTTCTGCGCGCGCAGATAACGCGCAATCACGTCCCACACCGGTTCCCCGCCCGCCGCTTTCGCTTCCTCGGCGACGGGCGCCCAGCCTGCAACCTTGTATTTCCTTGCCGCGTCGAGCAGCTTGCCGGAGAGCGTCATCCGCGTGATGCGGCTGCCCATCTTCGCACGCGGGTCGATCGCGTAATTGAGACCGCCGACGCGCACCATGTCTCCGCCCTGCTGGTAATACGGGTCCGGGTTGAACAGGTTGTCCGCCACGTCCTCGAGTATGGTCTTGACCATCTCGCCCGTGAACTCGTTGACCGTCACGTAGGGGTAGGTGATCGCGGTCTGGTCCATCAGGTGCTCGAACGTTATCGCCTCGCCGGGCAACAGCGACGTGCCCCAGCGAAATCCCGGCGAGAACGCGATCTCGGCGTTCTTCTCCGCCATCAGCCCGTCGAGCAGCAGCTGGTCGAACGTGCCGTTGAAATTGCCGCGCCGGTAGAGCAGCCCTTCGGTGACCGCGAGCCTTTCCTCGAGCTTCGCCTTGTACGGCGAGCGCAGCTTCTCGATCAACGCGCCCATCGCGGGATCCGCCGGCAGCAGATTGGAGAAGACCGGCAGCAGCTTGTAGCGGAAGTCGGCGACCTTTCCGCCCTTGACGTCGAGGTCGAGCACGCCGAGGAACTTGCCGTTGCTGCCGGCGTTGGTGACGAGCGTGCGGCCGCCGCCATTGGCGACGAGCGTCGGCGCCGGCACGCCGTCGTGCGTGTGGCCTCCCAGGATCGCGTCGATGCCGCGCACGCGCGAGGCGAGCTTCAAGTCGACGTCCATCCCGTTGTGCGACAGCAGCACGACCGCCTGCGCGCCCTTGCCACGTGCTTCGTCGACGATCTTCTGCAGGTTTTCGTCCTGGATGCCGAACGTCCAGTCGGCGACGAAATACCGCGGATTCGCTATCGGCGTGTACGGGAATGCCTGACCGACGATCGCGACCGCTACCCCGTTGAGGGTCCGGATCGTGTACGCCGGGAATACCGGGTCGCCGAAGTCAGCGGTCTTGACGTTCTGCGCGATGAAATCGACCTTGCCGGCGAAGTCCTTGTCGACGATTTCCTTCACGCGGTCGGCACCGAGCGTGAATTCCCAGTGCCCGGTCATCACGTCGACGCCCAGGAGCTTGCATGCGTCGACCATGTCCTGGCCCTTCGTCCACAGCGCCGTGGCCGACCCTTGCCAGGTGTCGCCGCCGTCGAGCAACAGCGCATTCGGGCGCGACCCTTTCAATCGCTTGATCAGCGTGGCGAGGTGCGCGAAACCGCCGACCTTCCCATAAATCTTCGCGGCGGCGACGAAATCGAGATACGTGAACGCATGCGCGTCGATGGTCCCGGGTTTCAACCCGAAATGCCTGAGCAGCGCGTCACCGACCAGGTGCGGGGGCTTGCCCGCGAAATCGCCGAAACCGAGATTGACGTTCGGCTCGCGAAAGTAGATCGGCAGAAGCTGCGCATGGCAATCGGTGAAGTGCAGCAGGCTCACGTTGCCGAACGCCGCGACGTCGTACATCGCTGCGGCCGCGTTGCCCTGCGCCAGCGCGTCGTGCGGCGAAAGCGGGAAGCCGGCAGCGGCGCCGGCGGCGAGCACGTTCAGGAATTCGCGGCGGTTCATGCGCCGGGGCCCGGTCGACGACGATTCACGGCCGCGCAAAGCGGGCCAGGGCGCCCACTTCCTCCGGAAACATCTCCTGGGCCTCCTTGAACACGATGCGGCCGTCGCGGTCCACGACGTAGATCTCCGGCAGTCCCTTGCGCGGCCCGAACCACCTCTCGCTCTGCGCGGTCGCCATCGCCGCCGGAAACGTGTACTTGTGCTCCGCCATGTAGGCGCGAGCCTTGCCGGGCTCGCGGTCGATGGAAAACGTCAGAAACTCGAGGCCCCGCCCGTGGTGCGCGTCGTGGAGTTCCTGCAGCAGCGGATTCTGCCGCTTGCAGAACGGGCACCACGACGCCCAGATCTCGACGACGACGACGCGTCCCTTGAGCGACGCGGCGGGTAGCAGGCGGCCGTCGAGCAGCGTGACGTCGCGCCATTCGACCCGATCGCCGACCGCCGCCGCGAGAGCCGGACCCTGCGCTGCCGCGCCGAACGCGGCGGCGAGTACCCGCAGAGATTCGCGGCGGTTCACCGGGGCTCGATCAGTGCGCGCTCGGGCTCACTTGTTGACGGGGGAGTCCGGGTCCATCAGCAGCGCGACGACGTCCTTGATCTGCTGCTCGGTCAGGATTCCCTTGTGTCCGAAGCGCGGCATGTTGGTGCAGGCGCTGTACCCCTCGGCGTTGTAGACCTTGCCGTAAGCGTACTTGCGGTTCTCATCGGTGTAGCCGCGCAACTTGCCGAACTGATAGAGGCTCGGCCCGATCGTGCCGTAGGACAGCTCCTGGGGCGCGAGCTGGTGGCACGCGTAGCAATTGGCGCCGACCGGCCCCTTCGGGTCGTCCGAATACTGCATGCCCCGGCCTTCCTGCGCGATCTTCTCGCCGTTCTTCCAGTCGCCCACCAGCTTGCCGTCGGCCGGCCACTTGATCATCGCGAGGTTCGCATTTTCGATCTGTGCGGCGATGTCCTTGGGCAACGCCTTTCCCGTGTAGGCGCTGCAGGTCTGCTGCGTGTCGTCCTGCACCAGGCGGTCGAGCCTGGCCTGCCCCTGCTCCCTGAACGAGGCCTTGAGCACCGTGGCGGCCTTGGCCGCGACCTCCGCATCGCTCGGCGAGGTCACGCAGCCGATCAGGATCGCCGGGGCGGCCATTGCGGCAGCGAGCGCCCGTGACAGTTGTCTGCGTTGCATCGCGTGATCTCCGTCAGCGCTTGATGGCCGGCGCATCGAAGGCTGCGCCGTTCGCGTTGTGGGCGAGGAACATCGTCAGCGCGATCGATGCGTCCGACGTGAACACGAGTTCGGGAAAACGCTGCTGGCGGAAGCAATCGTTCAGCCGCCACTGGAACGAGCGCAGCTCGCCCTGGGAAACGCGGTACGCCGGCCAAGTCGTATAGGCCTTCTGTGCCCCCTGGGTCTGCGTGAGGTTGGGCAGGTCCTGCAGGCGGATTCGCTTGGCGTCTTCGCCGTGGCACGTCGCGCAGGCGAAGTCGTGCGTGCCGCCGCGAAAGTAAAACATCTTTTCGCCGAGCCGGTAGGCTTCCTGCTCCTTCGGATGGCGCAGCGCGACGTTCATCTTGATTCCGCGCGACTCGGAGGTCACGAAGGCGACGTACGCCTCCATGTCGGCCTTCCTGTCCGGACCGCCGAACGGGCCCTTCATGGCATCCGCCTCGGTGTAGCCCTGCAGCGTGACCATGCACCATACGATCCGCGTTTCCAGGTCCATCACACGGTCGGCGTCGGCGAAGTATCTCGGAAGTTGGGCATAGGCGCCCTTGACGACACCTGCGCCGAGGCCCAGATCGCATTGTTCGAGCGACGCGTTCTTCGGGCCGCGCTTCTGCAGCCAGAGATCTGCGCCCCGCGCCTCCCAGAGCTCGGCCGGGTTGCCGTCCTGCAGCGCCGCGCGGTATTTCGCGATCTCGTCCACCGTACTGCCCTGGCCCAGAACGAGAGGCGCCACGAGCACAAGGCCCAGTACAGCACCCTTCAAGGCACGGCGAGGTTCGACAACCATGAATGTCCTCCTTGAACGAGTGCCCGTCCGTCCGGTGCTCTGCTCGCCTGCGCGTCAGCGCGTGCCTGGGCCGCATTCGCGGGGCATCGCGCCGCCCCGCCGACCGTTCTTCAGCCGATCACCGCTTCGTCGGTCCGCTTTTCGCCCTTGTTGTCCACCCAGGTGATCTGGACCTTGTCGCCCTTCGCGCCGCCCTTGAACCTGAACGACAGAAACGGGTTCTTCGCCACCGCCGGGCCCCACTGCGCATTGAGCACGCTCTTGCCGTTGTGCGTCACGTTCACGGTCTGGATGAACCAGGCCGGGATCGTCTTCCCGGCGGCATCCTTGCGCTGCCCGGTCTCCATCTCGTGGCTCATCAGCACCTTCACTTCGGTCGAATCGCCGACGACGCTGGCGCGGATCTTCATCGGATCTGCCATTTCAGACTCCTTTGTGCGTGACGACGCCCGGCGCTAGCCGCCGCAACCGCCGAGGGTCACCTTGATCTCCTTGGAGGCGACGTAATACTTGCCGTCCGCCTTCACCAGCGCGTACACGTTCGAGCTCTGGCCCATCTTGACGCGGGTGCTGATCGCCGGGTCCGTCCCTGGCGGGATGTCGAAACTGGCGGCGAGCATGTTCGGGTTCTTCTCGATCAGGATCGCAATCGACTCGGTCTTGGGGATCGCGCTCGTCACGCCGATCGGCACCACGGCGCCGTTCTCCGCGATGTCGGGCGTCGAGACGAAGGCGATGTCCTTGCTCTGCGCCGGCGCTCCACCGCCGAACGCCTTCATCGTTTCGTCCATCGTCTTGGCTTCGAATGCGTTCTTGTTCCAAGCCTGCGCCGTCGCCTCCCCCGGCTTCAGCCAGCCCGCTGCCGCGAGCAGCGCGAGCAGCGTGGCACCGCCGCCCGACTTCAACACGTTCCTTCTTGTACGGTTCATCCGCACCCCCTCGAATCCCAATTTTCCGGCCCAGAATTCCTGCCGCCGACCGGCGCGGCTATGCCATGATATCGCGAACCCCGGGAGGCCGGAACCAAGCCGTCGACGACCGCCGCAGGCCGCGTTAAGCTTGCGGCGGTCCATTACGCCGGGCTTGTGTCACCCGGCGCCCGGACGCCCCATGCCACGCCGCCGCATTCGCCCGTCCCGACAAGTTGCTGCCGAGCGCCGCCGCACGTTGTCCGTCCTGGTAGCGGCGGCGCTCCTGCCCGTCGCGCGGGCCAGCGCCCAGCCCACGGTGCTCGCGCCGACGCCGAGCCAGCCCGAGGGTCCGTTCTACCCGAAGACGCTGCCCGTCGATCGGGACTCCGACCTGACGCAGATTGTCGGGCACGCGGCGAAGGCGAAGGGCACGCCGCTCTACCTGTCCGGCCGCGCGTTGATGCGCGATGGCCGACCTGTCGCCAACGCGACGGTCGAGCTGTGGCAGTGCGATGTGTACGGACGCTATCACCACGCCGGCGATGACGGCGTTCCGCGTGACGAGAACTTTCAGGGTTACGGTGTTGCAACCACGGACGCCGGGGGCCGCTACGCGTTCAAGACGATCCGGCCCGTGCCCTACGGCGGG
>Ga0209048_10001283_pt1 | contig 26032 bp, 28 predicted proteins | sample FrelakmetCRP12CR_FD_187146 | JGI IMG/M metagenome (GOLD analysis project Ga0209048, IMG submission 187146) | Freshwater lake sediment microbial communities from the University of Notre Dame, USA, for methane emissions studies - CRP12 CR (SPAdes)... | ecosystem: Environmental > Aquatic >... | reverse complement strand
TCCCTCCGCCTCGTTGATCTGCTGCTGCTTCTTCGCCTCGGACGCTTTGATGACTTGCTGTTTTTCGCCCTCGGCCTGGTTGATGGCCGCGTCGCGCTCCCCCTCAGACGTGAGAATCACTGCGCGCTTTTCCCGCTCCGCCCGCATCTGCTTTTCCATCGCGTCCAGGACGCCCTTCGGGGGTGTGATGTTCTTGATCTCGTACCGGAGGACTTTGACGCCCCAGGGATCCGAGGCTTTATCGAGTTCGTTCACGACCTGGATATTGATGTTGGTCCGCTCCTCGAACGTCCGATCGAGTTCGATCTTGCCGATCTCACTCCGCAGTGTGGTTTGTGCAAGTTGGATCAGAGCGAAATGATAGTCGCTGATGCCATATGACGCGCGCTGAGGGTTCAAGACCTTGAGGTACAGGATACCGTCTACTGACACCTGCACGTTATCGCGTGTGATGCAGACTTGCTCGGGGATGTCGATGGCCGTTTCCTTGAGCGAATGTTTGTAGCGAATGCGGTCGATGAAGGGGAGGAGAATATGAAACCCTGCATCCAGCGTGGCCGCATATTTGCCGAGTCGCTCGACCACATAGGCGCTCTGCTGCGGCACGACCACGGCAGTCTTGCCGATGATGATTAGCACCAGCAATGCCAACAACAGCACGACAAAAAGTCCGCCGGTCATCGTTACCTCCTCCACAATCGTTCGCCTTCCAGGTTGTCCTTGATCATTCGGCTGTAATCCATAAAGTGAGCCCCTCGACCCGCTCGACCTTGCATCGTTGGTTCTTTTTCAAGGGAGCGAGTCCGGAATTGTGGGCGGTCCAGGTGGTGCCGCGCAGTTCTGCCTTGCCGGTGCTACCTGGCGCCAGATCCTCAAGCGGGATCGCGGTTTCGCCTCCCATCGAATCTACGGCAGGGGTCTCGACCTCCTGCGTCTTGATCCAGGCCAGCAGGGGCCCACGAAAGACGAGCAGCGAGAGGATCGCGAGTCCTGAAAACAAGAGCCACTGGAGCCATTCCGCCTGGGCGAACCCCAGGCCGGTCAGACTGCCGACGATCAAAGCCGCCAGTCCAAAGAAGAGAATATAGAAGCCCCCGGGGGTGACCATTTCGATGCCGAGCAACACGAGGCCGAGGAGCATCCAATACCACCAGATCATCGGGGGACCTCATCCAGTATTCGAAAGGGTTGCGAGAAATTGAAGATAGTAGCGGAAGTCTAGGCGCGTTTCCGGAGACCGTCAAGCAGAAGGGCGTTTGGGGAACAGTGAATTGATCGCTCACTGTGGCGATGCTATAGTCCGCGCGCAATGGCGCAGGACCAACCAGTCAAAGCATTAGTGATCGCGCTCACCGACCATGCGGCTGCGGCGGTCTATTCGATTAATCGTCTACAGCCGGACTCGCTCTGTTTCGTGTTGCCGGAAGGGGCGAAGTCGCTCGTAGAATCCGAAGTCCAGCCAAAGATCGAGCACATGCCCCGGCGATGGGATTGGGTAGTCCTGGCGGAGACCTGCGAATTTGTCGGTTGTTATCAGACGCTTGCCCGGACACTTCCGGATCTGCTGCGCACGTGGGACGTGCAGCCAGGTGAGCTTGTCGTCGATGTGACCGGGGCCACTCCGGCCATGGCGGGTGCACTGACATTGGTAACCTTGCCTGTGAGTTCGCGGGTTGTGTCGCTTGTGCCAGCGCGAGAGGGACAGGAGGGGGATAGGATTGATATCGCCGGGCAACCGTTCGTATGGACACAGGGGAATCCGTGGGATGAGGCGGCATCTGTCTCACGTCGCGAGGGCTGTGAGCTGTTCAACCGAGGATTGTTTGCCGCGGCGGCGAAGCTGTTTCGCGCGGTTGAAGCGCGGGTGAGCGGCGGGCAGAAACCCCTCTACCGTGCCTTTGCAGACCTGGCGGATGGCTACGACCTGTGGGAACGATTGCACTACCGTCAAGCCTGGGAGAAGCTGAAGACTGCCGTGAAGGCCTTCGAGATGGCGTCCCTGTGGGGCGGACCACCAGGACTCACGTCGCTTGTACCAGCCATCAAAGCGAACGCGGGATTCTTGGAAAAGCTTGTCCTCGATCCTGCTCCCGTGAAAGACATGCAGGGCCCCGATCTTCTGGCCCATGCCGGTCGGCGCCTGCATGGCCTGCACGATCCGGAAACAGCGATGGTCTCGCTCGTTCGTGCGCTTGAAGCCTTCGCACAACGACAGTTGTTCAAGCAATACAAGATCAAAACCTGGGACGTGCAGCTGGAGCAATTGCCGCAGGCGCTGCAAGAAACCTGTCGATCTTGTTGGTTGGAAGATCTTGACGGCAAGTACAAACTGCCCTTGCAGGCGCAGTTTCGGGCGCTTGCCGGATTGGGCGACCAGATGGGCCAAGCCTTTCTGCGCGAGTGGCCGACGATGAAACCACTGCTCGACGCCGCCAACCATGCCATCCTCGGTCACGGCTTCGAGCCGGTCAAAGCCGAGAGGGTGCAGCAACTGTACGAAGTCGTCGTAAAGCTATCGGGCGTCAGTGAAACGTCACTGCCAAAGTTTCCGGTGCTAAACCTTTAGCGCGACGTGCGAGACTGGCGCGAAAGGCGAGACAGTCAATCTTCTGGTAAGTCGCGCCTATCCCGCTTGTCTCACGAGTAGAGACCATGGAAATTCGCATTTATTACGAAGACACCGACTGCGGCGGAATAGTGTATTTGACATAACTGATTGTATCTGCTATATTTATCTTGCCTTGATTGACTCAAAACTTGCTGTAAAATACCGCTGATTCTCTCGGAATTCGCAATCTCGGCTGTAAGAAAAACTCGAAACTTTTGACACAACTCAGCACAGTTATGTTTTTTGATCTAAGTGTTTGCGAAATCAAGAATCTCGTCACTCGAAAGTTCACTGTAAAACCCCCTGTTTCGTCGGATTATGAAGCAAAAGTTTGAACCCAAAAAGGCGGGTTACATCACGGCGAAACACCCCATCTATGGCGGCAAGGCACAGGTGCTTCGTTTTCGCCATTGCGGTGACGCTTGGTATTTCAGAATGTGGATTCCGACCGAAAAGAAATTCGTGCAGCATTCGCTCAAGACGAAAGACTACCAAGAAGCGTGTGAGAAAGCGGAGAAAGACTTCATCGGATTTCAAGCGAAGGTGCAGCAAGGCGAGAAAATCTTTTCACTCAGCGCATCAGAATTGGTTGAAATGTTTTTACTGCATCTGAAAGAACGATTCGTCGATACCGACCAATTGTCAGTGGGGCGTTATTCTAATGTGAGGACTCATCTCAAGCACTATCTCGATTTCATCGGTCGTGATGAACCCGTGCAAAATATCAAGCGAGATCGTTTTCGAGATTATGTCAAGGATCGGCGTAAGAAAAACCGCGACATGAATCTTGGCACAATCAGAAATGAGCAGATCACCATTCGCTCAATGTATAAGTGGGCATTAGAAATGGCACACATCACAATTTCTGCAATGCCTATTTTTGAAAAAATGAAGATTCCCGTTGATGAAGGGAAACGAGAAGGCATCGATCTTCTTGAATATCGACGCCTAGTCACGGTGTCAAAGAATTGGCATAAAACGGCACCTGATGAGGCGAAACACGGTGAACAATGGTATTACCGACGATTACTTCACGATCTTATCATCGTGATGGCAAATTTCGGTTTTAGAACTGGGGAAGCGAGAAATCTTCGATGGGAAGATGTCCAAGTATTTGAGGACAAGACCGCAAAGGTATTCATCAGAGCGGAAAATACCAAAGTCCGTAAACAGCGAACGGTTATTTCACGACGAGGCGATGTATTCGACAGAATCCGATCCTATTCCAAATATACTCAACCCAAAGATTTTATATTCAGTGCGTTTTGGAAGAACCGTCAGTGGAATTCGCAGATGATCTATCGAACATTTCGATCACTCGTCAAAGAAGTGCGAGAGAAATACGGTGATGAATTTGATGCAGAGCGGGTGCTTTACGGTCTGCGTCATTTATTCATCACGATCAAAATGCGAGGTGGTGTAACTCCGTGGGCAGTTGCTCACATGACTGGCACTTCACCACGACAGATTACTGCCACATACAATGATGTGACAGATGAACAGGTGAGCAGAATGTTACTGGCGGTAAATGTTCAGTTTGATAAAGACGGAAATTTGATAGATCGCAAAGGTCATGTTGTCAGCATGGAGGGGGAATAATTATGAAAAAGATCGCCATTTATTGCCGCGTATCCACCAACCAACAGGACACGGAATCCCAAAGGAACGAATGCCGAGCATACGCAGAGCGATGCGGTTACGAAATTGTTGAAGTCTATGAGGACAAGATTTCAGGCATGACAAGCAAAGATGATCGCCCCGAACTTTCTCGCCTTCTGACTGATGCCTTCAGTCGCAAATTCAGCACAATCATTGTGTATTCAATTGATCGTCTTGGACGCAGTCTGAAGCATTGCCTCGAAATCCTTGAGACACTCAAATCACATCATTGTGACTTCGTGAGCATCACGCAAAATCTGGACACTTCTACGCCCACGGGGGTTTTGCTGTTCAATTTACTAGCGGTTCTCGCAAACTACGAACGCACGATGATTCTTGAACGAACAGCATTAGGCAGAGCAAGAGCGAAAGCGCGGGGAGTAAAATTCGGTCGCCCCAGTTCATACAGCGAGAATGTCGCCAATGCTGTGAGAATGCTGAGGGCAAAAGGTGCTGGTATTCGTGAAATTCAGAAGTCGCTTGGTCTAGGCGCAGGAACAGTCTACAAAGCCCTCAGAAATGCTGCCTGAACGGGCGTAGCTGCGTTCTAAAATCGTTCCTATCATCACGCATACCAATCCCTTGAAAGCCCCACAAAGCCCCTTCTAAAGCGAACGTGGACTTTTACCCTCAATAACGCTAACTTCCCCTCAGTTTTCCTCGACCCTGTTCATTGATGATTCTACAAGAACCATCATGAATGAGCCTTCCTGTTTTGACAGCTTTTCAGTCGTTGATTTAGAAAGCTTGCTGCCGTGAACAGGGCACTATTCTGATGGGGGAGGGCACGACTTCACATGAACGCTATACAGCAAGGTCGCAGTTTTCCCTATTTTTACTGCCTACGGAGCAGTGCTCACCTTGTGCCTTGACGATTTCTGTGGTTCGCACCTACTGCGCCCCCCTCCGTCATGACCCTCCTGGCTGCGCTCATTGCCCCTTCCACTGCCTTTGCTGTCTTGGCAGTAGAGTGGTGGAAGAATAAGTGAATCGCTATACTGTCCAGCAGTGAACCTGAAAACCTATGCACATCTTTATTGACGAATCCGGACCCTTCGTGGTTCCCAAGACCGACAAATGGTCGGTCTGTTGTATAGCCGCCTTGGTTATTCCTGACTCACACTATGATGAGATTGTGAAGAACTTCGAGGCGCTAAAGTCTGTTTGGAACACCGAAGGAAAAGAAGTAAAGGGCAAAGATTTGAATGAACGCGAGATTTCTAGCGTCATCCAGATGCTAGGAAGATACGATGTCCTCTTTGAAGCAACGACGATTGATATGGGTCTCCAGCGCGAGGATGCAATTAGCACACACAAAGAAGCCCAAGCACAGGAGGTCACGAAGAACCTCAATCCAACGCACTCGCCCTCTCTGGCAAGCGATTTACAAGCACTTCAAACCAAACTGAGGCAATTATCAAACCCGCTCTATGTGCAATTCGTTCTAGGCGCTGCCCTACTCGCAAAAATCATTCAGGACGCGACTCTGTATTACGTCCAGCGGTGCCCAGAGGAACTCGGACATTTCCGGTGGGTTCTAGATGCAAAAGATAAGACAGTTACGGGTTATGAGGCTCTCTGGTTGCAGATGATTCGTCCGAATCTGGTGTCCAATTCATTGGATGAACCGCTTGCTATGTTGAGGGGTGCCGATTACAGCGCATTTCAGAAGTACCGAGGGGTCCTTCCGAAGGTCCCTCAGTATTTGCGCGATTTGCGCGGCATCCTGCCAGACGAAAAACCATATGAGTACACCGATATTGGCAAAATCCTGGGAGACATACAATTCGCAAACTCAGATGAAGAGCCAGGAATTCAATTGGTGGACATTCTCTGCAATGCCTTACGACGTGCAATGAATGGCAACTTACAGCGCCAGGGATGGGATACGCTAGGTTGTCTCATGGTTGGTCCCGAGAAAGACCATAATGTAATTTGCATGATTGACCTTACGGCGACCTCTTCTTGGGTCATGCAAAGAGGGCAGATTCCATACACGGATGTGGCAGAGATCACAGATAGCATCGCAAAGCCAATGATAAGCGCGGAATACTTGCGAGAGCATGACCATGAATGAAGGATGCCATCCCAAACCTCCTATGCACGCCTTCTTCGTAATGACTTTCCTGGCTGCCCTCGTTCTCCCTTCCGTTACCTTTGCTGAAATCCAGACCTTCACTGCCACGCACACTTATATTCTGGGTGACCATGACAGCAAAGACGATGCTCGCCAGCGGTGCTTGCTGGAAACCAAGCGCAAAATACTTGAGCAAGCAGGGGTCTATATTGAAAGCGCGTCCGAAGTGAAGAACTTCGATCTTACGAAAGACAAGATCACCTCGTTTGCCGCAGCCGTCATGCAAGTCAAAGACACCAAAGAAGAGGTCGGTTTCCAGCAGGGACACATGACGATGACGCTGACACTCAAAGCGGATGTCGATTTGGCGGAGGTGCGCAAACAACTTGCTGCGCGCCAAGTCGATGCGAGTGTGCGGGATACTGTGGCTGCCCAGCAGGAACGCCTAAAGCGCCTTGAAGCACAGCTTGAGGCGATGCAGCGGCAGCAGTCACCTAGGCGGACGCCAGCTCCTCCAACGCGTGACTTCTCAGCCGCAGATTTGCAAACGCTGCGCACACTGGCAGCTCAGGGCAACGCGGATGCGCAACTCACCCTAGGAATGCTGTATTACAACGGGCTGGGTGTGCCGCAGGACTACGCGAAGGCGCGACAGTGGTATGAGAAAGCGGCAGCCCAGGGCGACGCAAGATCGGAGAACGCCCTCGGGATGCTGTATGACAACGGACAGGGTGTGCTACAGGACTATGTCAAGGCACGGCAGTGGTACGAGAAAGCCGCTGCCCATGGAAATGCGGCTGCACAGTATAACCTCGGGGGGTTGTATGCCGATGAGCGGGGCGTGCCGCAGGATTACGTGCAGGCACGGCAGTGGTGGGAGAAAGCAGCAGCCCAGGGGCTTCGGGACGCACAGTACTCCCTCGGGGCGCTATTTGCCCATGGACAGGGCGTGCCGCAGGACTATGTCGAGGCGCGGCGATGGTACGAGAAAGCGGCAGTCCAGGGGGACGCGAGAGCGCAGCTAATGCTCGGTGTGTTGTATGCCGACGGGCAAGGCGTGCCGCGGGATTACGCGCAGGCACGGCAGTGGTGGGAGAAAGCAGCAGCCCAGGGGCTTGGGGATGCGCAAGTCATGCTCGGGATGCTGTATGAGCATGGATGGGGCGTGCCGCAGGACGATACGAAAGCGCGGCAATGGTACGAGAAAGCGGTAGCCCAGGGGAACGCGGCAGCACAATGGTTGCTCGGGACGCAGTACCTCAAAGGAAGGGGCGTGCCGCAGGATTACGCGAAGGCACGCCAGTTGTGGGAGAAAGCTGCCGCCCAGGGACACGCGGCAGCACAGGATGATCTCGGATTGATGTATTTTGCCGGATTGGGCGTGCCCAAGGACGATGTTCAAGCGCGGCAGTGGTACGAGAAAGCCGCTGCCCAGGGGTTTGTTGATGCGCAGTTCCAGCTCGGGATGCTGTATGAGCATGGATGGGGCGTGCCGAAGGATTATGCTCAAGCGGTGAAGTGGTACGAAAAAGTTGCCGAGCATGGCAACTTGAAGGCGCAGCTCAAACTCGGCGATCTCTACAACTACGGACAGGGCGCGCCGAAGGACTTTGCCCAAGCGCGGCAGTGGTATGAGAAAGCCGCTGCCCAGGGCAACGCACAGGCACAGGTCAATCTCGGGGTGCTGTATCTCCACGGGCTGGGCGTGCCGCAGGACATTGCGACGGCGCGACAGTGGTTCGAGAAAGCCGCCGTGCAGGGGAACCTGGAGGCGGAGGGCAGACTCATCAGGCTGGCAGACTTGCAAACGCTGCCGACACAGGCAGCCCAGGGCGATGTGAAGGCGCAGCTCGAACTCGGCAATCTGTATAAGAACGGGGAGGGCGTACCGCAGGACTACACGAAGGCGCGACAGTGGCTTGAGAAAGCGGCAGCCCAGGGCAATACGGAGGCGCAGGTCTGGCTCGGGATGCTGTATGAGGACGGACAGGGCGTGCCGCAGGACTATGTGCGGGCGTACATGTGGCTCAACCTCGCAGCGGCATACACGACGGGCTACGAACAAGAGCACGCAGTAAACGTGCGAGATAAAGCCGCACGCCGCATGACTCCCGCGCAGATTACAGAAGCCCAGCGACTTGCAAGTCGCTGTCAGGCACAGCAGTTCAAAGGCTGCTGAGAAGGGGTCCGTCGAAGTCCCACCTTCACCCCAACCCCCCGTGCCACACTCGCAGTAGACACGCCGACACTCTTCGCAATCTTCCGTAGCGACCAAACCATGCCCCCACAAAGTGCCGCGAAGTGGCTCCTAACTTCATTTGAACTCTTCCATAAATGGGCGCACACTGCCGCAGTCCTGGCGATCTCTTACGGAGACATTCTCAATGAAACGACTGCTGTTGATCACGCTCTTCTTGCTGAGTAGTGCCCCAGCGTATGCGGAGTGGGTGAAGATTATTACAACCAAAGATGCGACTAGATATGTTGATCCAACAACCATTCACCGCAAAGGGGATTTTGTGAAGGTGTGGCAATTGGCAGACTTCAAGACCATTCAAACCTATAAGGACTCCTCGTTTTGGTCTTTCAAGATACAAACCGAACACGACTGTGCAGAAGATCGGACAAAAATACTTGCGATGACGTGGTTCTCTGGCAATATGGGAACAGGCAAGATGATATTTACCTTCTCAGAAGAAGATGGTAAATGGGAGCCAATTGACCCACAAAGTGCAGGTCAATTGGTAGAGAAATTGGTGTGCAGCAAGAAGTGATTGCGCAGTCAATTACGAACGCCTGCCAGCCTGGTTCTCGAACTCAAAACTTCCAAACACACTTTCCACACATTTTCATGATTTATAAGCCATTGATTAGACAAGGCTTTTCCCCATCGATTTCTGACATTTTCTAACCCATTTACTGAACATGCGCTGCTGACCCTGGAGTAGTGAGATTCCTTCTCTTGCTCCGAGCAAACACAAGATACCCAGAGCGGGTGCGAGTCGTTCCCATCATGCCATCAATGACACGAGCCAGGGCACCAATCTCCTGGCGTGTCATAGCGAGCGTATCTTCAATGCCTTCTTCCTTGTTTTCCCGACGCAGTGTCTCATTCCGTCGCCAGTTTTTATTCACCCAGGCATCTTCCGTTTCCAAATGTTCGTTATCAAACGCCAACTTGTAGCGTAAGTATGCCTTCTTGCCGACCCAATCATTTCCTCCCTTCGTGATATACCGCGCAATATCGACAAGACTCTTCTCTGCTGTTTTTCGTTTCCTATTGAACACCTTGGAGAGTGGTTTCACCAGCACTTGCCGTGGTTCATGTTTCCACACTCGTTTCAGTTGCAACTCCAAGTCTGCGAAGTGCCGTGGCTGAGTCGCCACGACAATTCCATGAAAGTGAATCAGGAAGTAGACCGACAACCCCTGGTACTTTTTAGGCAGACGCTTCGCCATCGACTCACACACCGCGAGTTTGCGTTCTTCTGAGTCGGACCGATCTGTGAGTTGTCGCATGAGATCAATCGAAATGACTTCTACCTCTATGACGCCCAAGCACCACAGACCTCGACGCTGTTCAATAACAGATTGGAGTTGTTCCTTGAATGCGCGAACTGTCCGTAAGGTTCTCTCAACATCGAGCAACTGCAAACCGTGTAGCACAGTGGGAAAGCGAAACCTGTCATGTGTCGCTAAGGAACGCGGATCAACCTTCACGCCATATCGCTTGTTCGCCTTGGTGAGTTCCTGTTGTCGCCGCCGCACTGATAGTTCGACAGTTGCCAATTTCTTCAGGTAGCGATCCGCGAGTTGCTTTGCATGGAGTTTGTGGATTTCAGGGGATAACAGTGTGCTTTTCTGTAAGTGATAGAGTCCTTCCGATGCTAAGGCTTTGTTCAAGCGAACCGCGTTCTGCATCCCATAAGTAAAGCTTGCCTTCCTCGCCTCTTCCCTGAGAGCCGCCGCCGCTCGCTCTGACAACTTGTCTTGGTGTTTCCGAAAATCTGACTTCATGCTGCCTCCTGCGAGTATTTATATGATTGTGATATCACCCAAGGAACTGTGTCTCGCAGCAGACCTATCGTCCCAGAAAATCATTGATGTAGCCATAAAAGCCTAGTAATCCGTGAAGGTGCTGATCGTCATCAAGCCGAATCTACCGCTTTGTGAACACATAGACCTACCCGACCTAGCCTCCATTGAATCCAGGCACTCCAGTAACCGAACTTACCGATTTGCGGAAGAAACAGACATCATCGAATGTATAAATAAGATAGACGCCAAAATGGAGGTACTGATGAAGCCGATGTCTACATTTCTGCTGCGACTGCCTGAGTCCCTCATGGAAGAGGTTGCCGAAGTCAGCGAATCTCAGTTTTGCACAAAGTCGGCATTTATACGGCAATCTCTGCAAAGGAATATCTCACTCACCCGAGACGTAGAAATGCCGCTGCTACGTCAATACCACACAGAGACAACTCTGCGGCTTTTGAGAATTGCCGAATCCATTTCAAAAAACAGGAAGGACTAAACCATGAAAACACTGATGCCCCAGGAACAAAGGCGATTGCGCGAACACGCCGCGCTCACCCTCAGTCTTTCACCAGATGCAAAAACGGAAGTGACGAAAAAGTTACTGGCTGAATTTACCAAGCACCTGTTGAGCACCATTCAACGGAAACAGAACATCAAACATTGGCAGTTGGTATTGGTAGTAGATACAGAAGCAGGGAAATCATGAAATCCTTCAGGCAGCACCTCCGAGAAACAGGAAAGTCGCCTTCAAATCCAGACAAGTCGCCCCGAACATTTCGCATGACACTCCGCGACCTCATAGATTCGCTTGAGTTCTTTGATGGGAAGGACCGTATGGTCGATGTGTTCCTTGATTCACCCGAGGAGGATGAAATTGTTCGTGTGAAGTTCGTACAAGTGGAAGAGACGGGGCATTGAACAGCCTTATGTGGGTGAAAACAGATTGGAGCCAACAATGATACAGATGGATGGAGCGGAATGCCCTGATGCTCCGACAGAGGACCAGCGAGCGCCGCGGATCACACATTTGTCGTGGATTATGGCGGAACTCAAAAGTGACTTGGGGAATTGGTCAGACAACTATACAGTGGACTTCATGGTAAACAGTGAGGAACCTGGGAGAATCTGGATGGTGTTCCAAAAAGAAGAGGATGGGTACCAGGATTGATGGGTGGTCGCGTCTGGTGTGATGTGTCAATTGACAAATACCCAAGGGACTTTGCTAGAAACCTCAGACTTACCGTATTGTCTTTCATATAGATTGAGTCTACTCTTCACCAAAATTCAAACCAAAATGTTTGCAACTGCTTTGAAGTTATGAAGCCAGTCAAACCTGAATGGCATAACGAAGATCAGATCGAAGCGGCTATTCGGACCTGGCTCTCGTCACATGGATGGCAGGTCCAAAACCGATATGAACAATCAGGGGCGGACATTTCTGCCATCGATCAGCAGAATGCCCGCTGGCTTTTCGAGGTCAAAGGCTATCCAGCGACTTACATGAAGCGCGACGGCTCAACCAAGTCCGAGAGTTCAAAGAGAACACAGAGAAGGACATGGTTCATTGAGGCTCTTGGGCAAATCCTTTCGCGCATCAAAGACCCCGATCTCCGAATTGGAATCGTGTTCCCTGACCACCCTACTGATAGATATTTTCACAAGGCGGCTCTATCACTCCCTCAGTTTCTTCGAGATAAGTTGCACCTCTGGATATTCTTGGTCAATCAGGTAGGTTCTGTCAGAGTCCTAAGCCCCGATAATCCCGACTTCGAGGATGGCGCCCATGCCAAGTTCGCCTAGGATTGATGATGATACCTTGTTCTTTCTGGAAAACGAATATCATCGTCGCTTCCCTTCGGGTCCACGCAACCGAGAAGATCAATCGCTTACCGATAGAGTTCGGAGGTCCATATCATGGTTGAAAAGAGTGGTTCGGGTGTCACAAGACGACCTCCCGCCAAGATTCGTCGAACTCTGGATCGCACTGAACGCACTTTACGGTCAGCAAACATACGAGAAGAGATCACGATTGACCGAAGAGGATTACTTTAGTCTTTTCATGGGGAGTCTTGTGCAACTTGACATGTCGGAAAGACAATTGCCTGCCACCATGAAAAGGATAGGGAAACGGGTCAAAGGGTTGGTGAAGAACAAGTATTTATGGATTGAATTTTGGAGACGCGATCCAGCCAAACTTGAGCGAAACATCAAGGAAGAAACACAAACACTCGAAGATGCTGTTCGCTGCGACGATGTAGCAACATTTTTTACTTGTGCAGTGAAGAGGCTCCTGATCCTCCGCAATCAACTCGTTCACGGCAGTAGTTCGGAAAATACCACTAAGAATGAGGACGCGATCAAACCTGGTCTGCTCATTCTGGAAGAAATGATCCCAGTGTTTTTGCTTTTACTGATACGGCATGGGGCAGGGAAGGACTTACCGCCTCTTCCTTTTCCAGGCAAGCATACCCTCCAGTTTCCTGAGTGAGTGATTCTTCGTTCGTTCAAATCATCGGGTTTGAAACATCCAAGAATTTACAACAGTTGTATCTTTCAAATTATTGTATAATCAAAAAAATCAAATAGTTGAGATCGAGTGGTTGGCGAATTGTGAAGCCGTAACTATAAAATCACTATAAATCATATTTTTAGTCTCATAAGCCTATGGAAATACGCATATATTATGAGGATACAGACTGCGGCGGGGTGGTGTACTATGGGAATTATCTCAAGTATTTCGAGCGGGCGCGGACGCAGTATCTCGAAGAGCGAGGGTTGTCAGTGGCCGGGCTTATGAAGGAAGGCACGGTGTTCGTCGTGGTGCACGCAGAAGTGGATTACCGATCTCCTGCCCGCTATGGCGACACGCTGGTCATCGAGACGGTCGTCTCCGACATAACGGCAGCCTCCTTCACTTTTTCGCACGTGATCCGAGAACGGGAGAGCCAGCGTGTGGTCGTCGAAGGATCGGCAAGGCTGGCGACAGTCAACGGGAGTGGCAAGGTGAAGCGCCTCGACAAGGCCATGATCGCCGCGCTACAGTCCGGTCCCACAAGGAGTCACTAATATGGACAAGCTCGGAACCTGGCTCGCCATCACCGGCGTGGCGATCGGTTTCATCGTCCTCGGCTGGCTGCTGTTCTCGGAGAACCCGTCTGGCAAAAACAAGAAGAAGCCCTAACTCACCCGTTGTCCGGTCTCCCTGCTTCTTCGCCATCATCAGAATGATTACACGTTGGACCTCACCGACGCATGTTTGTGTGTCCTGGCCGATGGACCGGCAATCAGACAACACCGTGAGTCGTATATCTGCACCGCAGCAGGCCCCAGCCCACACAGACTGACTCAATCATCGGGAAGGGAGTCGTTAGAACTGCCAGTAGAGGAATTCGCTCTTGCCGCCCAACTTCGTGACCGCGATCGCCGCGAGTACGGCCATAACCACTGCCCAAGGAAGCGTGGGGCTCCAATCGAACACGTGAGCCAGCGTGGACATGTTGTCCGAGCGGGGCTTGATCCCAAGTGCGGGTTCGTAGCGCGCCATGACTTGTAGTGAGTTGGGGAGCGTCAGTGCAATCAACAACAGCAGAAGGACCCAGATCGTTGTGACCACAAATTCCTGTCCGCTCCCTGCCACAGCGACTGAAACGATGGGCTTTAGAACACCCGCTAGTGGTCCAAGCCACTCGAACATCTCTTGCGGAAGACTCACACCGTTCAGGCCGAACATGCCGTGCAGCAGGGCGTTGGCCGCGGCGACAGTCGGTGAGCGGAACAGGACCATCGCCGTGACCACCGAAAGGAAGGTGAGCACGAAACCGACTGGTCCCATGACTCGCATATAGCGCTCCTTGCTGGAGCACAGCCTGGGACCAACAAGGCGCCATGCGTGATTGATCGAGAGATAGATGCCATGCAGCAATCCCCACAGGATGAAGAGATAGCCTGCCCCATGCCAGAGCCCAGACACGAACATCGTGAGCAAGGTGGGACCTGCCAGCAGCTGGAAGAAGGCGCTCCAGCTCGGATTGCGGCCTCCTAGTCCAGGTAAGTGCTTGGCAAAGCGACGCCTGGTCAGCCACAGCACCAAGGGATTGTAGAGATACGCCGTCAAGAATCGCGTCAGCGTCATATGCCATCGCAGCCAGAAGTCGATGATGCTTGAGGCCTTCAACGGCGAGTCGAAGTTGGGGGGCAGCCGGACACCGAAACAACGGCCCAGTCCCAATGCCATGTCGCTGTACCCGGAGAAGTCGAAATAGATTTGCAGCGTGAATCCGATTGCCGCGATCCACGCAGGAAAGAGCGAGACGTCGCCTCCGGTCGCCGCAGCCTCGTAGATCGGCGCGACATGGGGCGAAATGCTATCAGCCAGGACCACCTTTTTAAACAGACCGAAGACAAACAACGTCAGGCCGACCGAGATGTGTTCTTTGTCGAAACGGCACGAGACCTGGTGGAATTGCGGCATCATCTCGCGGAAGTGAACAATGGGCCCGGCAATGAGTTGTGGGAAGAAGAGCACGAACAGAAAAAAGTCACGCAGGGTGAAGGACTCAATGCGCCGCGCGTGCACGTCGATAAGGAACGCAATCTTCTGAAATGTGATGAATGAGATGCCCAACGGGAGAATGACCTGTGTCAAAACGAAATTCGTGCCAGTCACGTCATTGAACGTGGTGTAGAGAAAGTTCACGTATTTGAAGTAACCCAGAAAGGCGACGTTAAACGCGATTCCAAGAACGAGAACGGCTTGTGCGGCGCGGGCGCGTCCCTTGTCCGTTCCGAGTCGCAACAGGACCCGCGCGAAGACGAAGTTGATGAGCACTGAAGGCGCGATGATCAACACATTGATCGGCCGCCACCACGAATAGAACAGCAACGAGGCGATCATGAGCCAGCCGAGCGCCCAATTGCGGGACACCCTACCAAGCAAGAAGAAGCCAACGAGGGTGGCCGGTAAGAAGGCGAAGATGAATTCGTAGGAGTTGAAGAGCATGGGTCGTGCCTATGGATGAGAGGGGTCTATCCCAGTAGGGCGCGTGTCTTGGCTACGATGTCGCCCACGGATTTGAAGGATTCGACGTCGGCCACTCCGAACTTGATGCCGAGCTCCATTTCGACGGCCACGATGAAGTTCACGTACATGAACGAGTCCCAGTCGGGCACGTCGCTTCGTGTGGTGTCAGTGCGCAGGACGATCGAATCATTGGCCAGCAGTTCACGGAGGATCCGGGTGAATACGTCGAGGATGTCTTGATCGGTCACGCTATTGCCCCCTACGAATGATGAAGGTGGGCCGAGTGTGGTACTCAGCGAGGTTCAGTCTCCAGCGGCTCACACCGTCCGTCGTGAGAGGCTGGTCCAGGCGTGAGAATCCAAGGCTTTCATAGAGGCCGCTAATCACGCCGTTCTTCTTGGTCGGGATGTAGTCGGCGCGGAAGGCGCGGACGCCGCGATTCTGCGCAGCTTCAACGGCGATATTCATGGCTTCGACTTCAAGTTGACGTCCGAACACGCGACAGCTCATGACCCAGCTGTCCATGTCTAAAACATCTGGCTCGTCGGGAACAGGACGGAGGATCATGACGCTCACCAGACCATTGTCTCCGAACCTGTCGAGAAGACGAAACTGAAACGTGATATTTTCCGGGGCGGCGGCGAACCCGGACAACTCTTCGGTGGTGTAACGACGAGTCGTCGTATTGAATTGGTTGGTCTTGTTAATGAGTTGTGCCACGCGAGCCAGATCAACCGGCACGATAGATCCGAACACGACCGACATATCCAGTCCGCGCAGGAAGTCGTCCATGCTCTGCGACACATCGCGCAGGGCCTGCCGATCGGCGTTGGCAGCATATTGTCCGGCACGATGCCGATCCTCATCAGTGAAGCTGACCGCCTCAAAGTATCCGGCATCGGCGATACAGCGCACATAGTGAGCAGCGTCGGCGGGCAACTCGGGGACCGCTACCATCGGCAGGCTCTCCCGCACGCGGGCCCGCTCAGCGGGGTTGTCGTCGACGAAGACCAGGCTGTCAAGCCCGATGTTGAGCTGTTCGGCAATCACCCGGAGGTTCTCGACCTTGTCATTCCAGTTCGCGACGAACGCAGCGATGTCTGATCGGCGAAGAACCATCTCCGGATGTTCGCGAAATGCCGCTTCCGCAGTCGCCAAGTCGTTCTTGGAGCACACCGCAAGGATGACCCCGCGGTCCTTGAGCAGCTTTGCATATCGCTGCAAGCCAGCGTGCGCTTCTCCCACCGCGCTCCCTTCGCCCAGACGAATCCCCTCGAGCCCATCGTCGCCGATCACGCCGCCCCACAACGTGTTGTCGAGATCGAGCGCGAGACACTTTTTCGATTGTCCCCGATGAGCGGCGATGAGTCGGGCCAGCAGATCGCCGTAGTGTGCGGCCGACTGCGGCGCGATCTCGATCTTGCCCTGGAGCCAACGTGCGACGTCGAACCAGGCGTCGAGGCCGTCGCGCGCACTGGCCCGCGCGACATCGAGCCACAGCACATGTTCCTGCGCTGCAGCGTCCGCGAGCAGGTCGTTCAGACGTGCGATGAGTCGAGTGGGGGTTCCAGGGACAAGCCGGTCGTAGCTGCCGAAGAGCGGCTCGGACACGTCGAGAAACGACTGTTGAATGACGGTGGCCTTGAAGGTCTCGCGCGCCGTACACCAGAGCTGGCGCACATCCGCTATTGCACCAGCAACCGCCCGTTCAGCTTCCACCGTCGTGGCCTCAAGCGGCACGCCGGCGATGGCTTCGCGCGCCGTAAGCGACAATAAGATGATCTCGGGACGAAAGTTATGGAGTGCGGAGACGGGATCAAGCAGCTCTTGGCGGTATTGCCCAAACGACCCCATGTAGACCTCAATCAACAGCCGTTGACGCAGCCCCGCGACACGAATGGCTGGTAGCAAGTGGTCGACGGTGCAGGAGGAGAGCAGGGCGAGCCGAAGTTGTGCAAAGCCGGCTCTCGCGGTCGCAGCCGTCTTTCCAAGTGCATTGTCGAGCTGGATCGTTTCAAGAAAACCCAGTCGAAACTGCGCGAGGTCGGCGAGTTTGTTTAGGCGCTCGCCCGGGTCAGTCGCCGCGAGAGCCGCGCGCAGACTCTGTCGAAAATCGCTCGGATTTGGTAAACAGTTCATGGTCGTGGCCGCTCGCTCCAACACGTCATGAATGAGACAACTCGTTCATCTGTCTGGCGGATGTCCGATCTTTACTGAGACACTCGCGAATCCGTGGCCCGGCAGCCTGGAAAAATGCTTGCGACCAACGCTCCGCGCTCGGTCGATCCAGGTGGGAACCGTCAAATGTCTGGAGACCATCGAGCGGCGGTAACAACAGATCCAGTTTGAGCGCGCTGGCGATGGCGGTCGCTTCCGCCTTCTTCGTTGCATTGTACGGAGCAATTGTCAATAACACGCAGCTTCGGTCAACCGGTAGTTGTGAGAGAAATTGCTTTCCCAGAACAGCGTAGTGCTCCCAGCGGTCTGCATCACTGACGGGGCCGTCAGCGACGGCTTTCGACCCACCCCACGGCCGGATTCCTTTCAGTTGCCACGCGCCGTCCTCGCGAGCACGAAAAAAAGAGGCCTCCCTTCCGCAGAGCATGGGAAGCGTTGTGCAAATTGGTTCGTGAAGGACTTGCCAGAACCGTTTTTCCTTGGATCGCGTTAGTGCGTCACTCTCTCGAAGGATCGCTTTGCCTACCTCTGTCTCCTTGTCCTCGAAGAACCGATCGACGTTGATGATATAGACCTTCGCCTGCGGCCGTAGCTTGGACAGAAGCGGTGCGGTAAACACGATATTCTCGGTAAAGCTAAAACCCAGCAGGTAGTAGCGAACAGGGGGCGAAGAGAACCACTCGCGCGTGGCCTGGCTGGAAAATGCAAACTGCATGCGGCTGCTTCCAAGGAACAGCACGTCTGCCTCAGCGGCAAAACGTTCAATGTCAGGCTCCAGGCCAAACCAGAAGGCGCCATGGTCGTAATCGCCGTACCCCGTCACCTGGCAGTACGCGAGATATTGGTTACCGGCATATCCATCGGCTGGACAGGCGAAGATGCCATTGCCGCGAAGCTTGAATACGAAAGGGCCGATGATGCCGCACAAAATGATCAGGATGTACAGGGCTGGCCTCAACGCCAGAATCCTCATATTCGTGCCTCCGCGAAGGGGTTCATGATTCAGGGGTGGCAGAGCATTCACAGCACGAACATAAGGCGTTAAGTTGCATTCGTGGACACGTATTATCGGTTAATAATCTAAAAGTAGGGGACGGTGCAACCCCGAACGTTGAGTATTGACACGCACCGGGGGAGTCCACAATGGGAGGGGAACCACCCCCCCTCCCGCCAATGCTTGGCAGGGATAGCTGCCCCACGATCCCGCAAGGAACAGGTTCAAATCTGTTGCGTCGACCGCACCAGGATCACATCATCCCGGCTCATCACTGCACAAGTGAACCATGCGAAGCCGTCGACACTTTACTCCTCTGTCAGGAATGTTCCGGTGGCTTCTCACCGACGATCCATGAAGCCATTAATTGCGTGTAAAAGCAATGAGTTTCAGATTGTTTCCCTGCTAGATCACGTGATGGGGTAGGACGGGAGGCTGAGAGACGATAGTGCTGCGGTAGCTGTGGGATTTCGCGAACCGACGAGGTGCACAACTCATATCTCCGTCAAGCCACGCTCCATAAGAATCGTGCACTGACTCCATTTTCAACTACCTCTGGCCGCACCAGTCCAATCCACAGGGATTCACTCATGGACAAGCTCAGAACCTAGGTCGTTATCACCGGCGTGCCGATCGGTTTCATCGTGCTCGGCTGGCTGCTGTTTTCGGACAACCCGTTGAACAAGTACAAGAAGAAGCCGTAACTGAACCGCAAGCCGTCAATCCCACCTCGGTCTTCTTCATGGCCAGAGTCATCCATTGTCCGGGCATGAGCCGCACGGGAAGCGTCGCCAAATGCGCATCGGCTCCATGCACTGTTGGGCAGCTGGCACTGTCATGAAGTGGCCAGTAGCTCCAGGGAGAGGCAGGACGAAATGTTCGCCGGCGGAGGGACTAATCCAGCCCAGGGATCGGAGGCGCTTTAGAGAGGGCCGAAAGCAATTCCAATTTCGCGTCGGCGATCCCAAGCCACCGAAGGGCGTCATCCATTTCCCGGAAGATTTCCAGCTCGTCAGGCGATCCTTCCCGCAGGATTTGGTACATGCGTGCCATGCCGAAGGCCACGTCGCAGGTGACCACCATGGCGCGCCGGGCACCGGCCCCGAAGGGATTGAGCCTGACCAGCATCTGTTTGTTCGTAGATTCAGTGACCCGGGCGTCCGTCACTTCGCGCAGGTCGGCGAGTTGGTGAAAGTTCCGCGCGAAGCGTGGGTCGGCGGTCAGAGCACGTGCGTGCGCCAGAAGTTCGCAATCCGTCACTACGCCCCATCCGCGGGATAGGACTAAGGACCGTGCCAGGTCGATTGTGTATCCGACGGGCATAGTGTGATAACCCTACAGTAGATCACAGGACCCAGCAAGAGGGGACGGGTGCGGAAAGGCGAACCTTCTTACGGACTAACTGTAGAAGCACTTGTCGCCAGCCGCCTTATGCTTGTGGTTAGCTCGGCTCACCCTAGCCGATCAGCAGGCTGGCACACACCACGTCCGTCTCGATTGAGCACATAGTTGTACATTATCGTCGCACTGGTATCCCTGTGCGAGAGAAACTCGAATCCTCAGTCGGCCAACCGGCGAGTGAAGGTGCTTGCCGACGTACGGCTCGTTCAGGTCGCTATACGTCACATAGAATTTCAGCCCCTGCGTTCCGCTCGGGCAATCTCCTTGTTCGAACTAAGTTTCAGGTTCTTCCCACGCGTCTGGCTCCGGTGGCCGCGGCGATCTTCGCGGGCAAAGCTCTTCTTCTTCGAAGCTGAGCCGAAGACTTGCGTCCACTTCCCGCTCTTAAAAATGATCTGATAACCGCCGGAAAGGATCTGAAATGGCCTCTTGACCTTGTTGAGGTGGTCGAACTGAGCTGAGCCGGTTTTGCGAAAGACTTCGAAGTAGGCCGGGTACACAAAGTCGCTCATCGCAATGCCCTTGACGTCGAAGCTGAGTGCCTCGACCGGATCCGCGCTCTCGTACGCATACATGGTTTTCGCGTCGGGGCCTGTGGTCATCATGTTGATGGCCGGGTCGACCAGCATCTCGACGAGTTCGTGCGACGCCGACACGCTAACCAGTTCACCATCCGCCAGAGTCGTCTTTACGAAGACTTTGGACAGCGGCAATCCGCCGGGTGTGAGATCGTGATACGCGAGGGCGCCGGGCTGATCGGCGTTGTCGAGGAATACCATCGCCCAGGCGTTCTTCATAAAATCTGTTGTCTTGATCAACTTCGCAGGCGTGCCCCACATAGGCGCAATGTATTGATTCACGTATGCTTGCATGGCCGCGATAAGAGCGTCAAAGTTGACGCCGAGGGCGACCGTCGCCTTGTTAAAGCATGCGATCGTGGGAACTTGTCCCTGGTTGAATGCGCTGAATGTGGGTTTTGCAGTCTTCATATGTTTTCCTCCTTGTAACAAACAGACTCTGCCCCTTAATCTTGGCGATCCGATCCGGGTGAGAGGGGAAGCACGGCCTTGAGCCGTCCCGCTCCGGCCGAGGTGATCTGGATCGATCCTTTCCCCGTTGTTTTTGCAAAGGGCATGTGTGAATCGGTACTATCTCTATACGGTCAAGCTAAGAGCCTGGCTTGGCATGTCCCTCCTGGCTGAGCTTTTCCGCCACATTCTGTCCATCCACGAAGACATCAGCCACGAGGCGATCGAAGATATCTCGTCCATGCGGGACGATGTGGACAGGCCCGCTGCGAAGCAACTCTTCCAGCCGTAGTTTGGCTACCGGTCCACCTGGCTCGTTCAGTTCCGGCGTGTCGATGCCCCGGAGTCTGACGCGCTCGACCCCATATCGAAACGTGTCGCCATCAATCACGTGGACCTGCCGACCGTCGACCGTGCGCTCGATGCCACCGAGTAGTGCGGGGGCTTGCCGACGGAGCAGCGATCGGAAACTTCGGCTACTGGATCGGCGCAGCCCTTTGGGCTTCTTGTGAGGATGGAGTTCTTTCTCATGGTGCAGTCGGTGGGGATGGAGGGTGCTCCCGGCTCGTGGTTCAGGCTTCCAGCAGAGATCACAGGAGGAGCGTGAGTCGGGAATGGTGGCATCGGGCGATAACGGAGCGGTGGGTAAGGAGGAGGGCGGTGCGGTAGTGGACTGAGGCAGCCCCTCATGAGGCATGGCGAATAAGAACGGGATGGTCCAGAGGGTGACCAGAAGACATCTTCCCGAGACCCTTCCAAGGACGCTGGATAGCTCTCGCAATCGTTCCATACGTCAGGGGTTACTACGCAGGGTTCATGCCAGAAGAAGGGGGCCGTTCGAGCTTGATTGACAATGAAGAAATTCGCATGCTGAAATGCCTGCATGGCGATTGGAAAGACGTAAAGAAATAGAAGGGGGCCGTACTATGGATATGATGGGACGTGTGGGGCTGATCGAGATTCCGATCTTGATCGCACCAGATCAAAAGGTCTGGATGGATCGCATGATAAAGGAAGGCAAGATTGCCATTCCTCCTGGCGGAACGCTGGAAAAAGGCTCGCTCTATTCGATGTTTGTCCGCATGCTCCTGCATAACGCAATGGAAGAGCAGAAGCGACAGGAAGTATTGGATGCGGAGGACGAGGACGACGAATAGCTGGGCTGTTAGAAAGCTCTGCCAGGGTTGTTTTCGTTTCGCTCAAGGGCTCAACGTATTCAGCGTACGTTGAGCCCTTGAGCTATCTGCGGCCTTGCTGGATGGCCGTTTTGAACAGCTTCCACGGGACCCTGCGGCTGTATCGAAACCGATTCGACGAGTATCTCGCTGGATACAGCTGCACAGAGCCTATACCCGAGAGACTGTGACTAGCCGCTTCTCTTCTCTGACCATAGGCCATTAGCCAAAAGCCATCTGTTCTTCAAAGGGCTTTGAAGGCGGAATGCGCGGCTTTGATCGTGTAGTCAATATCGCTGGTTGAATGAGCGGTTGAGAGGAAGGCGGCTTCGAATTGAGAGGGGGCCAAGTACACCCCCTGGTCCAGCATCTTGTGAAAGAATTGCCCGTACCGTTTCGTGTCTGACAGTTTTGCGGTATTCCAATCCACCACCGGTTCTGACGTAAAGAAGGCACCAAGCATCGAACCGACTCTGGTTTGCGTGAGCGGCACACCCGCTTTTTTCGCGGCGTCTCCAATCCCTTTGGCCAGGGCTGCTGATCTCTCTTCCAGCTTCTTGTAGATCCCACGGGCCTTGAGCTGCTTGAGCGTTTCAATGCCGGCCGACACGGCTAACGGATTTCCCGACAACGTCCCCGCCTGATAGACCGGCCCCGCCGGCGCGATCAGATCCATGATCTCTTTCCGCCCTCCATAGGCGCCGACCGGCAATCCTCCGCCGATAATTTTCCCCAGCACCGTTAGGTCAGGAGTAATTCCGTAGAGCGTTTGGGCTCCTCCGTAGGCCACACGAAAGCCGGAAATCACCTCGTCGAAAATCAGGAGGATGTCATTTTCTGCTGTGAGTCGACGGAGTGCCGCAAGGAACTCCTGCGCCGGCGGCACGACGCCCATGTTCCCCGCGATCGGTTCCAGAATAATGCAGGCCAACGTGTCCCGATGTTCCTTGACGATCTGTTGAACCGCTCGGATATCGTTGTACGGGCCGGTCAAGGTGTGCTTCGCAAAGTCAGCCGGAACTCCAAGTGAATCCGGGATCCCCAGGGTAGCCAGACCTGACCCGGCCTTCGCCAGCAAATAGTCGCTATGGCCGTGATAGCAACCTTCAAATTTGAGGATGTTGTCTCGTTTCGTAAATCCACGGGCCACGCGAATCGCACTCATGACCGCTTCGGTACCGGAGCTGACAAGCCGGATCTTTTCCATCGATGGGAAGGCGTCGCGGATCATGCGGGCGAGAGTAACTTCCAGTTCGGTCGGCGCGCCATAACTTGTACCATATGCGGCGGCCTTCTTGATGGTGTTGATGACCGATGGGGCGGCATGGCCCAAAATCATCGGGCCCCATGACAGGACATAGTCGATGTAAGTGTTCCCATCGACGTCATAGAGTCGTGCGCCTTTGGCGCGCTTGATAAACCGGGGTTGGCCACCGACGGAGCGAAAGGCGCGCACCGGACTATTTACGCCTCCGGGAATCAACTGCTGAGCCTCGGCAAACAGTTTGGTGGAACGAGTCGTTTTCATAATGGGGGCGCACAGTACCACGCGGTCGAGCCTCGGTCAAGAAAGCGGAGATTCATGCGGTGTGATAAAGAGACTGGGGCCCAAAAGTGTCTCAAGTGATACACTTCTTACCAGTTTGGATACAAAAACAATAAAATGTGGGAGGGGAACCTACGCAATGTTATGAATATTGCTCTACCCTGGATTCTTATCATGCTCGGCCTGACTCTTGCCTATACATCACATCGCGCAAGTTCTTCTTGGTCTCGAAGGGGTCAGAGATGAAAATCGTCTGTTCGTGGTGTCGGAAAGAAGGGGTAGCAGAGATTGTTGGAGAAAAAGCTCCGTTGGACGATGCTCGAGAGACTCACGGGATCTGTGTCATTCATCGCCGTGAGGTTCAAGTCCGTTGGCAAGAATCGAGTGGGGTGATGCCGGGTCCTGGGGCAACCCAAGGTCCTGCCATGTCGTCCCTGTTGTTCCGCTGGAGCGGGTTACTCAAAGTGACCCGGAAGATAGATCTGTAGAGGCAGATGCACCATTCGATCCCTCCTTCCGCGTTGCGCGACTAACCTCCCCTGAAATATCCGTATCCTCCATAGATTTTCCGAGCCCTCTAGGTTCGCGTTAAGGGAGTCCGACGCCCTGTCCAGGCTCTCAAGTCGGTTCCGCAGTGATTTCAGTCATCCTCCAGTGGGCTCGTTTGGCTTTCTCCCGTTCCGATACAGAGAACAGCACGTGAAAGGGCGTTGCTCGTTGCGCGCCCATTCCTGCCTGTCCGCTTCCCCAGGCCTCTCCCGCATCACGCAAGACCTCAAGAAACGTTTGATACTCTTCTTCGTCGTCGGGCAACACGTGCGCCGCATCGGTGATGAGCAGGATATAGCCCTTGGCCGGCAGCCACTCCAGGTCGGCCAGACATTCCTCCAAGGCGTCCCAGTTGTGGCCGAAGTAGTCCGGAAAATCCAAGGCGCGGGCAAATTCTGTCAACAGGCCAGTGGGGGTCTGACACTTGGCGCCCTTGATGGCCCTCAACACATATCCGTTCGGTGCATGCACGAGCGACTCAGCGCGCTGCCCGGTTTTGACCAAAAGCAATGTGGTCCAGGGGGCCTTCGTCGATTGGAGATAGGGGGTCAATGTCAGTGTGTGTTTTGAAGCCATGGTGTCTAATTTAATGGAGTGAAGGTTAGGTAATGGTCAGCGGTGTAGTAGGCCTTTCCGGTATCTTGTTCGATGACAATCCGTTCCGCATCCCGCGAGCGGCCGCGTATTTTGGGATTCACATCGTACTCGCGGTAGCGGCCTGGGGGAAGGTGACGCTCGCGATTCTGAAACGCCCTGCCGCCGATATATCCAGGGGGGGCTTTGCCCTCACGTTGCTGAACTGCCTCCAGGAGGTCTTTGGCTTTTTGTAGGGGCTCCTCCGCAACTCGATGCAATTGTCGATCGAGAGGCGGCGTGGCATCGTGAAGAGCCGGCCCTTCGGACTGAACGGATGGGGCAGAGGCAGGAGGTCCGGCCGGTTCAGACGACGAGCCTGCGTTGGGGCAACCTGTAAGGCCGTAGAACAGTAGCCCACCAAGGACAACGAGTATTCCATAGACCTTCCAAGTTCGATCCATAGTTTCGCGTTCGTGTCATGAGGCGAGGCAGCACAGTACGAACCCTAGCACGCATGATCTCGGAGGAGCAACGGACGCTCGAGGCCAGGACTTGTTGCTATCGCTCATTCGCCAGGGTAGCATCCAACGTATCTATCTTGCTGAGCATGTTCTCCTGTCCGGCATCTTTCGGCTACCGTACGGGCAGATCGGGCAGGTACGATGGTCGCTTACGCAAGGACGAGTCAACGAGGTCCAGATTGGAATCCACAGTAGACCAGCTTGAGTTTGTGACAGTCGAAGGACTCCTGGCGTACGGGGAGCTGCTGGCGCGTCGCACCGCAAATGAGGGGGTGACCTTCCCACCTGTTCCGGCTTCCTCAGTCGATCGACCACAGCGAACCCGTGACGCCATGGAGAAGATCAGGGCGTTTGTGCAGTCTGCACAAAGAGGCTTCCCTGGGGCGGAGGAGTATCGGGCTACCCGTCGTGCGCTGATTGAAGAGGGTTGCGGAGGCGATGAACTGGTGTTCTTTGCGGCCTGGAATGCGCTCCTCGCAGCAGGCGAGTTGGCCCTGCTCTTCCGGATGCCAATCTGGTCAGTGCAGAAGCCAACACATCGCCGGCCGGTGGCGATCGTGCCCCGCGCGCAACTGACGCCGCAGTTGGTCGAGGATCGTATCGTGCTGGACTTGGGCGAGGATCGGTTTTGGCTCTTGCCGCGCGATTTAACCGGTCGCACG
>Ga0209048_10001282_pt1 | contig 26040 bp, 22 predicted proteins | sample FrelakmetCRP12CR_FD_187146 | JGI IMG/M metagenome (GOLD analysis project Ga0209048, IMG submission 187146) | Freshwater lake sediment microbial communities from the University of Notre Dame, USA, for methane emissions studies - CRP12 CR (SPAdes)... | ecosystem: Environmental > Aquatic >... | reverse complement strand
GGCCGGCTCGGTCGGGCCCCTGGGGTCGCCCTGTTGCCCGGGGGGCGTCTGCACCTCGGCTCGCAGCCCGGCGCGTTGCCCGACCGGGTGCGGGTCGACGACCCGCGCTACCTCGCCGGCCTGGTGGCGGGCTGGAGCGTCGGCGCCGTCCACGCCGCGGTGGAGTTCGAGCTCGACCTCGACCTCGATGCACCCTGCCCGGCCGGGCTCGAGCCGGTGTCGCTCGACGACACCGGCAGCGACGTGTTGATGCTGGCTCCCGAACTGGCCTCGTTCGACCTCATGGTGCTGGCGGGGCCCGGGGTCGTGCGCGATCGCCAGGTGGCGGCCCTGCACTCGTTCGCCACGGCGGCCGGCTGCGGCGTGCTCAACACCTGGGGAGCCAAAGGCGTGTTCGCCTGGGACAGCCCCCATCACCTGGGCACCGCCGGCCTGCAGGTGAAGGACTTCGAGCTCGCGGGCATGCCTGACGCCGAACTGGTGGTGGCGGTGGGCCTCGATCCCCTGGAGGCGCCGGCCGAACGCTGGGCCGGCGCCCAGGTGCTCGAGGTCGAACCGTGGCAGCTCGCCACGCTGGCCTACCGCTGGCCCGAGCCCGAGCGCAGCCCGATGCCCAGCGCGCTCTATCGGGAGATGTCGAGCGCGCTGGCGCCGCTCTACGAGAGCGCCGCGGTGCCGTTGTCACCGGCCCGCGCGGCCCGAGACCTGGCCTCGACCCGGCCCGCCGGCGGCCTCGTCGCGGCCGACCCCGGTCCCGCCGGACTCTGGGTCGCCCGCACGTTCCCCACCACCGAACCCGGCAGCGTCGTGGTGCCCGCCGCCTTCTGTCGTGGCTTCGCGGCCTCGGCCGCCCTGGTGGCCAGCGCGGCGGGCCGCCCCGCGGTAGCGGTGACGACCTGGCCCGCCGACCCCCTCACCGAGGCCGTGCTGGCCGAGGCCGAAGCGCGGGCCGTCCCGATCGTGGTGGAGGAGTGGGGTGCCGACGCGCCGCTGGCCGGCCCCGACCAACGCCTGGACGCCCTGGAAGCGGCCCGGGCCGGCTCGGGCGTCCACCGGCTCGGCGTCCCGATCGACTTCGCGCTGACCCGCGTGATCGTCGCGGTTGCGGGCGAGGTCGTCGCCTGGACCCAGGGTTCCTGAGGTCGTGGCTCCCGTCGGTCCCCGTGAGACCGATGGCGGGGCGGGCCCTTCCCGGGGCCGCGGTGTCAGCGCTGGCCGACTGTGGCCCTGGTTCCTCGCCGTGCTGGCGGTGTGGGTCGTCGCCCCGCTGTTCTTCCGCGCCGACGTGGCCCAGGACGCGGTGCCCTACCTCACTGCCGGCGACCTGCTGCGACCGCACCCCGACGACGTGTACGGCGCGCGCTCGGGCGACCTGTTCGATCTCACCCCGACGTTCGCCATCCGGGCCTGCGAGCTCTCGCCAGCGGGCACCGACTGTGCCGCGACCTCGGTGGCGTTCGTGAGCCCTCCGCCGGCGCTGCCCCTCGCCTACGCCGTCGCTCCCCTGGGCGGCGACGGCGGGGCGTTCGCGTTCCGGCTCGTCGCCGGCCTCTCGTTGGCGGCGGGCATGATCGCGCTCTGGCGAAGGCTCGTACCGCGCGATCCGTGGGCCCCGCTCACCCTCGTCGTGACCGCGCTGTTACTCACACCGTTCGCGCTCCTCGCGGTGCACCTCGGGCAGACGACACCGTTGCTCTTCCTCTCCGCGTCGGTGGGTGTGGCCGGTACCGGGCCGCGGGGTCGATCGGTGCGCACGGCGCTGACGGGCGCGCTTTGGGCGACCACGGTGGCGTTGAAGGTGTTCCCCGTGCTGTTGGTGGGAGTGGCCCTGCGTCAGCGCCGGTGGCGGTTGCTCGGGTGGGCCGCCGGTGTCGGTGTCGCCTTGAGCGCGCTGGCCGTGGTGCTCGCGCCGGCCTCGCTTTTCGGCGACGCGGTGACCGTGTCCCGGCGGGTGCTGTCGTGGTCGCTGGCCTATCCCTACAACGGGTCGGTCGAGGCGCTCGTGCACCGTGCCCATCCTGCCTTCGACGGCACCGGTGCCGCCGGGGCCGCGGTCGCCGCGTTGACCTTGGTGGCCGCGGTCGGCGCCTGGTGGTGGGCGGCCCGGCGCGCCGATGCCGACACCCAGTGGGCGTACGGGTGGCTGGTCGCCCTGCTGGTCGTGCCCGCGGTGTGGTGGCACTACCTGTGGCTCGCCGTGCCCGCGCTGGCGTTGGCCCTCGCCGCGCTCCCGCGACCGGGTCGGGCTCTGCTGGTGCTGCCGGCGTGGGCGGCGATCACGGCCGCCGTCACCGTGCCCTACGACCGCGGATCGCCCTGGCCGGTGGTTCAGGTCGTGGCCCTGCTCGCGGCCGTGGTGGTGGCGGGGGTCCTCGTCCGCACCGGGGCCCGGGCACGGGATGGGGTCGCGAACGAGAACGCGTTATAACATCGTGGGGTCGGGTGACGCACCGGATGGCCACACCGGGCAGGGCGTCAGCGCGAGGGGAGCGACGTGACCGCAGCAGAGTTGACCACCTTCAACCTCGCCGACATCTGGGAGGCCGTGGCCGACCGCGTCGGTGACCGCGAGGCCGTGGTATGTGGCGAGCGTCGGCTCACCTACGACGAGCTCGAGGAGCGGGCCAACCGCCTCGCCCACGCGCTCGTCGACCGCGGCGTCGAGCCCGGCCAGCACGTTGGCGTCTATCTGCGCAACGGCGCCGAGTACCTCGAGGCCATGCTCGCCGCCTACAAGGTGCGGGCGGTGCCCATCAACATCAACTACCGCTACGTCGAAGACGAGCTGCGGTACCTGTTCGACAACGCCGACCTGGTGGGGGTGATCCACCACCGCTCGTTCACGCCGTTGCTCGAGGCCATCGTCGACGAGCTCCCCGACCTCGGCTGGTACCTGTGCGTCGACGACGGGGTGTACGCAGACCTCGGCCCGCTCGGCTCGGACGACTACGAAGCCGTGCTGGCGGCCTCCTCCCCCGAGCGGGCATTCGGCCCGCGCAGCGGCGAGGATCCGTACGTCATCTACACGGGCGGCACCACCGGCATGCCGAAGGGCGTCGTGTGGCGTCAGGACGATGCCTTCTTCGCCTGCATCGGCGGCGGCGACCCCATGCGCCTCGAGGGCGCGGTCGCCGAACCGGCAGAGCTGCTCGGCCGCATCATCGACGGGACGTTCGTGTTCTTCCCGGTGGCGCCGCTCATGCATGCGGCCGGGCAGTGGACCTCGCTGTCATACCTGTTCTGCGGCGGCAAGATCGTGCTGACCCCGGGCTCGCTCGACGCTCACGAGGTGTGGCGGACGGTCGAGCGCGAGCGGGTCAACCTGCTCACCGTCATCGGCGATCCGGTGGTGCGCCCGCTCGTCGACGCCTGGGACGCCCACGGGCCCTTCGACGCCTCGTCGTTGTTCTCGGTCGGCTCGGGCGGGGCACCGCTGTCGCCGGCGCTGAAGGACCGGCTCATGGCCATCCTCCCCGACGCCGTCGTGGTCGACGGCTTCGGGTCGTCCGAAACCGGTGCCCAGGGCAGCCAGCGCCTCGAGGCCGGGACCAGCTCGGGCGGGGTCACGGCGTTTTCGCCCTACGGCGAACACACCACGGTGCTCGACGAGGAGACGCTCGAAGCGGTCGAGCCCGGCACCGGCCAGGTGGGCCGGGTGGCGCTGCGCGGCCACATCCCGCAGGGCTACTACAAGGATCCGGTGAAGACGGCCGAGACCTTCGTGCTCGCGGGCGGGCATCGCTGGGTGCTCACCGGCGACATGGCGACCCGCGATGCCGACGGCACCATCCGGCTGCTCGGTCGCGGATCGGTCTGCATCAACACCGGTGGCGAGAAGGTCTTCCCCGAGGAGGTCGAGGCGGCGCTGAAGCTGCACCGCGACGTGTACGACGTGGTCGTGGTGGGCGTCGACGACGAGCGGTGGGGCCAGCGGGTGACGGCGGTGGTGCAGCCCGTCGGCGGCACGTCGCCCACCCTCGACGAGCTCGCCAAGCACTGCCGGGTGCACCTGGCCGGCTACAAGGTGCCCAAGACGCTGGTCACCGTCGAGCGGGTGGAGCGCTCGCCCGCGGGCAAGGCCGACTACCGTTGGGCGAAGGCCACGGCCGAGGAGGTCTCGGGTTGACCGGCGGGTCGACAGGCCGGGGGAGGTGTCGATGAGGCGACTGAGTGGCGTTGACGCGGCCTTCCTCTACGGCGAGACGCCTTCGTGGCACATGCACGTGTCGGCGGTGATCATGCTCGACGCCGCGAAGGTGGAGGGTGGTTTCAGCGTCGAGCGCCTCAAGCGCAGCGTCGCCGAGCGGATCCACCTCGTGCCCCAGTTCCGGTGGCGCCTCGTCGAGACCCCCTTCGGGCTCGACCGGCCCCATTGGGCGGAGGACCCGCACTTCGATCTCGACGCCCACATCCGCCGCATCGGCGTGCCCGCGCCGGGTGGCCCCGAGCAGTTGGGCAACCTCGTGGGCGACCTGGTGAGCATCAAGGTCGACCGCCGTCGGCCCCTCTGGGAGTTCTGGGTGATCGAGGGCATCGAAGGCGGCAAGGTCGCGGTGCTGGCCAAGATCCACCACTCGATCATCGACGGCGTGTCCGGAAGCGAGCTGTCCACCGTCCTGATGGACACCGAGGCCGACCCGCCGCCGATCCCGCCACCCGAGGTGCCACGGGTGATCGACACGATCCCGCACCCGGTCGAGTTGCTGTTGCGGGGCCTCGGCGACGCCCTGACCACGCCCGTGCGCATCGTCCGCTTCGCTCGGCAGTCGATCAAGGTCGGGCTGGACACCGTGCCGTTCCTGCGCCTGGAGTCGCCACCGGTGATGCCGTTCCAGGCGCCGCGCACGTCGTTCAACACCGAGCTCAGCCCACACCGACGCTTCGCGTCGGCCAAGGTGTCGCTCGACGAGGTGCGGGAGCTGCGTCGGGTCTTCGGCGTGAAGCTCAACGACATCGTGCTGGCCATCTGCTCCGGGGCGCTGCGCCGCTACCTCGAGGCCAACGACGAGCTCCCCGACGCGCCCCTCATCGCCCAGGTGCCGATCTCGTTGCGGGCGGACGACGACAGGACGTCGGTGGGCACCCAGGTCGGGGCGATGTTCGCCTCGCTGGCCACCCACATCGACGATCCGGTCGAGCGGGTGCTGGCCATCCACGAGAGCACCCAGAGCGCCAAGGAGATGCAGAGCGCGCTCGCCGCCGACAAGATCATGGGTCTCACCGAGACCACGCCACCCGGCCTGGTCACCCTGGCCGCCCGGATGTACACGGCCGCCCACCTCGACCGGCGCACACCCCCGGTTATGAACCTGATCATCTCCAACGTGCCGGGCCCCCCGTATGAGCTGTTCTGTGCCGGTGCCCCCATCGAGGCGATCTACCCGATGGGCCCTCTGCTGTACGGCACCGGGGTCAACATCACCGTGATGAGCTACAAGGACTCGATCGACTTCGGGTTCATGGTGTGCAGAGGGGTCGTCCCCGACCCCTGGTTCCTCGCCGAGGGCATCGGGCTCGCCTTCGAAGAACTGCGCGAGGCCGCGGCCCGAGTGAAGGCGGTCACCTGATGCCGATCCTCAAAGACGTTCCCGACGTCGACGCCCCCGAAGGCCTCCCGCTCCCGTTGGGGCGCCGGGTCGAGCTCCCGGGGCGGGGCACCACCTTCGTCCGCGAGGTCGAGGGCCCGCCCGGTGCGCCCGCGCTGCTGCTGCTGCACGGCTGGATCGCCTCCAGCGGCACGAACTGGTACCAGATCTTCCAGCCCGCGAGCCGCCGCTACCACGTCGTCGCGCCCGACATGCGCGGTCACGGCCGCGGCCTGCGGTCGCGCAAGCGCTTCCGCCTTGCCGACTGCGCCGACGACGCGGCCGCGCTCATGGACGAGATGGGCATCGAGTCGGCCATCGTGGTCGGGTACTCGTTGGGCGGGCCGGTGGCCCAGCTCATGTGGCGGCGGCACCGCCGCAAGGTCGATGCGCTGGTGTTGTGCAGCACCAGCCACACCTTCGTGCACGGTCGCCGCGACCGGTTCGTGTTCACCTCGGTGATGGCGAGCATGGCCGGCACCACCCGTCTCGGTGGCCTGGCGTCGCACCTGCCCACGGCCATGGCCAAGCAGATGATGCCGGTGCGCCAGAAGGGGCGCCCCGACTCGCTGCAGCGCTGGGCCGCGGCCGAGATGCGCCGCCACGACATGCGCATGGTGCTCGAGGCCGGTCAGGCCCTGGGCCACTACAACGCGTCGAAGTGGATCGGCGAGGTCGACGTGCCCACCGTCGTGGTGGTCACCACCCGCGACCGCGCCGTCACCCCGGAGCAGCAGGCCAAGCTCGCATTCGCCATCCCCCACGCGTCGATCCACCGCATCGACGACGGTCATGTGGTGTGCGCCAGCCCCACGTTCGCCGAGCCGTTGCTCGACGCGGTGGATGCCGTCGCGCAAGAGGCCTACCCCCGGTTGCATCGCGTCTGATCTCGCCGCGTGGGTCGGCGTGGGCCCGGGGTCGGGTCGGGCTCAGGCGTCGATGAGCACCACGGTGCGGCCGACGGAGCGACGCTGATCGTGGTCGTCGAGCGCGGCGCCGGCGTCGGCGAGGGGCACCCGGCGACCGACGTAGGGCCGGATGGCGCCCTCGGCGACGAGGCGGCACAGGTCGTCGTGAACCTCGTCGCCCTCGGCCCGGCCGAACGGGTTGAAGCCGAAGCGCCGCATGCCCGGATCGATGCTGTCGACCCAGGCCACCATCACGCCGACCACGGAGAAGTTGCCGATGCAGGCCATGCGCAGCGGTCGGCCGGACATTCCGTTCTCGGGATCGTCGATGAACCCGATCGGGAGATAGCGCCCGTCGCGCGCGGTGCAACGCCACGAGGTCTCCACGAACGAGCCGCCGACCAGGTCGCACACCACGTGGGCGCCGACGTCGCCGGTGGCCTCGAGCACCGCCTCGACCCAGTCGGTGTCGCGGTGGTCGATGGCCAGCTCGGCCCCGAGCTCGCGGCACAACGCCAGCTTCTCGGGCCCACCGGCGGTGGCGATCACCTGCGCGCCCGCCGCGACACCGAGCTGGATGGCAGCGGTGCCGAGCCCGCTCGCGCCGGAGTGCACGAGCAGGGTCTCGCCCGTCTGCAGCCGAGCCCGGTGGTGCAGCGCCAGGTGGGTGGTGTGGAACGGCATGATGAACGCCGCCGCTTCCGCGTCGTCGAGCCCGTCGGGCGCGGCGAAGACGGACACCGCGGGGGCGATGGCGTATTCGGCCAGCCCGCCCAGGGCGTTCTGGGTGATGGCGACGACCCGCCGGCCGATCCACGCCTCGGCCCCGGCTCCGGCCGCGTCGACCACGCCGCAGACGTCCATCCCGAGCGTGAACGGCGGCGGCACGGCCACCGAGACCAGCTTGCCCCGGCAGCGGTCGATGTCGGTGAAGTTGAGCGTGCCGGCGCTGACACGGATGCGCACATGGCCGGGCTCGGGCTCGGGCACCTCGACCTCGTCGACCGCGAGCACGTCGCCCGGGTCGCCGTGACGGGTGACCTGCAGCGCGCGCACGTCGCGGGCCCTGCTCAGCTCTGGGCCGCGACGGCGGTGAACTTCACCGGCATGTGCTTGATGCCGCCGATGAAGTTGGAGCGCAGGTACTCGGTCTCGCCCGCCGGCGCGATGTCGGGGAGCCGGGTGAGGATCTCGTTGAAGATGAGGCGCAGCTCCATGCGGGCCAGGTTGGCGCCGAGGCAATGGTGCGGCCCACCGCCGCCGAAGGCGATGTGTTCGTTGGGCGAGCGCTCGATGTCGAAGCGGAAGGGGTCATCGAACACGGCCTCGTCGCGGTTGGCCGAGATGTGCCAGAACACGACCTTGTCGCCGGCCTTGATGGGCTTGCCGCTTAGCTCGTAGTCGGCCATGGCGGTGCGCCGGAAGTGCAGCACCGGCGTGGCCCAGCGCAGGATCTCCTCGATCGCGCTGTTTAGCAGCTCGGGGTTCGCCTGCAGCTTGGCCATCTGGTCGGGGTTGTCGAGCAGGGCCCGCATGCCGTGGGCGGTCGCGTTCCGCGTGGTCTCGTTGCCCGCCACCATGAGCAGCAGGAAGAACATGTCGAACTCGGTCTCGTTGAGCTTGTGGCCCTCGACCTCGGCGTTGAGCAGTTTGGTGATGATGTCGTCGCTCGGCTTGTCGCGACGTTCGGCGGCCAGCGCGTTGGCGTAGAGGTAGACCTCGGTGGCGGCGGCGGCGCCCGACTGGCGGTCGCCCTCGAACTCGGGGTCGTCGATGCCGATGAGCTGGTTGGTCCAGTCGAACAGCTTCATGCGGTCTTCGGCGGGGACGCCCATGAGCTCGGCGATGGCCTGCAGCGGCAGCTCGGCGGCGATGTCGATCACGAAGTCGCACTCACCGCGTTCGGCCACCGAGTCGACGATGGCGCGGGCCTTGGCCCGGAGGTGGTCTTCGAGCAGCCCGATCATGCGGGGGGTGAAGCCCTTGTTGACCAGCAGCCGGTAGCGCGTATGGCGGGGCGGGTCCATGTAGAGCATGAGGTCGCGCATCATGGCGGCCTCTTCGCCGAAGTCGGGGATGTTCGTGCCCTGCGCCGACGACGAGAAGGTCTCGTAGTCGCGGTTGACCGTGACCAGGTCGGCGTGGCGGGTGACCGACCAGAAGCCCGGGCCGTCGGGCTCGTCCTGCCAGTGCACGGGGTCCTCGCGGCGCAGCACCTCGAACGCCTCGTGATGCCCGCCTGTGCGGAACAGGTCAGGGTCGAGCAGGTCGATGTCGTTGAGCTCCACGTGGTCCCCCTCGTCGTCTCGTCCCCCGGCGAACGAGAACAGATTCTAGTTCGTAGGAACGGCCACGGTAGTCGGAGAACGGGCGAAGTGACGGCGCGACGTCCGGGTCGGCCGCGCCATCCGGCTCACGCCCGGAGGGCGGTGACCACCTCGGCGCTCAGCTCGGGATCGTGGCGGTAGGGCAGGTAGAAGCCGACCCGATCGGCTACCGCACCGAACCGACGTCGGAGTTCGGCGGCCACCTCGACGGGCGTGCCCCGCACCGCGATGGTGCGCAGCAGGTCGTCGTCGACGAGCGCGGCCATCTCGGCCCACTGCCCCTGCTTCGACATGCGGTTGAGCTCGGGCTGCAGCTCGCCCCGACCCTCGATGTCGAGCACCCGCTTGTACGCAGGGGTCGACGCGTAGAACGCGAGCAGGAAGCGCGTGCCGGCGTCGGCGGCCTCCAGTTCGGCGTCGGTGCGGCCCGTGCACACGATGGCGTCGATGCCGAACTTGAAGTCGGCACGTTCGCGGCTGGCGTCGGCGAGGGCCGACTCGACGATCGGCACCGTGTGCTCGGTGAGGAACCGCTCGCTGTTGAAGGGGTGCACGAGCAGGCCATCGGCCTCCTCGGCGACCATCCGGGTCATGTGGGGCCCGAGGGCGCCCACCCACACGGGTGGCGGACCCCACGGAAGCGGACCCGGATTGAACGTGGGCGGCATGAGCGTGTGGGTGTAGTACTCGCCGCGGAAGTCGAGCGGCGCGTCGTCCTGCCAGCACGCGAAGACCGCCTTGATGGCCCTGATCTGCTCGCGTAGGTGCGCTACGGGCTTGCCCCACACGGCGCTGTAGCGCTTCTCCACGTGGGCTCGCACCTGCGACCCGAGGCCGAGGGCGAAGCGTCCCTCGCTGAGCCGCTGCAGGTCCCAGGCCTGGTGGGCCAGGTGCACGGGGCTGCGCGGGAACGAGATGGCGACGTTCGTGTAGAGATCGAGATCGGATTCGAGTGCGGCCTCGATCAGCGGGAAGAAGACATCGCGAGGGCCTTCGAAGGTGAACGCGCCGTCGAAGCCGAGGTCCTGCAGCTCGCGCGCCTGGGCCGCGACCGAGCCGAGCTCGGCGTTGAGTTGGGTGTCGATCTTCACGGCGCGTTCCTAGCACCTACGATCGTGCGCCGATGGGCCTGACACGTTGTCAGGTCCCAGAACGGGGGATCGATGGGCACGTACACGACCGACGAGTTGGCCGCGGCGTTCGATGACTTCCTGGTGGTGCAGCGGGCCCAGGACTGGGACGCCTACTGCGAGGTGTTCACCGACGACGCGGTGTACGTCGAGCACGCGCTCGGCACCTACGAGGGACGCGACGCCATCCGGGCGTGGTTGGTGCCGGTGATGGAGCCGCTGGTGGGCTGGGAGTACCCGACGCTGTGGACCACGTACGGCGACGACAAGGTGGCCTTCGGTTGGAGCAACCGGATGCCCGCGCCCGACGGCGACGCGAGTGTCTACGAGTTCGGTGGAGTGACGGTCCTCGACTACGCGGGCGGCGGTCGCTGGTCGAAGCAGGAGGACATCTACAACAACGAGGAGATGAAGGACGTCCTCGCCCGTTGGCTCGCCGCCGGCGGCAAGCTGAAGGGCATCTGATGGGCGGACCGCTGCACGGTGTGCGTGTGATCGAGGTGGCCGGACTGGGCCCGGCGCCGTTCGGGGCCATGGTGCTGGCCGACTACGGCGCCGACGTGGTAACCGTCGACCGGGCCGAGCGGGCCGTGGGTGCGCCGATCGAAGCGGCCCGGTCCAACACCTACGGGCGGGGGCGCCGCTCGATCGCGGTCGACCTCAAGGCCCCCGGAGGCGTCGAGGTCGTTCGCCGGCTCACCGATGACGCCGACGTGTTCGTCGAGGGCTTCCGTCCGGGCGTGGCCGAGCGCCTCGGCATCGGGCCCGACGACCTGTGCACCCGCAACCCACGGCTGATCTACGGCCGCATGACCGGTTGGGGGCAGGACGGCCCGATGGCCGCGCGGGCCGGCCACGACATCAACTACATCGCGATGGCGGGGCCGCTCGCTCACATCGGCCGGGCCGGGCAGCCGCCGACGCCCCCGCTCAACCTCGTGGGCGACTTCGGTGGTGGGGGCCTGCTGCTGGCCCTCGGCGTGTGCGCGGCGCTGGTCGAGCGGTCGGTGTCGGGGCAGGGTCAGGTCATCGACGCGGCCATGGTCGACGGCGCCGCGCTCCTGTCGGCACCGATGGTGCAGGCCTACCTGAGCGGGTTCCTGCACGAGGAACGGGGCACCAACTTCATCGACTCGGGTGCGCCGTACTATGACGCCTACGAGACCGCCGACGGCAGGTGGCTCTCGGTCGGGGCGATCGAGCCGCAGTTCTACGCCGCGCTGCTCGAGGGCCTGGGCCTCGCAGGCGACGACCTGCCCGACCAGGACGACCAGGCCCACTGGCTCGAGATGAAGGACCTGTTCGCCGCCGTGATCAAGGGCCGGTCACTCGACGAGTGGATGAGCGTCTTCGAAGGGGTCGACGCGTGCGTCGGGCCGGTTCGCACCTACCGCGAGGCCATCGACGACCCGCATCTCAAGGCTCGGGGCACCTACCTCGACCGCGACGGCGTGGCCGAGCCGGCTCCAGCGCCCCGCTTCAGCCGCACCCCCGCGCGGGTCGAGCGCCCACCCGCGCCGGCCGGGTTCCACACCGACGAGGTGCTCGCCGAGGCCGGCTTCGACACCGCCGCCATCGATCGGCTCAAGGCGGCCGGTGCCGTCGCCTGACCCGCTCGCCCCGGGGTAGAACCTGTTCTAGGGTCGGGGCCCATGACCGACGAGACCCAGGCCGACGAGCCGCATCTGTTGTTCGAGCAGGACGGCCACACCGCGATCGTCACGCTCAACCGACCGGCCAAGAAGAACGCGCTGTCGAGCGAGATGCTCGTGCGCATGTACGACGCCTGGCGCGAGATCGACTCGAACCCCGAGATCCGGGTGGCCATCGTCACCGGCGCCGGTGGCAACTTCTGCTCGGGTGCCGACCTCAAGGCCATGGCCGCCGGGCACCCCGACAACGAGTACACCAAGCGCTTCCAAGCCGACCACGATCTTCACTGGAAGGCGCTGTTGCGGCACTACATCCCGGGCAAGCCGATGATCGCCGCGGTCGAGGGCTACGCCATCGCCGGTGGCACCGAGATCCTGCAGGCCTTCGACATCCGGGTGGCGGCCGACACGGCCACGTTCGGCATCGCCGAGGTCCGGCGCGGCCTGTTCCCGCTCGGGGGTTCGACGGTGCGGTTGTCGCGCCAGATCCCCTACACGGTCGCGGCCGAGCTGTTGTTGACCGGTCGCTTCGTACCGGCCCACGAGGCAAAGGAGGTCGGCCTGATCGGCCACGTGGTGCCCGAGGGTCAGGCCCTGGCCAAGGCCCGCGAGATCGCCGACGAGATCGCCGCGAACGGCCCGATCGCGGTGCAGGCCGTGCTCAAGTCGCTGCGGGCCACGCGTGAGATGCCCGAGAAGCTCGGTCTGGCCTACGAGCTCGAGATCGGGTCGCCGGTGTTCCTCACCGAGGACGCCATCGAGGGGCCGACCGCGTTCGCCGAGAAGCGCCCCGCCAACTTCAAGGGCAGGTGAGTCGGTGATGTCCGAACCGGTTGCGGGCGCGCCGGCGGCCGACCAGCGGGAGCTGGCCGATCTCACCCGAGCCGTCATCGATCGGTTGGTGCGGGTCGACGCCTCGCCGCAGGTGGCCGCCCGGGTGGCGGCCCTGCTCGGTGAGGCCACCGATCTGCTCTCGGCCGAGCCGGTGGCCAACCTGGGCGTGAGCGCCGACGACTGGCGCCGCGAAGATCTCGACGTGCGGGCCTTCTTCCGACGCAATCCCGTGATCGGTGAGCTCAACCCACTGGCACCCCACCTCGACATCCAGGTGGAGTGCGGCGGCGAGGGCGTGAGTGGGGTGGAGGTGGTGGCCCGTACCCACCTCGGCCTCGCGTACGAGGGACCGCCCGGCACCGTGCACGGCGGCGTCATCGCCTCCCTGTTCGACCAGCTGCTCAGCTTCCCCAACATCGAGAACCGCACGCCCGGATTCACCGCCCGGCTCACCGTGCACTACCGGAGACCGTGCCCGCTCGACACCGACCTCGTGTTCCGGCTGCGGACCGATCGGGTCGAGGGGCGCAAGATCGTGGCCGTCGGGGAATTGTTCGCCGACGGCGTGCTCTGCGCCGAGGCCGACGGGCTGTTCGTCTCGCCCGAGGGGGCGATGGGCCCGGTTCAGGCGCCGTAGAGCTCCTCGGTGCTGTGCCGGATCTCGAGGATGTCCTGGGGTCGCGGGTGGGGCCGCCAGCCGAAGCGCTCGTAGAGGCCGTGCGCGTCGGCCGTCGCGAGCGAGAAGCGACGGAGGCGTCGCAGATCGGGATGGGACACGATCGTCTCGAGGAGGAAGCTGCCCAGGCCCCGATCGCGCTCGGCAGGGAGCACGAACACATCGGCGAGGTAGGCGAACACCACCGTGTCGGTGAGGACCCGGGCGAAGCCGACCTGCGAGCCGTCGGAGCGGTACACGCCGAAGTTGAGCGAGTGGTCGATCGAGCGGTCGACGAGGTTGCGGGGCACGCCGAGCGCCCAGCAGGCCTCCGTCGACAAGAAGCGATGGATCATCCGCCGGTCGAGCCGGTCGGGATCGGTGTCGACCTCGTAGCCGTCGTCGCGGGCCCGGCGCAGGGGTGTGTCGGGGACCTGAGCCACGCCGGGCACCGTAGTGCTCGTATCGTGGAGGGATGACGCGACAGGAGAAGGCCCTGGCCGGGCTCGGCTCGGTGGTGGCGGTGTCGCTGTTCTTGACGGTCGCCTGGTCGCTCGCGGGTGGTGTCGCCGTGCTGCTCGTCGGCCTCGGCGCGTGCGGCGTCACGCTGCGCTACACCCACCCGTCGTTGGCCGCCGCCCGCGCTGCAGCCCGGGCCGACGCTCGTCCCGACCCGCCTGGTGCGGCCTCCGAAACGGCGACGGCGCCGCCCCCATCGGGGACGGCGCCGTCCGTCGAGGCCGACGACCACGACCAGGCCTGAGCGTCTCCACTGCCCGGCCGGGGCATCCGGACGTCAGTCGGGGTCGTACTCGCTGCCGATCACGATGGTCTTGTCCTCGAGGAACGCGGCCAGGCCCTCGGGGCCGAGCTCGCGGCCGATGCCCGACGACTTGAACCCGCCGAAGGGCGAGCCGAAGTCCATGGTGCCCATGGCGTTCACGCCGTAGGTGCCGGTGCGCACCCGACGGGCGATGTCGACGCCGCGGTTGGTGTCGGCGGTGAACACGGTGCCCGCGAGCCCGTAGTCGGAGTCGTTGGCGATGGCCACCGCGTCGGCGTCGTCGTCGTAGGCGATGAGCGACAGCACCGGGCCGAAGATCTCCTCCTGGGCGATCTTCATCGAGTTGTCGACGTCGGCGAACAGCGTCGGCTCGACGTACCAGCCCTTGTCGAACCCGGCCGGACGGCCGCCGCCCACGACCACCGTGGCGCCCTCGTCCCGGCCGGCGGCGATGTAGCCCTCGACCCGGTCGCGCTGGCGTTCGGCCACGAGGGGCCCGCACTCGGTGGCGGGGTCGAACGGGTCGCCGACGGTGTAGTTGCCGATCGCCTCGGCCAGAGCGTCGCGAACCTCGCCGTAGCGCGAGCGGGGCGCCAGGATGCGGGTCTGGGCCACGCAGGCCTGGCCGTTGTTCATGAGGGCGGCCGGCATGAGCAGCGGGAGCGTCTGCTCGAGGTCGGCATCGTCGCAGATGATGGCGGCCGACTTGCCGCCGAGCTCGAGGGTGACCCGCTTCAGCTGCTCGCCGCAGATGGCGCCGATGCGGCGCCCGGCGACGGTCGAGCCGGTGAAGGACACCTTGTCGACGTCGGGGTGGCGCACCAGGTGCTCGCCCGCCTCGCGGCCGCCGGGGACGATGTTCACGACACCGGCGGGCAGGCCGGTGCGCTCGAGGATCTCGGCGAGGTAGTTGCCGTCGAGCGGGGTCTCCGGCGCCGGCTTGACCACGATGGTCGAGCCCGACACGAGGGCCGGGGCCATCTTGAGCACCGTGATGAACAGCGGGACGTTCCAGGGGATGATGCCGACGGCGACGCCGACCGGCTCGCGGCGCACGAGGGCGGGGCCGAGCATGCCTTGGCGCAGCTCCTCGAAGGCGAACTCGCGGCCGAGGCCGGCGTAGTAGTCGAGCACCGCGGTGGCCGCGTACACCTGGCCCATGCGCGAGAAGACGTTGGGCGCGCCGTTCTCGGAGGTGATGAGGTCGGCGACCTCGTCCATGTTGGCCATCAGCTCGGCCGAGACCGTGGCGAGGATGTCGGCCCGCTCGGCCGGGGCCATGGTGGGCCACGGGCCGAGGACGAAGGCCTCACGGGCGGCGGCGACGGCGCGGTCCATGTCGGCGGCGGTGGCGTCGGGCACCCGGCCGACGACCTCCTCGGTGGCGGGCGAGATCACGTCGATGGTGCCGGTGCCGGCCGGCTCCACCCACTTCCCGCCGATGAAGAACGAGTCGTAGACCTTCACTGCATGACCCCCTGGGTGTCGTGGTGTTCGCTGATGGTGTGGTGGTGACGTTGGTGGTGCGGACGGGTGAGGTCGGGCGGGCCGGTCAGGCCCGGCTCGAGCCGGCCTCCGCGAGATGCTTGGCCCACGGGTAGTCGGCTTTGCCGCTCGGCGAGCGCTGGATCTGCCCGACGACGTGCAGCTCGCGGGGCACCTTGTACCCCGCGATGTGGGTGCGGCAGTGCGAGTCGAGGTCGTCGAGTGTGACCGTGGTGCCCTCGCGGGGCTGCACGACGGCGGCGACGCGCTGGCCCCAGCGCTCGTCGGGCACCCCGACGACGACGGCATCGAAGACGGCCGGGTGGGCCTTGAGCGCCTGCTCGACCTCTTCGGGGTACACCTTTTCGCCGCCGGTGTTGATGCACACCGAGCCGCGGCCGAGCAGCGTGATGCTGCCGTCGGCCTCGACCTGGGCGAAGTCGCCGGGCACCGCGTAGCGGCGGCCGTCGGCGGCGATGACGAAGGTGGCCGCCGTCTTCTCGGGGTCCTTGTAGTAGCCGAGAGGGATGTTGCCGCCTCGAGCCATCTTGCCGATGACCTCCGAGCCGGGCTCGACGATGCGCAGGTCGTCGTCGAGCACCACGGTGTCGAGCCCCGGGGCGACGGTGGGCCCGCCGCCCCGCATGGCGGTCTGGCCCTTGCCCACCTGGATGATGCCGTTGAAGCCGCTCTCGGTGGCGCCGACGCTGTCGGTCATGATCAGGTTCGGGAAGTGGTCGAGGAACTTGTCCTTGACCGAGGGGGAGAAGACCGCGGCGCTCGAGCTCAGGGCCATGAAGCTCGACAGGTCGAGATCGACGCCGTCGTCCTTCAGCTGATCGAGCGCCTCGATGAGCGGGCGGCCCATGGCGTCGCCGGTGATCAGCATGGCGTTGACCTTGCGCCGCTCGACGATCCGCCACACCGCCTCGCCCTCGAACTTGGGCAGCAGGACGTTCTGATTGCCCTGAAACATCTGCATCAGCGTGCTGATGAACGCGGCGCCGTGCATGAGCGGCGGGAGGCTCATGGTGACGAGCTGACCGCCGGATGCCTTGGCGGTGTTGGCGTGGTGCCACTCGTCGGGTACCCGCTCCTTGGTGAACGGGTCGGTGCCGCCGGCGAGCGCGAAGAAGATGTCCTCGCTGCGCCACATCACGCCCTTGGGCATGCCCGTGGTACCGCCGGTGTAGATGATCACCTGGTCGTCGCCGGAGCGCTCGTCGAAGTCGCGCTCGGGCGAGGAGTCGGCGAGGGCCTCGCTGTAGCCCACCTCGGCCAGGCCGTCCTGGTCGGCGCCCGAGCCGTCCTCGATCATCACCAGCTCCTTCAACAGGGGCAGCTGGTCGCGGACGCTCGCCACCCGCGGGCCGAACGCCTCGTCGTAGAAGATCGCCTTGAGGTCGGCGTTGTCGAACAGGTAGCGCAGCTCCTCCTCGACGTACCGGAAGTTGATGTTCACGATGACGGCCCGGGCCTTGAGGATGGCCAGGAGCGCCTCGACCCACTCGACGCTGTTGTAGCCGTAGATGCCGACGTGGTCGCCCGGCTCGATGCCGTGATCGATCAGGTGGTGGGCCAGCCGGTTGGCGTTCTCCTCGAGCTGGGCGAAGGTGCGGGTGTCCTCGCCGCAGATGAGGCTCATCCGGTCGGGCACGACGTCGACGGTGTGCTCGAACATGTCCGCGAGGTTGTAGGGCATGGCTGTTAGTAGAACATGTTTCACATGGCCATGCCCACCGTCACGCTGTGGATTCGCTCATCGGGCGGCACGGGCGTGGCCCACCTCGGCGGCCCGCTCGTCGGCCGCGTCGAGGAGGGTCCCGAAGGCGGCCGGGACGGCGGCAGCGAGGTCGTCGACATCGGGTACGAGGGCCGTCGCGGCCAGGAAGCCGAGGTCGACCGAGTCGCGGTAGCTGAGCACGGTGACGTTGAGTCCGGCGCCCTCGAGCGCGGGACCCATGGGGTAGGCCCGCACCATCTCGGCCCCGGCGAGGTACACGGGGAACGACGGCCCGGGGATGTTGGACAGCACGAAGTTGAGGATGGGTCGGTGCCGGTCGGCGAGGCCGGACCGGGAGTAGAGGTCGGTGAGCAGGGAGAACGTGCGGGGGTCGGCCAGCTCGGCCCACCTCGTGAGGGTGTCGGGGCCGATCGTCTCGTGCTCCTGCTTGGCCGCCGCCGCGGTGGCGCGCGTCGTCTCGAGGCAGGCGACCGGGTCGGCCAGCTCGGTGTGCAGCGGGGTGAACAGCACTGACAGGCGGTTGTTCATCTGGCCGTGATCGTCCTCGGCGCGCACCGACACCGGGCAGGCGGTGACCAGGGGCTCGGTCGGCAGGGCGTCGTGGGCCATCAGGTAGTGGCGCACCGCCAGGGCACAGGTGGCGAGCAGCACGTCGTTGACGGTGCACCCGAACACCGAGCGCACGTGCTTCACCTGGTCGAGCGGTACCTGGGCGAACGCCACGCTGCGGTCGGGGGTGATGGCCCCGTTGAACGGTGTGCGGGGCGCGACGAGCGGCGTACCTCCCGCGGGTGCGTCGGGCACCTTGCGAGTGCGGCGTATGGCCGCGACCGCGCCGCCTGTGCGGCGGGCGAGCGGTACCAGCGACCCGAACGACCGGAGGCGCTCGACGCCGGCCTGCCCGACGAGCTCCCACTCGTCGGGCACCGGCTCGGGCTCGAACGGCGGCGGCGGCTCGGCGGCCGCGGGTTCGGCCTCGAGGTCGAAGAGGGTGGGCATCAGATCGGCACCCGAGGCGCCGTCCATGGCGCAGTGGTGCACCTTGGCGACGAGGGCGAAGCGGCCGCCCTCGAGGCCCTCGACGACCCACATCTCCCAGAGCGGACGGGTCTTGTCCAGCGGGATGGAGGCGATGCGGGCGGTGAACTCGGCCAGCTCGTGGCTTCCGCCGGGGCTCGGGAGGGCCGCCCGCCGGACGTGGCGGTCGAGGTCGAACGAGGCGTCGTCGACCCACACCGGGTGGTGCAGGCGCAGGGGCACGTCGAGCACCCGGCGCCGGAACGGCGGCAGGAGGTGCACCCGGCTGCCGATGTGGTCGCGGACGCGGGCGAAGGAGTAGCCGTCGGGCATCGTCGAGGGGTCGAGGACGGCGGTGAGCGCGACGTGAGTGTGCATCGCGGGGGTCTCGAGGTACAAGAAGAAGGCGTCGAGCCCCGAGAGGCGTTCCATGGGAGATCCCGTCCGATCAGGGTTGTCGTGGGTGGAGGCGGTTGCCGGGTCGTTGTCGGGGTGGGGTCAGCTAGCCACACCGGTCGGGCGAGGGGCAAACTGGAGCGGTGATCTCCTGGCTTTTCCTCGCTGTCAGTGTGCTCGGCGCGCTGTTCACCATCAACGCCTTCTGGCCGGTCAAGCGCAACCGAGTGCTGTTCGTGCCCAGTTTCTTCGCCTCGTGGCTCACGATCGAGCTGGGCTGGGTGCACATCGTGTGGGAGATGGTCGCCACCGCGGTGTTCATCTGGTTCGGTGCTCTGAGGTCCTGGCCGGGCTGGGTGGGCCTCGGCATCTGCGTGCTCAACTGGCTCGCGTTGACGGTCACGGTGGTGAAGAGCCGCCGCAGCGAGGTGCTCGCCGATGAGGCGCTGGCCCCGCTCGGCCCCGAACCGGCGGCCGAATCGCGCCGCCCCCTCGAGATCCGCCGCATCAAGGACGTCGAGTTCGCCCGGGTCGGCGGGCGCTCCCTCAAGCTCGACGTGTTCACCCCCGTCGAGCCGGGCACCAACCGCCCGGCCCTGCTGCAGATCCACGGGGGGGCCTGGATCATCGGGGACAAGCGCGAGCAGGGCATCCCGCTGCAGAAGCTCATGGCGTCGCAGGGCTGGGTGTGCTTCAACGCCAACTACCGCCTCAGCCCGGCCGCCACCTGGCCCGAGCACCTCGTCGACGTGAAGCGGGCGCTGGTCTGGATCCGCGCCCACGCCGAGGAGTACGGCATCGACCCGTCGTACGTGGCCGTCACGGGCGGCTCGGCCGGCGGGCACCTCACCGCCATGATGGCTCTCACCGCCAACGACCCCGACTACCAGCCCGGGTTCGAGCAGGCCGACACCTCGCTGCAGGCGGCGGTGCCCTTCTACGGCGTCTACGACTTCTGCAATCGCAACGACACGATGCCGCCCGAGTTCCTGAAGTGGATCGCGCAGCCGATGATCATGAAGGCGTTCCTCGAGGACGAGCCCGAGCGCTTCCACGCGGCCTCACCGTTCGACCTCGTGCGCGCCGACGCCCCGCCCTTCTTCGTGATCCACGGCGACAACGACACCCTGGCCCCGGTGGCCGATGCCCGTGAGTTCGTCGAGCGGCTGCGGGCCGTGTCGCGCGAACCCGTCTGCTACCTCGAGCTCCACGGCGCGCAGCACGCGTTCGACATCTTCCCTTCGGTGCGCACCCGGCGGGTGATTCGCTCGGTGCATCGGTTCCTTGCCACCGTGCACGCCGGTCACGATGGCCGGGCGGTGCCGGGCGCGGGTTCGGGGCCGGTCGCGGCGATCGAGCCGGCCGACCCCTCGGAGATCCTGCCCGAGACTCCGGTGGAGTCGGCCCGGGCTCCGTCCCGGGTCGGCCGCACCGCACCGGACGCCTGATCAGCGCAAGGTTGGGGCCCCAGGTCGAGGGTCAGGTCCTTCGCACCAGGGCCCGGTGGGCCACCGATGCGAGCGTGTCGAGCATCGGGGACTCGGCCTCGGGGCCCAGGCCCGGGTGGGCGACAACCTCGAGGTAGAGCGAGCGCTCGATCATGGCCACGACCGCCACCGCAGCGATGCGAGGGTTCACGGCCGGCGCGGCGTGGGCCTCGACCTGTCGGGCGAGCTCGTCGGCCCAGCCGCCGAGCAGGTCGGTGGCCTGCCGACCGAGGTCGCCGTCGGGGGTCTCGGCCTCGACCCAGGCCCGGATGGCGCCGGCCCGGGCGCGGTAGTGCTCGGCCAGCCGGCCGAGCCACGCCCGCAGCTCGGCCCGGCCCTCGTCGTCGGGGGTGATCGGGCCGGGTCGGACCGCGGCCAGGTCGTCGGCGGCGTCGGTCGTGAGGGTGACCAGCAGGTCGTCGAGGTCGGCGAAGTACCGGTAGAACGACGTGGGCGAGGTACCCGCGGCCGCGGCCACCGCGGCGACCGTCGGGGCCGGGCGGCCTCCCCGGCCCAGCAGCTCGGCGCCCGCGGCCAGCAGACGGTCCCGTGTCTCGCGACCCTTCGGACCGGGGCCGCGGCGACCGACCGGGCGGCTCACCGTCGCGGGCTCACGGGTGCGTGGGGGCGGTGCAGGTGCCCTCGAACCCGGCGCGGTGGGAGCCGTCGCACAGGGGTTTGGTGGCCGACGAGCCGCACCGGCACAGCGCGATGTTCTCGCCCTCGACCACGAACGCCCGGCCCTCGTGATCGACCAGCGTGACCGGCCCGGTGACCTTGTACGGCCCGTTGTGGCGGACCTTGATGATGACCTCGCCGGGCGCGTTCACGGCGTCGCGGCGAGCCGGGCGGGGCGGGGCACGGCGCCGCTCAGGCCGGTTCGAGCTCGTAGACGAACTGGTAGGCGAACAGCCTCGGCCAGACGCTCACCGCGGCGTGGTCGACGCGGGCGGCGATGCGGCCGAGCCCGGAGCCCGTATCTTCGCCGCCGTCGACCCCCCGGTTGGTGACCTCGAAGGGCACGCCGGTGTACTCGCGTCGGCGCACCTGCAGCCCGGCCTGGCCGATGAGGCGCTCGAAGCTCGACCGGGTGAAGAAGCGCAGGTGGCCCTGGTCGAGGATGCCGCGCCGGTCGTAGTCGAACTTGCCCACCGTGACCCGTGCCCGCGGGTACCAGTGGCCGAAGTTGGGGACGCTCGTGACGATCACGCCGCCCGGCGCCAGGCGGCCGGCCGCGTCGCGCAGCAACTGCTCGGGTCGGGCGAGGTGCTCGAGCACGTCGGCGGCGAGCACGATGTCGAAGCCCCCGCCGACCTCGTCGGGGATGCCCTGGTTGAGGTCGGCCTCGTAGAAGGTGTCGACGCGGTCGCCGATGCCGTCGAGCTTCTCGTAGTCGACCCCGACGACCGTGTGGCCGCAGAGTCGCAGCAGTTCGGACAACCGACCGTCGGAGCAGCCGAGATCGAGGATGCGGCTCGGCTTGCGTCGCTGCAGCCAACGGACGATGCGCCCGTGCGAGGTCTGCTCGCCGAACTTCAATTCGTAGGCGTCGTCGTGGGCGAAGGCGGCCGAGCCGCTCCCGAAGCCCATCTTGTGCAGTCGGTAGCGCAGGACGTCGCGCGAGACGTCGCGGGCGTAGCCGAGGCCGTTCACATAGCAGATCTCGTCGCCGTAGTAGGTGGGGATCGGCACCTCGCGGATGACCTTCCCGGCCTCGTGGAGCTCGAGGATGATCTCGGTGTCGAAGTCGAAGTCGTCGGAGTTCGACTCGAAGGGGATCTCCTTGAGGGCGGCGACGCTGTAGGCGCGGTAGCCGCTGTGCCACTCGCTCAGCGCGGTGCCGGCCATGGCGTTCTCGAAGGAGGTCAGGACCCGGTTGCCGTAGTACTTGTACAGGGGCATACCGCCGTTGCGGGCGGCCCCGGGGGTGAGCATCCGCGAGCCGAACACGGCGTCGCACTCGCCCCGCTCGAGGGGTGCCACCATGTCGGGCAGCATCTCGGGGGCGTACTGCCCGTCGCCGTGCAACAGCACCACGATGTCGAGACCGCGCTCGATCGCCCACCGGTAGCCGGCCTTCTGGTTGCCGCCGTAGCCGAGGTTGACCGGCTGGCGCACCACCGTGAGGGGCAGGTCGGAGTCCTGCTGGTAGCCGACTCCGACGAGGTAGGTCGCGTCGTGGCTGGCGTCGTCGGACACCAGAACCTCGGTGATGCGGCTCCGGAACTCGGCGGGGATGCGGTCGAGCACCTTGTGCAGCGTGCTCACCGCGTTGTAGGCGACGATCAGGATGCCGATCTTCTTGTCGCCATCGGCGCGTTGGCCGGGGTTGAGGTCGGCCATCCGCCGAACCCTCCGTTCGTTGCCGGGGACACCTTGCCGGCCGCGCTCCCAGGGGAACGAGCCATCGGGTTACGCTACCAAGCCCGGCTCGGCTGACTCCATCACCGGCGGCACCATCCGGTCGCCGGCCCACGACGCGCCGGCCGGGGCCACCCCTCCCGTGTTGCCCGCCGACGCTCCCTCGCCCGCCGACCCGCCCGCCCGGCGCCGCGAGCCCGAGCGTCGGGCGTGGCCCCGCTGGGCTCCCGAGGCGGCGATCTACGGCGCGCTCACCGTGATCTTCGCGGTCACCCGGGTGATCGCCGTGTGGGGCCGTGGACCGATCGTGTTCCCGGACACCGCCGGGTACCGAGTGCCACCCGGTGGGCTGTCCTACGGGCTGGTCAGCCTGCTCGGTCACGCCCCTCGCATGTGGGCGCTCCCCGCGATCTACGCCCTGCTGCCGGGCGACCAGGCCCGCATGGCCTTCCAGGTGGCGGTGTCGATCGGGGCATGGGTCGCGCTCGCGGGCGCGCTCGCGTCGGTGCTGCGCAACCGGCCGCTACGGGTTGCGGCGTTCGTCGTGGTGCTGGCGCTCGGCGCGACGCCGCAGGTCACGACCTGGGACCTGTCGATGCTGGCGGAGTCGCTGAGCATCTCGCTCACGGTGGCCGCGGTGGCCGCATGGTTGCGCGTCGCGGCCCGTCCCCGACCCGCGGTGGCCGCGGTGGCGGTCGCGCTCACCGGTCTGTGGCTGTTCACCCGTCCGTACCTGTACCCGTTCGCGTTGGGCATCGTCGTGATCGTGGGTCTGTGGGCCTGGCGCGGTGATCGTCGGGCGCTCAAGGCGGTCATGGCCGGGGTGCTGGTGGTGCTCAGCGGCTGGTCGATGGTCGCCTCGGCCAACGTCGACGACGGCTATCGACTGCGCGACGACCGGGGCGTGTCCTACGTCGCCGAGGCCTTCGCCCAGAACCTGTTCAAGCGCTACCTCAACGATGCCGAGGCCACGGCGTACTTCCGTGGTCGGGGCATGCCCGACCCCACGGGGCTCACGCCGAGCGCCTACCCCGAGTCGGACTACGACGACTACGAGGCGTGGGCTCCGTTCTACGCCGACCTGCTCACCCGCCCGGAGTGGATGGCCTGGCTCGACGCCGACGCCCGTTCCGCCTTCGCCGGCTACGTGCGCTCGCACCCCGGTGCGGTCATGTCCGGATTCCGGCGGGGTTTCCCGCCCATGCTGCGCTCGCGGGTCGATCCGGTGTACGGCCCGGCGGTGGAGGCGAAGCCGGTGTCGACGCTCGGCTCGACGCTGTTCTTCCACGGCGACGGCCGCCACTCGTGGGACAGCGACGTGACCGCGTGGGCGCTGGCCGGCTTTGCCCTCGCCGTGGCTCTGGTGGCGCGGCGGACCCGGCCCCTGTGGCCGATCGTCGTCGTGGGTCTCGCCACTGCCGGTGCCGGTGCGACGTTGCTGTTCATCAGCTGGATCGGGTCGGCCTACGAGGTGGTGCGCCACGCTGCGCCGGCGGCCCACCTCGTTCGGGTGGGCCTCGTCGTCGTGGTGTTCGCGCTCGCCGACGCGCTTATCGGGTCGCTGCGGTCGACGGCCGGTCAGGCCGGCTGCTGACCCCACGACCGGCGAGTCGCCCGGTAACGGGCCCTGAGGTCGTCGAGGGCGTCGTCGGCCAGCGGTACCGCGCCCCCGAGGACATGGGCCCCTCGGGCGACCTCGGCGGCGTGCTCGGCCACCTGCGCGGCGTGCAGGGCGCCGTCGACCGTCGGGCCGACGGCGACGAGCCCGTGGTTCGCGAGGAGCACGGCGCTGCGCTCGCCCAGGCCGGACGCGGCCGCCTCGGCCAGCGGGCCCGAGCCGGTGGGTCGGTAGGGCGTGCAGGGCACCCCGTCGCCGAGGTGGAGCACCGCCTCCTCGAGGACGGGGGGCACGGGCCGCCGGGCCAGGGCGTACATCGAGGCGTTGGGGGCGTGCGCGTGCACGACGCCGCCGATCTCGGGATGGCGGCGGTAGCACTCGAGGTGTAGGGCCAGCTCGCTGGTGGGGGCGCGGGTGCCGGACTGCACCACGCCGTCGAGGTCGACGGCGACGAGATCGTCGAGTGTCATCGTGTCGTAGGTGAGAGCGGCCGGCGTGAGCCAGACGACCCGGTCGCCCGGTGCGCGGCCCGAAACGTTGCCGGCCGAGCCGACGACCAACCCGCCCGCGAGCATGGACTGCGCCACGGCCAGCACTCGCGGCGCCACGGTGTCGTCGAGCATCCGGCGATACTACGGGCATGCGCGTCGCTGCCCTCGTGAAGCAGATCCCCGCGTTCGAGGAGCTGGCGCTCGGCCCCGACGGCCGGCTCGTGCGCGAGGGGCGGCCGCTCGAGATGAGCGCGTACTGCCGCCGGGCGGTCGCCGAGGGTGTGCGTCTCGCCGCGCTCACCGGCGGATCGTGCACCGTCGTGACGCTCGGGCCGCCGTCGGCCGAGGACGTGTTGCGTGAAGCCGTCGCGTTCGGTGCCGACCGCGGGGTGCTGGTGTCCGACCCGGTCTTCGCCGGTTCGGACACGCTCGCCACCTCCCGTGTGCTCGCGGCCGTGCTCGAGCTCGAGGGACCCTTCGATCTCGTGCTGGTTGGCCGCAACTCGGTTGACGCCGACACCGGGCAGGTCGGTCCGCAGGTGGCGGAGCTGCTCGGCCTCCCGTTCGCGACGGGGGTCAAGGAGCTCGCGCTGGTCGATGGGGCCGCGGCGGTGGAGGTGGGCCTCGAACACGACGACGAGTGGATCGAGGCGACGGTGGCGATCCCCGCGGTGCTGAGCGTGGCCGAGCGCCTGATCGACCCGTGCAAGATCAAGGATCCGGCGGTGTGGGCGACGGTCGATGCGTCGCGCCTGACCCGGCGTGACGCATCGTCGCTGGGGTCGGGGCCCTGGGGCGCGGCAGGCAGCCCGACGTGGGTGGGCGACGTGCGGGTCGAGGCGGTCGAGAGGGCCGGGTTGCGGCTCGAGGGACCGACGCCGAAGGTCGTCGACGAGCTGATCGGGCTCCTCCGCGATCGCGGGGCCTGGCCGCCTGCTGCGGGCCCGGGTGCGACGGGGCACGACCAACGCCAGCACCCGGATGCCGTGCCCGTGCCCGGGTACAGCGGCGGACCGGTGGTGGTCGTCGTGGCCGAGCCCGACCGCGGGACGCTCGCGCGTGAGCTGCTCTCCGGCGCGGCCCGCCTCGCGGCCGAGGTCGACGGGCGGGTGGCCCTGCTCACCCTCGCCGGATCGCCCGTGAGTGGCGCCGAGGCGGGCTCATGGGGCGCCGACCGGGTGGTCGTGCTCGAGCCACCGGGCGTGGGTCCGGCGCCGGTGGAGGAGGACGTGGCGCGGGTGGTGGCCGATTGGTCCGCCGCGGTGCAGCCCTGGGCCGTGCTCACCGGTGGCACGGCGTGGGGGCGCGAGGTCGCCGCCCGGGTGGCGGCGAGGCTGCAGGCCGGTCTGGTCGGTGATGCCGTGGGCCTCGGCGTCGATGGTGGCCGGTTGCTGGCGTGGAAGCCTGCGTTCGGCGGCGGCCTGGTGGCCGCGGTGGGGGTGTCCTCGCCGGTGCAGATGGCCACGGTGCGGCCGGGCGTGCTGGTGGCGGGCGCGCCCCGGCCCTCGCCGCCCCTTCCGGTCGAGCGCGTGCCGCTCGCCGTCGCGGGCCGGGTGGTGGTGCGCT
>Ga0209048_10001281_pt1 | contig 26040 bp, 29 predicted proteins | sample FrelakmetCRP12CR_FD_187146 | JGI IMG/M metagenome (GOLD analysis project Ga0209048, IMG submission 187146) | Freshwater lake sediment microbial communities from the University of Notre Dame, USA, for methane emissions studies - CRP12 CR (SPAdes)... | ecosystem: Environmental > Aquatic >... | reverse complement strand
GCGCTACGCTATTGCCTCACCCATCCGCAGTGGCGCCTCAGCCTGCAGACTCATAAGCTCCTCAACATCCCTTAACTCAGTAAGGTAAGCTCTACAGCGTGGAGTCGCTCCACTTCAACTTCCATGGCCCTTATCAGGCCCTGGTCTACCTCGCCAGGCCGTGCTTTCAGCGCCAATAATATCGCATAGGGCAGGCTCAGCACCTTATTCTCCGCCACCCGGCGTAGGTAATGTCCTAAATTTGTTCATTTTGCCGGAACTGATGGTTTGGAAGAGAACTAAATTATGCCGCCAAGCTTGAACTTGGCTCTCCAAGAGCCGCCAACATCTTGGCGGTCTCCATGACGGGAGGAGAATTGACCCTCCAATTCGCGCCTATATTTTTCTCCAGCCAGGCGAGGGCTTCTTGACGCACCTTGACATCAGGGTGGTAAGTTTCCTGAAGTTTACGCAATGCCTCCGGGTTATTTTTCCAGAGCGCTTGCTGCTTTTGGGTAGTGTCACCCTGGGCCAGTTGTTGGTAGCGCGCATAATGTACTTGCAGGTAGTCCGGTAGCGGGCTCCCTAAAAGCTTGCCCGTCTCCATGACGTGAGGAGCGCTGAGATGCCAATAGGTGGTACCTGTGTTCTTATCCAGCCAGTTGGCAGCTTCCTTACGCACGCTAGTATCGGGGCTGTAGGTCTCCTGAAGCTTACGCAGCGCCTCGGGATTTGCCCAGAAGGCGCGATTCTTGGCTTCGACGGCTGACCAGTGAGCCTGATCGGCTTCATAAGCGGGTTGTGCGGCGGCCAGCCACGAGGGAAGCTGTGTGCTCTTATCCGGAACCCGTGACCCTTGGCTGGCGTCGCTGCAGCGGCATTGGGTAAGCTGCGCCGCCATATTTTGGCATTGACTTACTGACGCGGTGGCTGGCGGTATCGCAGCGGTATCCGCTTGCGCCGCGGGAGCCTGAGATGACTGCGCGGGCGACAGTGTACTGAGAGCGTTATCCAGCACGGCACTAAAACCACCAGAATTTTGACTACCCGAATCGTCTTGCAACCCTTGTTTGGTCAAGCTGTCGATCTGTTGGGCCAGTGAACGCAGGCTGTTAGCAAAAGTCTGTAAGGTATTGATGTTGATAGCCATATTAATTCTCCGTAAAATTCATGATCCCTACCCTGTGGATAGTTAACCCAGTAACGGCGCCTTCGTTGACCTGGAGGCCCCCCCGTGCAGCAGTTTGATCAACTCCGCCTCGCCGCAGGTCAATCCACACAGCTTGATGAGCTCCTCCACCTCCGCACCCTGGTCGGCCAGCTTGGCCGCCACCTCGAACGCTTTGTGATTGGCCTCCATACTTGGAGCGGGCTGCTCATTCCGTTCCTGCAAGCGGACGAGTTGGCTCTCAATACGCGTCAGGCGTTCGCCAAGCATGCCTACCGAGAAGGTCAAGGCTTTAAGATCCTGGGGTAGTTTTTCAGGAGGTGCCATATCCGGCTGGGGTGACCGCTGACGCAGCGCATACCAACCTAAGACAATCAGCAGAACGTCGCTTACCACCAAGGCAGTGATGGCTACCGCGTAAAGGAGACTGTCAGGCATGGGGAACCTCAAATATATTCATCGATGCGTAGCTTGTCTGGAAGGGGCTTATCCGCCGCGCCCGGCCCGTCGGGAAGCGGTTTTTGGTCGTGCTCAGGAGCGTCTTTGGCATTTTCCCGCCGCTGTTCTTGCCCCTGCACGGGGAGTGTTGGAGTCGATGGATAGAGGTTGTTGACCTTAGCCATAGCCACTAATCTCCTCAACGTGTCTTGCTCAAACCCGCTTTAACCGCGGCCACGTCGGTGCCACGTCCAGGCGTCTTGAGGTTGTCGTTCTGTTGCTGCGGGGTTCCATCGCCCTCGATCACCAAAACTACCCGGCGATTGCGGGTACGCCCCTCCTCGGTGGCGTTGTCGCCGATAGGGCGGTGTTCTCCATAGCCGATAGCCGCCATCCGTTCTGGTCTTATCTCTGCTTCCATCAGCAGGTGCACTACACTGGCGGCCCGTGCTGCCGACAGCTCCCAGTTGGATGGATAAATCGGTGTCTTGATCGGCACGTTATCGGTAAAACCTTCCACCTGGATGGGGTTGGACACATCTTTCAAGACCACGGCGATCTTTCTCAGGGGTTCCTGCGCCGACTCGTTGATGACAGAGCTACCGCTTGGAAACAGGATATTGTCTCCAATCTCTACTTCAATGAAGGCACCGCTGCGTCGCACTCTTATCAGATTAGCGCTAATCAATTCGGGTATCGTATCCTGCAGGCGCGTCACGATCTCGTCTAAATGATCGGGCCGCTCTGTTGCAGCAGGCGCCCCGGCTTGGCTTGCTTTGGGTTTGGCGGCAGCGACGGCAATCGGCTCTGCTGCCACCAGGGGGAGAGTGAAGTGTTTGACGATGGGGCGGCGTATCCGCTGCACACCCATAAACGGCATCGGCCGTAGTTCGGGGATGAATTTGGGCCGGTTTAATCGGGAATCGTTATTACTATCTGTCGATGGCGTGCGCGCCAGTTTGCCGACCTGAATAGGCTCTAAACTTTGCGCCGGGGAGCGGAAAGCGGCTACCAGCACATCGGACAACACGCGATACTTGCCCTCATTGATCGAGGATACCGAGTACATGACCACGAAAAAGGCGAACAGCAGGGTGATGAAATCAGCATACGACACCAGCCACCGCTCGTGATTTTCAGGCTCTTCCTGATGTTTCCGCCGTCCACTCATGGTCTGTCCTATCCATTATGACGTACGAAGCCCTGCAGCTTGGATTCCACGTTACGGGGATTCTCGCCGTTGGCGATGGCGATAATCCCTTCGATAACCAGTTCACCCAGCTTGGACTGCTGGTTAATGACGCTTTTCAACTTGTTGGCCAGCGGCAGGCATATCAGATTGGCCAAGCCGACACCGTAAACCGTGGCAACAAACGCGGCGGCGATGCCGCTGCCCAGCTTGCTGGGATCGGCCAGGTTTCCCATGACGTGAATCAACCCCAGCACGGCACCGATGATACCGATGGTAGGCGCGTAGCCACCCATTCCTTCAAATAGCTTCGCCGCCTGATTATCCAGGTCTTCGCGCACCGCTAAATCCATTTCCAGGACATGGCGGATATCTTTAGGCTCATTGCCGTCCACCAGTAGCTGCAACCCTTTGGCGGCGAGTGCGTCCGGTTCGCTCTGAATCAGATTTTCCAACCCCAGCAGGCCTTCTTTGCGGGCGATTTGGCTCCATTCCACGATTTTGCCGATGGCTTGCTCGAGAGCGATTTGGGGAGGCATAAATACCCAGATGGCATGCCTTAAAGCACGTTTAAAGATGGGCAACGGCGCCTGCAACAGGATGGCGCCGATGGTACCGCCGATCACGATGACAAAGGCCGGGCCGTTGAGGAGGGAACCTATATGTCCGCCTTCCAGGATTTGTCCGCCAATGATAGAGGCGAAAGCCAATACCAGACCGACAATGCTCAGAATATCCATCGCTATGCGTTACCCGTTGACCCGGGCGCGCAACCGCGCCAGTGCCTGGCTGTGGAGCTGGCTGACCCGGGATTCGCTTACCTCCAGCACGGCCCCGATCTCTTTCAGGTTCAAGCCCTCGTCGTAATACAGTGACAGCACCAGCTTCTCCCGCTCCGGCAGGCCATCGATGGCCCGTACAAGCTGCTGCAGGACAAGTTCCCGGTGTACCGTTTCTTCCGGCCCGATATCCGAAGCGGCCAGCAGGTCCGTGCTATCCTCGTCTTCCTCATTGCCCCCCAAATTCTGCAGGGACAGCAGTTTTTGGCCGCGCAGGTCCGAGAGCGTATCGTGATATTCTGCCAGCGACAGGCCCAGTTCCTCGGCCACCTCTTGATCCCGCGCCTCGCCGCCTTTGGCCGTTTCCACCGCCTGGATGGCCGCCGCCACTTCGCGGGCTTTGCGATGCACGGAACGCGGCGCCCAGTCACCCTTGCGGATCTCGTCAAGCATGGCGCCGCGGATGCGGCGCTCGGCAAAGGTGGCAAAATTGGCGCCTCGGTTTGGATTGAAGCGGCGTGACGCTTCCAACAACCCTAACATGCCAGCCTGAATCAAATCATCGATCTGCACCGAGGCCGGTAACCGTACCATGAGATGGTGTGCCACGCGCTGCACCAGCGCCGTATGGCGGCTTAACAAATCTCCTGGCGCCTCCTCGAGGCAGCCGTACACGGCAAGACCGTTCATAGGGCTGAAACCTCGTCGCTGGGGTCGGTATCAATCAGCCGCTCGATGAAGAACTGCAAATCACCCGTGACCGCGGGCATAGGCCAGGATTCGATCTGGGCTGCGATGCGCTGAAAAGCGGCGGCCGAGGTACTGCCCGGAAATGCTTCGATAACCGCCTGGCGGGCTTTAACCGCCTTTTGCAGTTTGGGATCTTCCGGCACCGTCCCGAGAAAGCTGAGGTTAACGTCCAGGAACCGCTCCGCGACCTTGAGTAATTTTGCAAACAGCTCGCGACCGGCTCGCAACTGCGTCACCCGGTTGGCGAGCACATGAAAGTGTTGCAGGCCGCAGTCGCGGTTAAGCAGTTTGATCAGCGCATAGGCATCGGCCAAGGAAGCTGGCTCATCGCAGACCACCACGATCACCGCTTGGGAAGCGCGGCTGAAGGTGACCACGCTATCGGAGATGCCGGCCGCTGAATCCACCAGAAGCACGTCCAGCCGCTCTTGCAGCGCGCTGAAGGCACCGATGATTCCGGCATGTTCAGCGGTAGTCAGTCCTGCCATGTGCTGGACGCCGGAACTGGCGGGAATGATCTTGATACCGGCAGGCCCCGTCAGGATGATGTCTTCCAGCGTCCGCTCCCCATCGATGACATGGGAGAGATCGCCGCTGTGCTGCAAACCCAGAATCACGTCTATATTGGCTAATCCTAAATCCGCATCCAGCAGCATCACCCGCTTGTGCCGATGTGCCAGGGCCAGACCCAGATTGACCGTTATATTGGTCTTACCTACCCCGCCCTTGCCGCTGGTCACGCAGATGACCCGGACCGGGGGAGGCTTATGGAGCCGGCGTGACCCAACCGCTGGAGCGCCGTGCCATTCAGAAGCAAGCATTGATAACCCCTTTGCCGAAGGCCAGCGCTAACGTTTCGTCTTCGTTCACTCTGCTGCTCGCTGCCATCAACGCTTCACCCATCCGGAGCAGAGGCTCGATTTGGGCTGACTGCAAATCTTCCGGCACCCGTTGACCGTCGCTGACGTAAGCCAGGGACAGACCCCGGTCGTGAATCACCGACAGCGCTCCGCCCAGGCGATTAGCCTCATCCAGCTTGGTGATGATGCAGCCCGCCAGCGGCACTTGATTGAACGCGCTGACTGCCTCTTCCAGGGCGTGGGTATCCGCGTTGGCGGCCAGCACTAAGTAGCGTTTGACCTGCGGGGTTGCCCCGATCAGGCTGAACTGCTGCGACAGCCGCACGTCCCGCTGACTCATGCCAGCGGTATCGATGAGGATCAGGGATCGGTCGGCGAAGTCGGCGATAGCGGATTGCAGGGCTTCGTGATTGCTAGCCATGCGTACCGGCATATCGAGAATCATGCCAAAGGTATGCAGTTGATCGAAGGCGCCGATGCGGTAGCCATCGGTAGTGATCAAAGCCACTTGGCCCGGCCCGTGATGCAGGGCATAGCGGGCCGCCAGCTTGGCTACCGTAGTCGTCTTGCCGACGCCGGTGGGACCTATCAAGGCCACCACCCCGCCGTGTGTCAAAATATCGTCATCATTGACGGACAGTCCGCTCGCCAAGATTTGCAGTGCTTTCCGCCAGGCTTGCTCCGGGTCACTGTCGGCGGCGACCGCGTCGGTTAAGCGCAGGCAGAGATCGGATTTGAGGCCAAAACTCAGCAACCGCTCCAGCAAGTCAGCCCGGCGGGGCTGGCGCCGCGCCACTTCGCCCCAGGCAAGCCCGGATAGCTGTTGCTTGAGCAGGCCGTGAATGGCCTTGAGCTCATGTTGCATGTCCGTCAACAGGGGGTCTTGGGACCATACGATGTGCGGCTTGACGCCGGCCTTAACATCGACAGGTGCCGATTTCGACTCGACGGCCCTGGCGTCGGCGCTTCCGGCCGCCGCTTTCAGCGCGTCGGTAAAGAGTGGGTTGGAAGCTGGCGAGGTCGCCGCCTGGGTTACCGCACTCGCCTTAGCGGTTGGTGCGGGTGGTACATTTGCCTGTTGTTCCTGGGCAAGGAGCTTATCATCGTAATCGACGGCAGCGATGATTTCGATGCCGTTGCCGACCCGTTTATTGGACAGGATCACTGCTTCGGAACCCAACTGCTCACGCACCTGGCGCAGAGCCTCGCGAATGTTAGCGGCGCAAAGCCGTGTGATTTTCATGGTACGTGCTCCTTCCGTTAGTTACATTTCCCCAGGAGGTGCCGGTCGTTAGCGGCCCACCGTGGCGATAACCTTGAGCTTCTTGTCCTGGGGTATCTCCCCGTAAGCAAGGACATGAAGAGTGGGTAAGCCGTGGCGCACAAAGCGCGCTAACAGGACACGGATCATATCGGAGACCAGCAACACCGCCGGCTGACCGGCTAACTCTTGTTTCTGGGTGGTCTCCTGCAGAACCTTGTACAGGCGCTCAGCGAGCCCAGGTTCTACCGGCGTTTCCCCTCCTTTTCCCATCTGCACTGCTTTGAGCAATATCTGTTCCAGTCCCGGATCCAGGGTGATGATCGGCAGATCTTCTTCTAAGCCAATGATATTCTGAACAATAATGCGTCCTAGCGCGACCCGTACCGCGGTGGTGAGAAAGTCGGGGTCCTGGTTCTTAACGGCGTGCTCCGCCAAAGTTTCGGCGGTGGTTCGCATATCACGGATCGGTACCCCCTCGGCCAGCAAGTTCTGGAGCACTTTCACCACTACCCGCAGTGACAGGATCTTGGGCACCAGATCCTGCGCCAGGCGGGGCGCAGTCTTAGCCAAGCGGTCCAGCAGTTCCTGGGTCTCCTCATGGCCCAGCAATTCGTGAGCATGGCTTAGCAGTACTTGGTTGAGATGGGTGGCAATGACGGTGCTGGTATCCACGACGGTGTAGCCCAGGGTCTGGGCATATTCCCGCAGGCTGGGCTCAATCCACACCGCCGGCAGTCGGAACGCCGGATCGACGGTATCGATACCGCTCAACTCGCCGTGGACTTGGCCGGGATTGATGGCGAGATCGCGGTCTGGAAATACTTCCGACTTGGCCACGGTCACCCCCAGCAGGGTGATACGGTAGGCGGTCGGCGCCAAATCCAGATTGTCGCGGATATGTACCGGAGAAATGAGAAACCCCAGTTCTTTGGAAAGCTTTTTTCGCACACCTTTAATCCGCGCCAGCAGTTGGCCATTCTGATTACGGTCCACCAGGGCGATCAGCCGATAGCCGACTTCCAGACCGATCGTGTCTACTGGCGGTACATCATCCCAGCTCACGTCGGGAGAGGGAGCGGCAGTGGCGGTCGCGGCGGCATCCGGCAGGGCTTGCGCCGCCCCGTGCTGTTGTTTGTGAATATGCCAAGCCATATAACCGCCGGCGGATGCCAGGACGAGAAAGGGGATATTGGGCATGCCGGGAATCAGCCCGAGCATGCCGATAATGGCGGCGCTGAAGGCTAGCGCCTGCGCGCTCCCGAACAGTTGGGTGACCATCTGTTGACCCATGTCCTGGGACCCCGAGGTGCGGGTCACCATAATGGCGGCGGCGGTGGACAGCAGTAGCGAAGGGATTTGGGCTACCAGACCGTCGCCGATGGTCAGCAGGGTGTAATTTTCCAAGGCGGTGGCCATAGCCAGATGGTGTTGCAGCACCCCTACAGCAAACCCGCCCAGGACGTTGATAAACAGGATCAAGATACCGGCGACGGCGTCGCCGCGCACGAACTTGCTGGCGCCATCCATGGAACCGTAGAAATCCGCCTCTTGCACAACTTCGGCGCGGCGCTGCTTGGCTTCGGCCTGATTGATCAAGCCGGCGTTGAGGTCGGCATCAATGGCCATCTGCTTGCCCGGCATGGCATCCAGGGTGAAGCGGGCGCTGACTTCGGAGATACGCCCAGCACCCTTGGTGACCACGACGAAGTTGATGATGATCAAGATGATGAACACCACCAACCCGACAGCGTAGTTGCCGCCTACTACGAAAGCGCCGAAGGCCTCGATGACCTTGCCGGCGGCGCCCGCGCCGGTATGGCCTTCGAGCAGCACGATCCGGGTGGAGGCCACATTCAGGGCCAGCCGCAGTAGCGTGGTTATCAGCAACACCGTCGGGAACACCGCGAAGTCCAGGGGTTTCAGGCTATAGATGGCGGCTAGCAGGACCACCAGCGAGAGGGCGATGTTGAACGTGAAAAACAGATCCAGGACAAAGGGCGGCAGCGGAACCATCACCATCATCAGGATGATAACAAGCAGTACCGGGGCGCCCAAGCCGCTGCGGGCCAGCCCTCCCAGAGTATCGGTCAGGGTTTTCAACATTACTCCGTCCTCAAGTCAGGCGGTACCGGAACATCGGTCATGACGATGGGCTCATCGCCCAGTTGATCCTGCTGGCGCAGCTGATAGACGTAGGCCAATACCCGCGCCACGGCCAGGTACAGGCCGACCGGAATGGGTTTGTCCAGCTCGCCGTTGAAGTACAGGGCGCGGGCCAGCAGCGGTGATTCCACGCGAGGGATACGCTGTCCGGCGGCCAGCCCTCGGATTTTCTCAGCCACCAAGTCGGCGCCTTTGGCCACCATGACCGGGGCGCTCATGGCGTCCTGGCGGTACTGCAAGGCGACGGCAAAATGGGTGGGATTGGTGACGATGACATCAGCGGTCGGCACCTTTTCCATCATTCGGCGCTGGGCAAACTCCCGCTGTAACCGGTGAATGCGGCTTTTCACTTCGGGCTTGCCCTCGGTATCTTTCATCTCCTCCCTGACTTCCTGCTTGGTCATGCGCAGCTGGCGGATATGGTTAAACAACTGAAAAGGGAGATCTACGGCCGCTATCAGCAGCATGGGCAAGGTCAGCAGCAAAAAAATCCAGCCCAACGCCTGGGTGAAATGAACTAAAGCGGGTACCAGTGGCTCACTGCCGAGTCGCAATAGCTCGGGTTCTTTCACCCACAGCAGGGCTACGGCGGCAGCTCCGAGCAACAGGAATTTAGCCAGCGCTTTGACGAGTTCCATCAGGGCCTGCAGAGAAAACAATCGCGCCAGACCTTTGCTCGGGCTCACCCGCTCCCATTTAAAACCCAGCGACTGCAGGTTGAAGCACCAGCCGCCCAGGGCCAGCGGGGCAAGTAAGGCGACCACGACCATAATGGCCATAAACGGGGCCAGTAACCGCAACAGGTCGATCAGCGCCTGGCTCAGCGCCAACGGGATGGCGTCATTGGCGAACAGCCGGCGGACATCCTGGTGCAGACCCGCCCGCATCTGTGCCGCCAGTCCTTCCAGTAGAGAGGGCCCCAGCGCCAGCAAACCGGCGGCGGCGCTCAACAGCATGGCCAGGGTGGTCAGTTCGCGGGAACGGACGACCTGACCTTTTTCAGCGGCCTCCTGACGGCGCTTGGGGGTCGCCTCCTCGGTTTTTTCCTGGCTGTCGTCGTGCTCGGCCATGCTGTCTTGCTCACCCCAGCAACCGGCGTGTGGTGTGGAAGGCTCCGTCCAACAGCCGTTCGAACTGGGGTAGAAACGCCGGCAAGCTGTAGAGCACGATGAACAAACCTAAAATCAACGTAATGGGAAAACCGACCGCGATGATATTGAGCTGAGGCGCGGCGCGGGTCATGACGCCGAAGGCCAGATTCACGACCATCAGGGAGGCGATGGCTGGCAGGGCGATCAGTACGGCGCCAGCGAACATCTGGCTGGCCCAGTTCACCAGCAGCCAGAGGTCATCCGGTAGCAAGCCGGTGCTGGCTACCGGCAGCCCGCGGAAGCTCTCCGCCAACATCTTGAGCAGCAGCAAATGGCCGTTCAAGGCGAGAAAAATCAGGGTGCCGATGAGGCTGTAGAAATGACCTAGCAACGGTAGCTGACCACCGTTCTGGGGATCTATAAGATTGGCAAAGCCGAGGCCCATCTGGGTGGCAATCACCTGACCGGCAATTTCCAGGGCTGTAAACACCAGGCGCAGCATGAAACCCATGCTGAGCCCGATCAGGACCTGTTGGGCGGTGAGCAGCACACCGGTTGGACTGACGGGTTCCACTGCCGGCACCGGCGCGAGTAGAGGCATCATGGTCCAGGTCAACACCAGCGCCAACATCAATCGCAGGCGCCGTGGCAACAGCCGTGAGCCGAACACGGGAGCTACGCTCACCACCGCCGCGATGCGGATCAAGGGCCATAGAAAACTACCTACCCAGGCGGCGATTTCGGCGCTAGTGAGCTGCATATTCTTAACCGATCAAATGGGGGATGTCGCGGATGAGCTGCACGGTGAAATCCATCAGCAGTTCCAGCATCCAGGACCCGCCAAGGAGCAGCACCACAACCATTACCACCAGCTTGGGCACGAAGCTCAGGGTCATTTCGTTGATCTGGGTGGCAGCCTGGAACAGCCCGATCACCACCCCGATAAGCAAGGATGCCAGCAACAGCGGCGCCGACAGCAGGGCGGTGGTTTCCAGGGCACGGCTGCCGAGGGTGATGACGGTTTCTGGGGTCATGGCGGCCTCCGCTCAGACGTAAAAGCTGGATGCCAGCGTGCCCACGATCAGGCCCCATCCGTCCACCAGCACAAACAGCATGATTTTGAAAGGAAAGGAGATCACCAGGGGCGACAGCATCATCATGCCCATCGCCATCAGCACGCTGGCTACCACTAGGTCGATGATCAAAAATGGGATAAACAGCAGAAACCCGATTTGAAACGCGGTCTTCAACTCGCTGGTAATGTAGGCCGGCACCAGCAGTGAAAATGGCACCTGTTCCCGGGACTCCAGCGCAGCCCGTCCCGACAGGCGGGTGAACAGGGCGAGGTCGCCCTCGCGGGTCTGCGCCAGCATGAAAGCTTGCAACGGCGGCCGGGCCGCCTCGGCGGCTTGCTGGAACGTCATGGTCTCATTCAGATAGGGAGCCAGAGCGTCCTGCTGGATGCGCTCAAACACCGGCGCCATGATGAAAAAAGTCAGAAATAAGGCCAGGCCGATTAAAATCGGATTCGACGGCGTCTGCGCGGTGCCCAGGGCCTGTCGCAGCAGGGCCAGGACAATGATGATCCGGGTAAACGAGGTCATCATGAGCAGCGCCGATGGCAGCAAGGTTAGCGCCGTCATCAGGGCCAGGATTTGCAGGCTCAGGGACCAGGTTTCGGCGCCATTCGGCCCGGTGGTTACGGTCACTGCGGGCAACCCTGCCTGGGCCATGGCTGCCGGCACAGCCAAAGCGAGCGCGAGCAACGACACGACTTGCGGGAAGCGCCGGTATTCATTCATGGGGCGATCCCTTTTGCGCCGTGCTCAGGGTGGCGGCGAAGTCCTGGTCGATCGGTTTTGCCGACCCCGCGAACACGTGCAGGGTCTGAATCCGCCCCGGCGCGATGCCGACTAACAGGCGTACCTCGTCCACCTGCACCAGCACCATCCGTTCGCGGGTGCTCAAGGCTACCGCGCCGACCACTTTGATGGTACCCGCGCCTGCGCGTAACGGCGCATAGCGGCGGAGCAACCAGGCCGTTCCTATGATCAGCACCAGGACTACAGTCAACCCCAGCAGCATCTGCATCACCCCACCCCCTGTCAGCGGCTGCAGACTGCGCGCCGACTCCGCCTCGACAGCCAGCGCTGGCAGCGGTAGCAAGGCCGCGCTGCGGGCCATCCATGGCAGGCTCATCGCAGCCTCTTGATGCGCTCTTCAGGACTGATGATGTCGGTGATGCGCATGCCGAAGCGTTCGTTTACCACCACGACCTCGCCGCGGGCGACCAAGCAGCCGTTGACCAACACATCGAGGGGCTCTCCAGCCGGCCGGTCCAATTTGACGACCGCCCCCTTGGCGAGCTGAAGGAGTTCACGAATGCTCATGCGGGCGCGCCCCAGTTCCATGGACAAGACGACCGGCACGTCCAGCACTACGTTGAGGTTTTGTTCCTGCTGCTGGGGTGCCGGTTCTGCATCGTCGAAGCGCCTCTGTTCAAGCGTTTCTGCATGACTCATGGTGTTACGCCCTCCCTGTTGGTGGTCTGATTGGTAATTAGCGCCTGTTCAATTCTCAGCGCCCGCTGTCCCCGAGCTACCCCATACTGGCCGGCGTACAGCGCCACACCCTCGGTCTCCAGGATCGCCTGGCGGGGAATATCGATAGGGATGAAATCGCCAACCTTGATGGAGAGCAACTCCCCCAGGGTGAGTTCGGTTTGCGCGAGCAGGCCACGTACCATCACTTGACTACCCTTAACTCCTTCTTCCAAAAGGCGAGTCAAGTGCTTGCTGGGGTGGGGCGGCGCCTTGCGGGAATCGGTCAGCAGGTCAGCACGGATAGGTTCGAACATGGAACACGGCAGCGCCAGATACAGGGTGCCGGTGACGTCATCCATGCTTATCTGCAAGCTAACCAGCGCCAAGACCTCAGCGGGATTGATGGCAGTGACAAACTGGGGGTTGTTCTCGGCGCTCAAATAGCTGCATTGCACCGCCACAAAGGGTTGCCAGGCAGTTTCCAGGGAGCGGAACACCAGATCCCGCAGGCGCTGAATCAGGCGGTTCTCGATAGGCGTAAAATCGCGGCTGCCAGGCAAGCCATACTGACATCCTTTCCCACCGAAGAAGACATCCACCAGCACAAAGACCAGTTGCTGCTGGAGCACCAGCAATCCCGGCCCACTCAGAGGTGCTATGTTGATGACATTGACACTGCAGGGAGGGCTTAAGGAAGCAATGAAATCAGAATAGCTGCGCGCTTCCATGAGTCCCGCTTCCACGCTCACTTCCCGCCGCAGCAAGTCCGTCAACGCTATTCGCAGGCGATGAGCCAGGCGTTCATAGATAGTTTCCAACGCTGGGGAGATAAGGGTAATAGCGTTTTCCTGGCTAAACAGTTGGTAAGGCGAAATTTCTTCCGCCATCTCCGGCAACGGCGCAAGGCCAGGGTTACCCTTGGTGACGTCCTCCATAAGCGCGTCTATTTCTTCCTTGGTAAGCAGTTTGTCGGTAGCCATGCTTGCTACTGCATAACAAAATTGGTGAAGTAAATCGCCTCGACCCCAGGGGTGCCAATCTCTTCCCGCAGAATGGCCTGGATATTGGCGAGGGACTGGTTACGTAACTTTTCCTTGCCTTCCGTTGAGTTCAGGATTTCAAAGCTTTGGCTGCCGAACAACAGGATCAAGTTATCGCGGATAGGTGGCATGTTATTGGTCACGGCGTCGATGATCGATTTGTCTCGGGTCATGACCGACAAGCTCACCTGCAGATAGCGCAGCAGGCCCTGATCCTCGAAGTTGACCACGAAGGGGGGATCCAGGGCCAGGTATTGCGCCGGCGTGTGCGCTGGGATAGCCACCTTATGAGTAGTCGCATTGTGAACAGACGGCACCGTAGCTTCGCTAGCGTGCTCCAGTTTGCCTAGAGACCCCGTCAAATACAGTGCCCCAAACCCCGAACCGCCAGCCAGCACTAACACCCCAAAGCTCAACAGCAAGATTTTCTTAATGGTGGAAGCCTTGTTTGATGCAGTGACCGGGTTCTTATCTGACTCAGCCTGCGGAGTTTTTGTGTTTGCCATACCTAGCTCTCTAGTAGGGAGAAAACCAATCTGGCAGGGTTCCAGCAAGGAACATACCATCAGAAAAAATAAAATATATTCTTTATTTTCAATAAATTAATTTTTTTGTACGCCCTGTAACAAAAGAATGACGGGGAATCTCTTGATAGTTGCCGAGGCTGCCGCCAAAATCTTGACAGCTTCGCCTGCGGTTCCTGTGATAGGCTGCTGCTGACTGTGTCAGGATTCACAACAACAGGGACTGCGCCGAATTCGCTCTGCATTTGTCTGACTAACCCATAACCTATTAAAAAGCATAAACAATTATGAAGATCAGGTCACTTGTAATCGATGCCAACCAGGGCCGTGCTAATGAGCTGCAAGCTCTTTTACAGTTCATGGAAGATTGGGAGGTAGTCGCGGTAGGCGCCGACGACTGGGCAAAACAGTTAGAAGACATCCGTGGCCTGCAAGCGGTTTTTGTTGGCGCGGGCGAAACCGACGAGAAACTCGCAGAGACAATCCGCGTTATAAGGAAAGCGGATGCCAATTTACCCCTGGTGCTGATAGATGAACCGGATCGGTCAAAAAAGCGCCTTGGCGTGGTCATGGATGACTGCTGTGCCCACCTGGCACGGCCGTTCCGGCATACTCAACTGACCCAGGCCCTGGAAGACATCAGGAATTGGCGGCAACACCGAAAAAGTTCGCAACCTCGGCGCCAGTTGGAGTTATCGCGCTGTTTGAGCGGCACCAGTCCAGCCATCACCCGTGTGTGTGAGCTTATTCAGAGCGTTTCCCATTCGGATGCCACGGTGCTGATTCTGGGGGCTTCCGGAACCGGCAAGGAGGTAGTAGCCCGCAACCTGCGCTATTTTTCTCCCCGCCGTGAAGGACCCTTCGTGCCCGTAAACTGCGGCGCCATTCCGGAAAACCTGTTGGAGAGCGAGTTGTTCGGCCATGAGAAAGGTTCTTTTACCGGCGCGATTACTGCTCGTCAGGGTCGCTTCGAGCTGGCTCAGGGAGGCACCTTGTTCCTGGATGAAATTGGTGACATGCCCCTGCCAATGCAGGTCAAACTGCTGCGAGTCCTCCAGGAGCGCGTCTTCGAACGGATTGGCGGCAACAAAAGCATTGTGGTGGATGTGCGCATAATCGCCGCCACCAATCAAAATTTGGAACAATTAATCGAGGCCGGGAAATTTCGGGAAGATTTGTATTACCGCCTCAACGTCTTTCCGATTGAAGTACCCCCCTTAAGGGAGCGCATCGAAGACTTGCCCGCGCTGGTGGATGATTTACGCGCCCGCCTGCGGCAAGAGCATGGTGGGGAATTGAGCCTAAGCCAGGAGGCCATGCACTGCCTAAGTCAGTATGCCTGGCCCGGTAACATCCGGGAGTTGGCCAATCTGATAGAACGACTGGCCATCCTGTTTCCTAACCGCAAGGTGGAGCCCAAGGATCTTCCAGCAAAATTCCGAACCGGCTATGTCGAGCAACTCAACAATCCGCCGGCTATCACCCCCAACCCACCCGCACCGCCCAATGCTGCTATCAATTTGTCCGAAGAGGGGCTCGACTTGAAGCAGTATTTGATGGATCTGGAATGCCAATTAATCAATGCCGCCTTGGATAAGGCCAACGGCGTCGTTGCCCAAGCCGCCCCCCTGTTGAGGATGCGCCGCACGACCTTGGTAGAGAAGATACGTAAATACAAACTTAAGTGGAATGATGAGAAGTGACATTATCTTGGCGTTCTGTGCCTGTAGGTATGCGCATACGGCGGTGTCGGGATATTGGCGTTTCCGCCATTAGCAAATAAGTATCTGTTTATAAAATATTTAAATGTGGGCACTGATATTGCTTAAAGGTCAGCGTGTAACTGCCCTCTGTTGGCAGTATCAGCCGATCGACAGGAGAACAGGCGCGGTGTCCCACTACTCCGAAGTAGTTATTCCCAACGGAAAGATGGTTTTAGACGAGATTCGCCATGAGCGCCATTAACACGAATAATCTGCTCGGCGAGTTGCAGCGGTTAGCGACCGCCGCCGGTAGCGGCACCGTTAGCAATGATAAGACTCCGGCGGCTGTGGATTTCGGAAGCGTACTCAAAACCATGCTTAGCAACACCAGCCAAACCCAACAGGACGCGACCAGTCTCGCTCAGTCTTTCGAACTGGGCGAAGACCAAGCCGATCTCGCCCAAGTGATGATCGCTCAACAGAAGGCCAGGCTTTCTTTTCAAACCGTTTTACAGGTGCGCAACAAAGTGATGGCTGCCTACCAAGACATTATGAATATGCCTCTGTAGTGAGCTTACCGTTGAATTAAGGAAATCGACCCGTGGCTGAGGAAACTGTCGAGCAGGCGCCGGAGCAGAACACCGCTGGCGATTGGCGCGCCTGGCTGGCGAAACTCCGGCAGCCAGCCCTGCCGCAGCTCGGGCTGATGGTCGGTGTAGCCGCGGTACTGGCCCTGCTTATAGCGCTGGCCCTGTGGTCCAGCGCGCCCTCTTACGAAGTGCTGTACCATGGCCTGGCCGACGCCGATGCCGGCGAAATCATGGCGGTTCTCCAGCAGAGCAACGTCCCCTTTAAAGTCGATTCACGCACCGGTGCGCTGACCGTTCCGGCTAATAACGTCCATGCCGTGCGCCTGAAGCTCGCGAGCCAGGGATTGCCTCGCGGGACAGTGAACGGCTTCGATCTTTTGGATCAGAAGAACAGCTTCGGTGTCAGTCAGTTCATGGAGAATGCCCGCTATCAGCATGCCCTGGAGGGGGAACTGGCCCGCTCTATCACCAGTATCGGGGCGGTCCAGAGCGCCCGGGTGCATCTGGCGCTGCCCAAGGAAACCGTGTTCGTGCGCGAGCAACAACTACCCAGCGCCTCCGTGCTGGTGCAACTCCATCCCGGACGCGTGCTGGATAAGGGGCAGGTGGCCGCCATCGTCCATTTGATCTCCTCCAGCGTACCTAAGCTGAGTGCCGATAAGATCGCAGTGATCGACCAGACCGGCGCGCTGTTGACCCGCCCCGGCGGTAACCCCGACCTCGCGCAGAGCATGGATCAGATGGACTACACGCGGCAACTGGAGGAACGCTATATCCGCCGCATCGAGGATATTGTCACGCCCATCCTAGGGCTGGGCAAAGTCCAGGCGCAGGTGGCGCTGGACATGGATTTTACCGTCACCGAGGAAACCGCCGAGTTCTATGACCCCAAGCAGCCCCAGGGCATGATGCGCAGCGAGCGGCTGTTGGAGGAGTCCAATGCACGGCCCCAAGCAGCCGGCATCCCCGGTGCGCTCAGCAACCAGCCACCAGGCACCGCCAGCGCGCCGGAAAAAATCAATCCGCAGGATCCCAATACCGCCGGTAACCCTAATGCCGTTGGTACGCAGACCGACACTAACCTTACCCAGCGCCAGCGCAAGGAAATGACTCGTAACTACGAGATGGACAAGCGCGTTAGCCACCTCCGCAAGGTGCCCGGCGAGATCAAGCGTATTTCCACGGCCGTGGTGCTGGATGACCGGGTAACCCTGGGCACTGACGGCAAGCCCGCGCATAACCCGCTGACGGCGGAGGAGTTGGAGCGGATCACCAATCTGGTCAAGGAAGCAGTGGGTTTTAATGCGGCGCGGGGGGATACCGTCAACGTTATCAATGCCACCTTTGCAGCTTCCCCCCTGACGGAAAATCCCCTGCCCTGGTGGCAGCAGGACTGGTTTCTGGCGCTGGTCAAGTGGGGAGTAGTCGGTATCGTAGCCGTCCTGCTGCTGTTGCTCGTGGTGCGCCCGATCATGCACCGGATGCTGGCGGCACCGTCGCCGGTTCCGGCGGCGCAGGTTGAGAAACTGAACAGCCCTGTGGCCGAGGGGAAGGTCTTGAAGTCCGACGAGGAAGGGTTGGAAGGTTTACTGGAAGACCGGGTCGAGATCGGCAGCGATCAGCAAGTTCCACAGTTGGGTCATTCCTTAGAGCAGTTGGATAAGCGGTTAAAGACGGCTAAAGCCCTGGTGGCTGAAGACCCGAAACGGGCCGTTCAAGTTATCAAGAACTGGATGGCAAGCGAGGTTTAGCGCCATGGCGGAAGCAGCCAAACTAAAGGGTATCGAACGCGCCGCCGTACTGCTGATGGCGCTGGGCGAGGATTGCGCGGCGGAGGTCTTGAAGCACATGGAGCCTCGCGAGCTGCATAAGATCGGCGCCGCCATGGTCACCCTGGCCAATGTCAACCGCGATCAGGTCAGCGGGGTGCTGAATGAGTTTAACGAACAGGTGGATAACCAAACCTCCATGGGGGTTAACAGCCACGGCTACATCCGCAATGTGCTGGTCCGCGCCCTGGGGCGGGATAAGGCCAAGGGTATCATCGAAGGCATTCTTAACGCCGATAAAGCCTCCGGCGTGGACGCCCTCAAGTGGATGGACTCCAGCGCTATCGCCGGCGCCTTGCGGGAAGAACATCCGCAGGTAGTGGCCCTGGTGCTGGCCTCATTGGAACCCCAGCAGGCGGCTGGCGTAATCAGCCTGCTGCCGGAGGCTTTGCGCTGTGATGCCCTCGTGCGGGTAGCCACCCTGGATAGCCTGCCATCGAAGGCCCTGGTGGAGCTGAACGAAATCATTGAAAAGCAACTGATGACCACGATCAGCGCGGCAACCACCGCCAAGATGGGGGGACCGCGGCGGGCCGCCGAGATTCTGAACTTGCTGGATGGCGGTGTGGAAGCCCCCATACTCGATAAGATCAAAGAGATCAATAAGGATCTGGGGCGGCAGGTTGAGGAGCAGATGCTGGTATTCGACAGCCTGCTGAGTATGCAGGATCGCGGTATTCAAACGCTGTTGCGGGAAGTTTCCTCGGAAACGCTGCTGGTAGCCTTGCGCGGCGCCGACGAAATGGTGCGCCAGAAGATCCTGCGCAATATGTCTAAACGCGCCGCCGGGATGCTGCAGGATGATCTGGAGGTCATGCCGCCGGTGCGCCTCAGCGAGGTGGAAACGGCGCAACGAGAGATCCTGATGACCGCCAGGCGACTGGCGGAAGCCGGTGAGTTGTCCATGGGTGGTAGGGGAGGAGATAAACTTGTCTAAGGTCATTCCAGGTTCCAGTTTAACCGCCTATGAACGCTGGGAGGTGCCCAGCGTGGATAGCGCATCCGCCGCCTTCGACCAGCCCGAATTAACCTCCGCCACTGGCGGGCAGCCTCCTACCCTCCCCACCTTGGATGAGGTTGAATCCATCCAGCGACTGGCACAGGAAGAAGGGTTTGCCGCCGGCTATCAGGAGGGCCGCAAGGAAGGCAAAGAGCAAGGCTACGGCAAGGGCCAGCAGGAAGGTTATGAGAAGGGCTATCAACAGGGCCACCAGGAAGGGCTGGAAGCGGGCCGCGACGAGATAGCCGAGCGCGCGCAGAAACTCGGGCAGATTCTGGATTTCATGAGCCGCCCGCTGGAGGAGCTGGATACGACGGTCGAGCAGGAGTTGGCGCACCTGGCCATCGCCATCGCCCGCCAGTTGATGCGGCGCGAACTGAAGACCGCACCCGGCGAAATCGTGGCCGTCGTACGGCAAACCCTGGGGCTGCTGCCGGTAGCCAGCCGGGAAGTACGGGTGCATCTGCACCCGGAAGACGCCGAGCTGGTGCGGGACGTGTTCGCCCTCAAGGAAGAAAGCTACACGTGGCGGATTCAGGATGATCCGACGCTAACCCGCGGCGGTTGCCGGGTGGAAACCAATACCTCGTCCATCGATGCCAGCGTGGAAAGACGACTGGGCGCCGTCATCGCCAAGGTGCTGGGCGACGAGCGCAAGGAGGATGGCTATGGGCCCTGAATTAAACCGCGCCGCGCTCTGGCAGGAAAATCTAGCGCACCGGGGCGCCCGTTTGACCGAAACCCCCGCCCTGGTGGTCGAGGGACGGCTGACCCGCATGGTGGGCTTCACTTTGGAAGCAATGGGTTGCGTCGCCCCCGTAGGCGCCCGCTGCCTGGTGATCGGCCCGGACAATACGCCGGTCGAGGCGGAAGTCGTTGGTTTTGCCGGCGACAAACTGTATCTCATGCCCAGCGGCGATATGCACGGAGTATTCCCCAATTCCCGGGTACTGCCCACGCGCGGTGTCAGTCAGGTACCCGTGGGCGATGACTTGTTGGGCCGAGTGCTGGATGGCGCCGGGCGCATTCTGGATGGATTTGCGCCGCCCCGCCGCACGCGCCTAGTGCCCCTCAGCGGCAAAACCATCAACCCGCTGTTGCGCAAACCCATTCGTGAACCCCTGGATGTGGGGGTGCGGTCTATCAACGCCCTGCTGACCGTGGGCCGTGGCCAGCGCATGGGTCTGTTCGCCGGCTCCGGGGTGGGCAAAAGCGTGCTGTTGGGGATGATGACTCGCTTTACCAAGGCCGATGTCATTGTCGTCGGGCTGATCGGAGAACGGGGCCGGGAAGTGCAGGAATTTATCCAGGAAATACTTGGCCCCGAGGGCATGGCCAGGGCCGTGGTAGTGGCGGCACCCGCCGACGCGCCGCCGTTGATACGGCTGCACGGGGCGACTATCGCTACCCGGATCGCCGAGGATTTCCGCGACAGCGGCAAACAGGTGCTGCTGTTGATGGACTCGCTGACCCGCTACGCGCAGGCCCAGCGCGAGATCGCGCTTGCCATCGGCGAACCGCCGGCCACCAAGGGTTATCCGCCGTCGGTATTCGCCAAAATTCCACAACTGGTAGAACGGGCCGGCAATGACGCCGTCGGCGGTTCCATCACCGCTTTCTACACGGTGTTGGCCGAGGGTGATGACCAGAACGATCCCATCGCTGACGCTGCCCGCGCCATCCTCGACGGCCATATCGTCCTGTCCAGGCGCCTGGCCGAGTCTGGCCATTACCCGGCTATCGATATCGAAGCGTCCATCAGTCGCGCCATGCCGCAGATCGCCACCGCCGGTCATCAGCGATTGGCGCGCCGCTTCAAGCAGCTCTATTCCACCTTCGAGCAGCATCGGGACTTGATCAACGTAGGCGCCTATACAGCCGGCAGCGACCCGGCGGTGGACGAGGCCAAAGAGTATAACCCGCAACTCAGGCGGTTTCTCAAGCAGAGTATCAACGAGCAGGTGACGCTGGAAGATAGCACGAACCAACTGCTCGATCTCCTGCACCAGGATAAAAGCTGATGGCTGACCGTGCCCACCGCCTTGAACCCGCCGTCCAGGTGGCCCGCTCGCGGGAAGATGAAGCCGCCCGCACCTTCGCCGAAGCCCAGCACCGCCTGGTTGATCAGGAGGCCCAGCTACACCAGTTGCTGACCTTTCGCCGCGAGTACGCCGAGCAGTTTCAGAATGCCGGCCGTACCGGCCTGCTGGCGCATCAGCTACACAATTACACCGCTTTTCTGGCCAATCTAGACCGTAGCATTACCCAATCGCGACAGCAGTCAGAATGCCTACAAGGCGAATGCCAGCGCCAGCATGAGCATTGGCTGCACAAGCGCGCCAGGACGCAGGCCCTGCAGACGGTGATAGAAGGCTATCGCCGCGAACAGGGCCGGATCGAGGAGCACCGCGAACAGGCCGCCACCGACGAGCGGGCACTGCGCGGTTGTTGGAAAACGGCCGAGGATTGAATTGGCACGCTGATTGTCCACCGGGCTCAAGCCTTCAAAAGGAATTCCCATGCACAGTATCGGATCGACATCCTTACCCAGCACGGCCGACAACGCCGCCGATCTACCCGCCGTACGGGGAGGGGGAAGCCGTGGCGATGCGCCGTGCTTCAGCACCCTGCTGCGCGAGAGTCCAAGGCCCGCGGGCCAAGACCCTGACGCGAAACAGGTCGCCACAGCACCCGCCGAACCGGCCACCGGCGAGGAGGGGCAAGCGCTTCCCGACGACGATCTGGAGACGGCTGAAGCCCCCGCTGATAAGGCCGTGGAGACCGCCGCCAAGCCGCTTAAGTCGGCGCCAGCTGACGATGCCGCCGATGATGATGACGCATCGACTGCTGAACAACCAAGCGCGCCAAGCGGCACCGATCAGTTGAGGATGCCGCTTGGCGGAATAGACAACGCGCTGGCACTGACGGCGACTGCCCCGGTGGTCGCGCCGCCGGAACCGGGTGGCGAGAATTTGCCGAACCCTGCCACGATGGACGGGGAGAGGGCCTTGGCGCCGGCGGCAGCTACCGTGACCCCGCCGGGGTCCGCCTCCCCGCGGCAGCCAATGGCGATACCCGCCTCGCCCGCGGGGCTGGAGAACGTCGCTACGCTGCCGCCGGTGCCGCCCGCCGAGGTTGCCGATAGGCTCCCAGAGAGCGATACCGACGCCTTGACAAGGACTGCGCCCGCCATGGTGGATGGAATGGCGCCGCCGGCTGGCAATGGGTTGCTGCCGGCCTGGATGAAGTTTGCCTTGACCCCGCCGGAATCCGTACCCTCGGCCGTGTCCACGGCGGAGGAGAGCGTGGTCGCGTGGCCGCTGACGCCGATGCCCGTGCTGTCGCTGTCCACGTCGCCAGGACCGGGCGGGAAGAATGTGATGGGGGTTAGCGCTGTTACAACGGGGGAATTCCTGTCGCCCGTCGGCAATGGATTGCCATCTTTGACCATTGCCGCCGCTGCATTAGCGCCTCCTTTCGAGGTTGTTGCCTTGGCGACGGCTGCACTTAAAGCGAGTCAGGCACTGCTGCACAGCGACGGGCCGGAGTCCCTGACTATCGGCGCCGCTCATGGCGAGGCGACTCCGCTCAGTATGGCGGCAACACCACCCCGGACCGAGTTGCCCCTGCCATCGCTGCAGCCGGTAAGCCCAGTCCCGCTGGATATGCAGCGCAGCGGCTGGGGCCATACGCTGGGGCAACAGTTGGTGTGGATGGTTGAGAACCAGGTCCAGCACGCCGACATTAAGCTCAATCCGCCGCACCTGGGTCCCTTGGAGGTGCGTTTGTCACTGCAGCAGGATCAGGCCAACGTGACGTTTTTCTCCCATGACAGCGCGGTGCGCCATGCCATCGAAAGCTCGCTGCCAAGACTGCGGGAGATGCTCGACGGCCAAGGTGTGCGGTTAGCTCAAGCCCAGGTGTCGGATCAATCGTTGGCTCGCCAACAACAGGACTCGGGTGGCCAGACCAGCGGCAGGCACAGGGGGTACGGACCTGTCGATGACGGCATCACCATTGGTTCCGAAACCGACTCCCCGCGCGTTACCCGAACGGCGCTGGGGATGGTGGATCACTATGTCTGACAATAAAGATTAGCACTGCTCCGGCGGCGCCCGGCGGCGCCGGCTTTGCGCAACGGCGCGGCGGTGATGGACGAAAATAAACCGTTCCAGTTCTTCCTGGACGGTTTCTCCCATCCCATAAAGCGCCGCCCCTATCGTCCAACCGGCGGCTTCCGCGATGCGCTCCTCCACCCGACCGTGCAGAACCACCGGGTGAGGATATTTCATGCTGCAATAAAGGTCGATCCGCACCAGGCTGTCAATCGACGGGGAGACGATATCCTGCCAGCGCAAGGTGGCCGTCGTCAGGGTGAGGGGATGTGCGTTGGGAATCAGTTGGTGCTGGGCAAACAACTGGCCTACCAGTTCCAATAGCAGATTCAGCTTGAAGTCCAGCCTCGCGATAGTCTCGGACTCCAGCTCCTGGGCGTCCTCACTGGGATTGCCAGTCTGGGTTTCCAGGATCAGGAGCGTGCGCAGAATATCCAGGTTAGCGCTTTCCGTATGCGCCAGCTCGGACTCGCTGGGGGCGGCGCCCCGCTCGCTCCACACCAAGGGCAGGCGCCCTTCGTAGACAAGGCCGCGAGCGGTGGACTCAGTCATGGGTTCGACTCATTACACTGTTCGAGCGTGGCATAGGCAAGTCGCGCTTTTCGGCTGATCGTTAACGTTCCCACCTGGTGCGCCAGCTCTGCCTGGTGCTGGCGCCCCAGCACCAAAAGCGCCGCGTCGCTGGCCAGCACCTGGCGAATACAGGCTTCGAGGGCAGCAACGGCGGCGGCCGGCGGGTCCTGGGCGAAGAGGTCTTGCAGCAGGCGGCGACGCCGTTCTTCTCGCTCGGTGACCGCCTCCCACTCATCCGCCCGCGCTAAATCCAGCATTTCCACGCTCAACGCCTGCACCGCCGCCGCCAGCTCTGCCCATCCGCGGATAGTCATCGACTTACCCGCCGATACCATCCCAGGCTTCCTTGACATCATGCAGCAAGCCGGCGACTTCGTCGATCAGCACTGGATCGGATTTCAGATTAGCCTCAAGCAGGCGTCGCTCCATGTAATCGTACAGGGCGTCCAGATTGCGCGCCAGGTCGCCGCCGGCTGCTTCATTAAGGCTGGCGCGCAGGCCATCGATGATGTCGATGGCCTTGCCGATTTGCTCGCCCTTGCGGGCTACTTCGCCGCGTTGCAGGTGGCCCTTGGCGCTGGCCAGCCGTTCCAGGCCACCCTCGAACAGCAGTTGGATGAGCCGATGGGGATTGGCATCTTCCAGCCCGGCGTCCGTCTTGACCTGCTGATACTGCTGTAAAGCGTTCATGGTTGTAGCGTGCCTCGTGTACATGATAAACCTCGGTTATTAACTTTGAGTATTCTTGGAAAGCCCGGCTAATTGTTGTGTCAAGGCATTGCCGGTGGCAGTCAATTGACTGACCAGTTTGTCCATGGCCGTGAATTGTGCGCGATAGCGGGTTTCCACATCCGCTAGACGCCGATCCAGATCCGCCCGCTCGTCATCAAGAGCGCTGATGCGCTTAGTGAGACTGGTGGTACGGCTGGCCAAGGGGCCGCCGCTGCCAACCAGCTTGCCCAGAAAGTCATCCAGGCGTTTGGCGATGCCAGTGGGTGCCGCGCTTCCCTCGGCACCGGTGAACAGGGCCGCGACCGCTTTAGGGTCTTTCTCAAGGGCTTTTTGCAGGGCGCCGCTATCGAGTTTAAGCGTGCCATCCCGCTGGATGCTGATGCCGACATCGGACAACGAGCGCAGGGGGTTCCCGGTGACCGGTTCCCCCAGCGCGTGGCGTAGTTGACTCGTCGCCGAGCGTACCCCGGCATCGCCCAGCAGCGGTCCTTTTTCCTTCGTCTGCGGGTTATAGGCGGTCAGTGCGGCCGTGGTGTTGGCAAACTTGTTGTAGGCGCCGACGAAAGCATTCACCGCGCCGGTGACCGCGGCCGTATCCCTTGCCACGGTCAGCTCCGTGGTGGTGCCGGGTTTGGCGGATTTCAACGTCAGGGTGACGCCCTCGATAGCCTCGCTCAGCGTGTTGCTGGTGCTGGTCACCGTCAGGCCGTCCACCACCGCCTTAGCGTCCTGGGCAGCCTTGGTTTGCTCCAGATGCTTCGTACTGCCGTCGTAAGCCAGCAGCGACAGACCAGCGCTATCGGTGTTATTACCGTCGCTATCGTTGACCGTAATTTCCAGGGCGTTCTTCGCTCCGGTATCCTTGGCGCTGAGAGTCAGGCGATAGCCATGGCCGTCATTGACGATGTTGGCGGTGACCCCCACATTGGCCTTGTTGATGGCGTCGCGCACCCCTTGCAGGGTGTTGTTAGCGGGGTCGACCGTGACGGTCTGCGGGATTTTGTCGGCATTGGGCGTGAAACCGCCGCCATCGTAACTCCCAAAGCGGAAGGTGATCGTCCCGCTGCCGAACACCGCGGTAGCGCTGGTGAAGGCGCTGCTGGCGGGGGTAGCGAGTTTTTGCGCCTCGGCCAACTGCGTGACTTCGAGGCGGTAGCTGCCAGCCTGAGCCGCGCTGGCGGCGGTGGCGGTGAATAAATCGCCGTCTCCCGCCGTTGCTTTCATGGCCTCGAATTTGGCCGGATCAGTCAAGCCCTTGACGGCACTCTGCAATTCCGACAAGGCGCCTTTAAACGTGCCGACCGCCGACAGTTCCGCCTGGAGGCTGGCCTCACGGCGGTTCAGCCGGTTAGTGGCCGGTGCACGTTCGGCGGTGACCAACTGGCTCACCAGGCCGTTGATATCCAGACCCGAGCCTACCCCTGAAACCGAAATGCCTGCCATGTTGATTTCCTCGGTTGCGCTGGAACAAAATCGGGCAAATTGCGAGCCAACTAGGCTTTATCCTGTATCAGCAGGCCCTGCGGCAAGGCGCGCGCCGATTTGTCGCCACTGAACTTATCGCCGGCGAAGAACTTGGCCAGCGCCAGCATATAGGCGGGCGGCAGTTGCAGGATGACCTGCTGTTTTTCCACATCGATAACCTTGATCACCATCTTGTCGGTGTCGTCATCGATGCTGAACTGGATGCTGGTGCGCAACATATCCATG
>Ga0209048_10001279_pt1 | contig 26046 bp, 26 predicted proteins | sample FrelakmetCRP12CR_FD_187146 | JGI IMG/M metagenome (GOLD analysis project Ga0209048, IMG submission 187146) | Freshwater lake sediment microbial communities from the University of Notre Dame, USA, for methane emissions studies - CRP12 CR (SPAdes)... | ecosystem: Environmental > Aquatic >... | reverse complement strand
GAGCCTCGTCGACGTGCCCGCCGGCGCCTCCGCCCCGGCGGAGATCGCGGTCGAAGCCGCCCGACGGGGCCGCGTGCCGCTGCCGCGGTTTGTGGTCGCGACGCGCCATCCGCTCGGACTGTTCCGGGCCTGGGCCGTCGTGCACCCGGAGTACTTCGCCGTCGCCTACCCCCGGCCGGCCGAGCGCGGGCTGGTGCCGCCCGGCGTGCAGACCGACACCGGGGGACCTCAGGATCGAGCGAGAGGTGAGGAGGACTTCGCCGGCCTGCGCCCGTTCCAGGCCGGCGACTCCCCGCGCCGGGTGGCTTGGAAGGCCTATGCGCGGGGCCTCGGGCTGCACACCAAGCAGTACGCCGGAACGGACGTCGTCTCCCACCTGTTCGACTGGGACAGCCTGCCGGGCCTCGGTGTCGAGGCGCGGCTCTCGCGGCTGTGCCGCTGGATCCTCGACGCCCACGAGCGGGGCGAGGCCTACGGCCTGCGCCTGCCGGGCGAGAAAATCGAACCCAACGTGGGCCTCGCGCACCGCCAGCGGTGCCTTAGCGCGCTTGCGCTGTTCGAGCCTGGCGAGGAGCCCCGTGGCTGACCGCCCGGAGCCCCTGCGGGGCTTGCGCTGGGTCGTGATCGCGCTGGCGGTCGCGGTCGTGCCGCACGTGCGGTTCCTGCCCGGATGGGTGGACCTGCTGCTCGTCTCGGTGATGGCGTGGCGCACCGTGGCGGACGCCCGCGGCTGGCCGCTGCCGCCGAAGTGGCTGCGCGTCGCCGTCACCGTCGCGGCCACGGCGGTGGTGCTCGGAACCTACCGGACGCTGAACGGCATCGAGGCGGGCACGGCCTTCCTCGTGCTGATGGCCGGCGTGAAGCTGCTCGAGACCCGCAGTGCGCGCGACCTGACCGTGCTGCTCTTCATCGCCTGGTTCCTGATCTTTGCGGCGCTGCTGCGCAGCCAGGGGCTGCCGCAACTGCCCTGGCTGGCGGCGAGCGCCGTGCTCACGACGTCGGCGCTGCTGCGGGTACACGCGGGCTCCGCGGGCGATTCGACGCGCGCGGTCGTCACGCGCACGCTGGCTCTCACGGCGCAGGCGCTGCCGCTCGCGGTCGCGCTGTTCCTGCTCTTCCCGCGGCTGCCCGGGCCGTTCTGGGGGCTCAGCACCAGCGAGTCGGCACGCACCGGGCTCGGCGATGAGATGACGCCCGGGGACGTCTCGGAGCTGAGCGCCTCGGGAGACGTCGCCTTTCGCGTCCGCTTCTTCACCGCCCTGCCCCCGCCGGAGGAGCGCTACTGGCGGGGGCCGGTGCTGCACGAATTCGACGGTCGCAGCTGGCGTCGCCCCCGCGCACAGGTGTTCCCTGCGCAGGAAGTGCGCTTCTCGGGGCCGGCCGTGGACTACCAGATCACCCTTGAGCCGCACGCGCGCCGCTGGCTGCTTGCCCTCGACCTGCCCTCGCAGTGGCCGGAGCGCGAGGCCTTTCCCGCCTATGACTTCGTGCTGCTCGCTCCACAGCCGATAAACACCGTCACCGCCTACCGGCTGCGTTCGCACACGCATTATCTCGCCGGCGCGCAGCTGCCGCTGTCGCTGCGCCGCAAGGACACCTCGCTGCCGGAGGCCGGCAACCCCCGTGCCGTCGCCCTCGGACGGGCGCTGGCCGCGCGCAACGCCGCGCCCGAGGGCGTCGTCCGCGACCTGCTGCAGTTCTTCCGCAGCCAGCCCTTCGAGTACACGATGCTGCCGCCACGCCTCGCCCACGATCCAGTGGACGAGTTCCTGTTCTCGACCCGCAAGGGCTTCTGCGAGCATTACGCCTCGGCGTTCACCGTCGTGATGCGGGCTGCCGGCGTCCCGGCGAGGGTGGTCACTGGCTACCAGGGCGGGGAGTTCAACCCGTACGGCGGTTACCTGATCGTCCGCCAATCCGACGCGCACGCCTGGTCGGAGGTCTGGCTCGATGGCAAGGGCTGGGTGCGCGTCGACCCGACCGCAGCCGTGGCACCACAGCGCATCCGCCGCGGCCTGATCGACGCGGTGGCCGCCGCCGAGCCCGTGCCCGGGCGGCTGCGCGAGTCGAATGCTCTGTGGTTGCAGCTGGAACTCAACTGGGACGTGGTCAACGACTTCTGGAACGAGCGGATCGTGCGCTTCAACGCACAGTCCCAGTTCGACCTGCTGCGGAAGCTCGGCGTCGAGGACCCGGACTGGCCGGCGCTTGGCCTCGGGCTCGCCGCGAGCCTCGCCGCGTTCTTCGTCGCGCTCTCGATGTACCTAGGCTGGAAGTACCGCCGCCCGGCGCTCGACTGGCCCGCCCGTCTGCACGCCGTGGTCGTGCGCCGGCTGCGCAGGCGAGCGCTCACGATGGGATCGACCGAAGGGCCGGTGGCGTTCCTCGAGCGCGCGGCCGGCACGTGCCCGGACCTCGCGGCAGAGCTGCGGGAGGTGCGGCGGCTGTACGTGGCGCTGCGGTATGGGCCCGCCCCGACCGAGGCGGATCTGCGGCGGCTCAAACATGCCGTGAATCAACTGCGGCCCTGAGCGCCCCCGTGCGTTATGCTCGGCCCCAGGCCACTGCGAGGGGTGCCCCGACGATGCCGGACCCGTTGAATAAGAAGTTCGAAGCTGCCGCCGCTGACGTGAAACAGTTCAAGAAGCGTCCCGACGAGGAGGACATGCTGCGGCTCTACGCGCTGTTCAAGCAGGGCAGCCTCGGCGACGTGTCGGGCGAGCGCCCCGGCGCGTTCTCGATCGTGGATCGGGCCAAGTACGACGCTTGGGCGAGGCTCAAGGGCACCGATAGAGCTACGGCGATGGATTCCTACGTCAAGCTGGTCGAGCGGCTGAAGAAGACCTACGGCTGACGCCCTGGTGCCTGCAGCGGTGGCGATCGCGACCACCGCGGCCGCGGTCCTCATCGCGCTCATCGCTCCGCCGCTCCTGCGCCGGCGACGCCGCGAGCAGAGCCTCCGCCGCCCGCTGCCCGGGCACTGGCGGGAACTGGCGGATCGCGCCGTGCCGTTGCGCGCGCGCTGGCCCGCCGAGTGGCGGAGCCGCCACGAGGGCCTGATCCGTTCGTTCCTCGACGAGAAGGAGTTCGTGGGCTGCAACGGACTCGACGTGAGCGAGGCCGCGCGCGTGACCATCGCCGCGCAGGCCTGCCTGCTGCTGCTCGGTCGCCCGGGCAGCCTGTATGACGAGTTGCTCGCGATACTCCTCTACCCCACCGCGTTCTGGGTCGAGGACGAAGTGCACGACGAGGACGGCCTCGTCACCCGGCGACGGCGCGCGCTGTCCGGGGAGGCCTGGGACTCGCGGCGCATCATCCTGTCCTGGGAGGACATCGAGGAGTCCGCCGCGCTGCCGAGCGACGGCTTCAACCTGGTGCTGCACGAGTTCGCGCACTACCTCGAGGCCGAGGGCGGCGGGCCAGCTCGGGACGTCGAGGCCTGGTCCGCCGACCTGGAAGCGGAATTCGAACGGTTCGTCGACGCGGTCGAGCGCGACGAGGAGACGTTCCTCGACCCCTACGCCGCGGAGGACGAGTCGGAGTTTTTCGCCGTCGCGACTGAGGAATTCTACGAGCGGCCGCTCGACCTGCGCGGCGAGCACCCGCGCCTGTACGCGCTGCTCGGCGCGTTCTACGGGGTCGACCCGGCCGCCTGGCTCAGCAGCCCCGGCTGAACGCTGCTCCGCGCTCCACCGGCGCGGCGACGACGAGCAGCGCGCTGCCGGCGATGAACAGCAGCGTGATGGAGAGTATCGACAGCCGCGAGTCGCCGGTGGCCCAGGCCGTGAAGCCCGTGAGCAGCAGCCCGAGCACCGAGGAGAACTTGTCCCTCATTGCGCTGCATCGCCCGCGCGCCCCGGCGCTCCCCCTTGCTGAAGCCGGCCGGGTCGTCACCGTCCTTGGTTCCTTCGCGGTAACGCGCGATCGCGCGCATGGAAGAACCCGGCCAGCACGGTCGTCGCAAAGGCCGAGTTGGCCCAGTCGTAGAATGCCCAGCGAACCACCGGACGGCGGCGCAGCACCAGTTGCCTGCGGCTACGCCGCCGCTGCGAGCTGCTCGCGCGTCTCCCGGAACACGACCTCCGGCCAGCGCTCAGCGGTAAGCTGCAGGTTCACGCGCGTGGGCGCCAGGTACACGAGCGCGCCGGAGTGGTCGAGCGCCAGGTGCTCGTAGGCCTTGGCGCGGAACTCCTCGAGTTTGCGTGCATCGTCGCAGGAGACCCAGCGCGCGGTGTACACGTTGACGGCATCCCAGGTGGCCTGCACGCCGTACTCGTCCTGCAGGCGGAAGGCGACCACGTCGAACTGCAGCTGACCGACCGCGCCGAGGATCAGGTCGTTGTTGCGCAGCGGACGGAACACCTGCGTCGCACCCTCCTCGCACAACTGGTCGAGGCCCTTCTGCAGCGCCTTCATGCGCAGCGGGTCGCGCAGCACGACTCGGCGGAACATCTCCGGGGCGAAGTTCGGAATCCCCGTGAACATGACCTTCTCGCCTTCGGTGAAGGTGTCGCCGATGTTGATCGTGCCGTGATTGTGCAGGCCGATGATGTCGCCGGCATAAGCCTCGTCCGTGTGCTGGCGGTCGGCGGCGAGGAAGGTCACCGCGTCGCCGACGCGCACCTCCTTGCCGTGGCGGACGTGGAAGAGGCGCATGCCGCGCGCGTAGCGCCCGGAGCAGATCCGCATGAAGGCGATCCGGTCACGGTGACCCGGATCCATGTTGGCCTGGATCTTGAAGACGAAGCCGCTGAGCGGCTCCTCCAGCGGGTCGACCTCGCGGACCGTGGTCTCCCGTGCGAGCGGAGCCGGCGCGTACTCAACGAACGCCGCGAGCAGCTCGGCGACGCCGAAATTGTTGATCGCCGAGCCGAAGAACACCGGCGTCTGGCGGCCCGCGCGGTACTCCTCAAGCGAGAACGCGTGGGACGCGCCGCGGACGAGCTCGATCTCGTCGCGGAAGGCCTGCGCGCGGCCGCCCAGGAAGGCCGCAGCCGCCTCGCTCATGAGCCCGTCGATCACCTCGTTGATGCCCGCCCGGCCCCGCTCCGCCGCCTGATAGGCGTAGATGCGGTCCTCGAGCAGGTGGTAGATGCCGACGAGCTCGCGCCCCATGCCGATCGGCCAGGTGGCCGGGGCGCAGCGGATCTTCAACACCTGCTCGATCTCGTCGAGCAGCTCGAGCGGCTCGCGGCCCTCGCGGTCCAGCTTGTTGACGAAAGTCATGATCGGCGTGGCGCGCAGCCGGCAGACTTCCATCAGCTTGATCGTGCGTTCCTCGACGCCCTTCGCGCAGTCGATGACCATCAGCGCGGAGTCAACCGCGGTCAGCGTGCGGTAGGTGTCCTCGGAGAAGTCCTCGTGGCCCGGCGTGTCGAGCAGGTTGACCATGCGCCCCCGGTACGGGAACTGCATGACGCTCGAGGTGACCGAGATGCCGCGCTGCTGCTCTAGGCGCATCCAGTCGGAGGTCGCGTGGCGCGTGGCCTTGCGCCCCTTGACCGTGCCGGCCAGCTGGATCGCGCCGCCGAACAGCAGGAGCTTCTCGGTGAGCGTCGTCTTGCCGGCATCCGGGTGGGAAATGATGGCGAAGGTGCGGCGTCGCGCCACTTCGTCGCGCAGGTCGGTCATCGTCGAGGTCGCCTGCCGGGGTTGCTGCGGGGCCGCAATTCTATCAGCCGGCCGTCAGGTCGAGCTTGAGCACCAGCGCGTCCTCGCGGCCGGCGGCGGCCTGGTAGTAGCCCTTGCGCCTGCCGACCTCGACGAATCCCACCGAGTGGTACAGCGCGATGGCGATCGGGTTCGACGGCCGCACTTCGAGAAAGGCCTCCGTGGTGCCCGCCTGCCGCGCCCGCTCGAGCAGCAGCATGAGCATCTGCCGGCCGATCCCGTGCCCGCGCCGCCGTCCCGAGACGCACAGGTTGAGGATGTGCGCCTCGCCCGACCCCATGGCGACGATGCCGTAGGCCGCGATCTCGCCCTCGATGTCCGCGACGCGGCAGAGGTAGCCAACGCGCAGGCAGTCGCGGAAGATTCCCTCGCTCCACGGGAACTCGTAGGCGGCCCGCTCCAGCGCACCGACCCCCGGCACGTCGCTCGGCACCATCGGTCGGAACTTGACGAGCCGGTGGTGCGGCGGAGCGTGCGCGGGCGCGGCGGGATCGGCGCTCACTGGACGACCTGCTCGCCCTGTTCGAGCCGTGCAAACGCCTGGCGCGCGAACAGGAGGTCGGCCCAGGCCTTGCGCTTCTCGCCCGGGCTGCGCAGCAGGTAGGCGGGATGATAGGTCACGATCAGCGGCCAGCCGCGCGCTCCGAGCGCATGGACCCGGCCGCGCAGGCGTGCGAGCGGCGTGTCGGTCGCGAGCAGGTTCTGCGCCGCGATGCGTCCGACCGCGACGATGATCCGCGGACCGACCAGCTCGATCTGCCGCTCGAGGTAGCCGCGGCACTCGGCCACCTCCTCGGGCTTCGGGTCGCGATTGCCCGGCGGGCGGCACTTCAGGATGTTGGCGATGTAGACGTCCTCGCGGCGGAAGCCGAGCGCCTTGAGCATCGAGGTCAACAGCTGGCCCGCCCGTCCGACGAACGGCTCGCCCTGGCGGTCCTCTTCGGCGCCCGGCGCCTCGCCGATGAACATCCACGACGCCCGCCGGTCGCCGACGCCAAACACGGTCTGCGTGCGGGAGCGGTGCAGTTCACAGCGCGTGCAGGCCGACACGGTCGAGCGCAGCGGCTCCCAGTGCAGCCCCACCTCGCCGCCGTCGGCCAACGGGACGGCAAGCGGCGCGGCCGGAGTGATCCCGGCCGCCTCTGGGGCTGCGGGCGCCGCCACCGAGTCCCGGCGCACGTAGAGATCGACGCCCATCGCCTCCAGGTACGCCTTCCTGCGGGAATCGAGCATCGAGCGACCGCGGCTACGGCTGAGACTGGCCCGGGCCCGGAGGGCGGGCGTGACGATGGCTGCGGGTGATCCGTCGATAGGCCCAGTGCAGTGGCCCGGACAGCGCGAACACCGCAAAGAGGCTGAACAGCACTTCCGGCGGGCTCGAACTCACCACGATGAAGCCGAGCGCGATGAGCAGCATGACCGCGAACGGCACCCGCTTGTTCCAGTGGAAGTCCTTGCCGCTCAGGTACGGGAAGCGGCTCACCATCAGGGCGCCGGCGACCAGCGCGACCAGGAACGCCAGCACCAGCGCACGCAGGCCCTCGCGCTGCATGTCGTTCTGCATCCACACGAAACCGGCCAGCACGGCCGCCGCCGAGGGACTCGGCAGCCCCTCGAAGTAGCGCTTGTCGGCCGTGGCCGAGCGGGCATTGAAGCGCGCTAGGCGGAGCGCGGCGCAGGCGGCGTAGAAGAAGGTCGCGAGCCAGCCGAGACGTCCCCACACGGCGCCGTACTCGGCGATGCGGGCCACGCCCCACTGGTAGGCGACCACCGCCGGGGCGAGGCCGAAGGCGACCATGTCGGAGAGGCTGTCGTACTCCTTGCCGAACTCGCTCTGGGTGTTGGTCCAGCGGGCGATGCGGCCATCGAGGCCGTCGCACACCATCGCGATGAAGATGGCGATGCCGGCGCGGTCGAAGTTGCCGTCGGTCGCGGCCACGATCGCGTAGAAGCCTGAAAACAGGGCGCCCGTGGTGAACAGGTTCGGCAACAAGTACACGCCGCGGCGGCGCGGTCGCGGCGGCGCGCCCGGCGTGAGAGAAGGCTCGGTCGTCATGGAATTCCGTGGCCCGGTCAGAGGGCAACCATCATAGGTAGGGGGCGAGCCCCGCACAACGGAGCCGGCGAAGCGGCCCCGGCCCGGGCGACCCGGTCGGCCGGGGACCCTCTGCTAACATAGCATGCTTGAGTTCCTGCGAGCCCCGGACGCGAAATGCGACTCTCCAACTACCCGATCAATACGCTGCGTGACATTCCCGCCGACGCCGAGGTCGTGAGCCACCAGCTCATGCTCCGGGCCAGCCTGATCCGCCGGCTGGCGGCCGGCCTGTACACGTGGCTACCGATCGGCCTGCGAGTGCTGCGCAAGGTGGAGAACATTATCCGCGAGGAGATGAACCGCGCCGGCGCGCTCGAGTTGCTGATGCCGACGCTGCAGCCGGCGGAACTGTGGGAGGAATCGGGCCGCTGGGACCAGTTCGGGCCAGAACTGCTGCGCATGCGGGACCGCCACGAGCGACCGTTCTGCTACGGACCGACGCACGAGGAAGTGATCACCGACATCGCGCGGCGCGAACTGAAGAGCTATCGGCAGCTGCCGGTGAACTTCTACCAGATCCAGACCAAGTTCCGCGACGAGATCCGCCCGCGCTTTGGCGTGATGCGGGCGCGCGAGTTCACGATGAAGGACGCCTACTCCTTCCACCTCGACGAGGCCTCGCTCGAGCAGGGCTACCAGGCGATGTACGCGGCCTACTCGCGCATCTTCGAGCGCATGCAGCTCAAGTTCCGCGCCGTGCGCGCCGACACCGGCAGCATCGGCGGCAGCGCGTCGCAGGAATTCCACGTGCTCGCCGATTCCGGCGAGGACGCGATCGCGTTTTCCGACGCCGACGACTACGCGGCGAACCTGGAGATGGCCGAGGCCCTGCCGCCGGCCGAGCCGCGCGCCGCCGCGGCTGAGCGGCTGCAGAAGGTCCCGACCCCGGGGGTTAAGAGCATCGTGGAGCTGACCGCGTTCCTGAACGTCCCCGCGACGCACTGCCTGAAGACCCTGCTGGTCGAATCGAGCGAGGGCGGCGTAGTCGCCCTCGTCGTGCGCGGCGACCACGAGCTGAACGCCGTCAAGGCACAGAAGCTGCCGGGCGTGTTCGCGCCGATCAAGATGGCCTCGGCCGAGCAGGTCCGCGCCGCCACGGGCTGCGAGCCCGGCTCCCTAGGGCCCGTCGGTCTCGCCTCGGGCATCCGGCTCTACGCCGACCGCACGGCGGCAGCGGCGGCCGATTTTGTCTGCGGCGCCAACGAGCGCGATGCGCACCTCACGGGTGTGAACTGGGGCCGGGACCTCGCCGAAGCGGAGGTCGTGGACATCCGCAACGTGGTCGCCGGGGACCCGAGCCCGACCGGCCACGGCACCCTCGGCATCGCCCGCGGCATCGAGGTCGGTCACATTTTCCAGCTCGGCCGAAAGTACAGCGCGGCCATGAACGCGGCCGTCCTCGACGAGCAGGGCAAGTCGGCGGTCATGTACATGGGCTGTTATGGCATTGGTGTGACGCGCGTCGTGGCGGCAGCCATCGAACAGAATCACGATGAGCGCGGCATCGTCTGGCCCGAGCCGATCGCACCATTCAACGTGTCCCTGATACCGATCAACCTGCAGAAGTCCGAGCGCGTTCGCGCCGTCACCGAGCGGCTGTACGCGCAGCTCGAGGCCGCCGGCTTCGAAGTGCTGCTCGACGACCGCGATGCGCGACCCGGCGTGAAGTTCGCCGACGACGAGCTGCTTGGCATCCCGCATCGTATCGTGATCGGCGACAAGGGGCTCGAGCGCGGCGTCCTCGAGTATAAGTGCCGGCGGGACGGCAGCGGCGCGGACGTGCCGCTCGACGGCGTGGTCGCATTCCTCAGCGAGCGGAGCCGCCGGCGCGGCTGACGGCCCATGGTCCGCCCAGCCCAGGCCATCGCACTGCTCTTGCTGCTGGCGGCCCTGCCAGCCGGCGCGGTGCAGGCGGACCGGCAGATGGACCCCGAGCTGCGCGGCGTCGTCGCCGCGGCGATCGCGCCCGCCGCATGCTTCGAGGACAAGTACGACCGCGCCGTCTGGTTCGCCGCCATGGAGCCACGCCTCGCGCACTACGTGAAGGACACGAAGGAGCGCGAGCAGATCCTGCACAACGTGCACTGCGAGGCGAGGCGGGTGGACATCCCGCCGGAGCTAGTCCTTGCCGTCATGGACGTCGAGAGCCGGTTCGACCGCTTCGCGGTGTCATCCTCCGGCGCGGTCGGGCTGATGCAGGTGATGCCGTTCTGGCCGAGCCAGCTCGGCATGTCGAACGAGCAGCTGGTGCGCATTGCTGACAACGTGCGCATGGGCACGACGATCCTGGGCTACTACCTGCGCCAGGAGCGGGGTAACTACCAGCGCGCGCTGCAGCGCTACAACGGTAGCCTCGGCCGGCCCGGCTACTCCGACATGGTCATCGACCGGCTGGTCTCGCGCTGGCGCTACGACCACTGAGCCGGCGGCGCGCCCGCCAGCTCAGCCGGTGCGGAAAGACTGCGGCCAGCCGCCGAGCGCTTCCTCGGACAACTCCTCGACCGCCACGTCGGACACCCGCGCTGAGGGGGGGCCTTCCCACAACCACTCGCTCAGGCGCTCCACGGCGCCGGCCTCGCCGCAGGCGAGCACCTCGACGCTGCCATCCGGGAGATTGCGCGCGTGGCCGGTGATACCGAGTTCGAGCGCCTGCTGGCAGGTACCGGCGCGGTAGAAGACGCCCTGCACCCTCCCGGACACCCGGTACCGTCGGGCAATCAACCGCGCCGGACTCACGGCCAGTTCAGGGCCTCGACTTGGGCGGGGCCGCCGCTTCCGCCGCGCGGCGCGCCTCCATGGCCTTCTGTCGCGCGAGATCCGCCTCGTCGCGCGCGCTGCGGTATTCGCCTTCGTCCATGCTCGCCTTGGCGGTCTTCAGGTGGGTCTGGGCTTCGGCGAGAAGCTCCGGCGCATACTTGGCCGCGCCGGCCTTCTGCGCCGCCTCCACGGCCTGCCGCGCGTCATACATCTGCTGCACCGGCGCGCCGGCGGCGCACCCGGCGAGCAACCCGCTCAAGAGGAGCGCGAGCAACGGCAGCGGTCTTGTCGGGAAGCGTGGCAAACGAGTCACCTGGGCGCCCGGGCTTTCGACCGTAACAACTGCACTCTGTACCGTCAAGGTTGCCCCCCCTAGAATCCGCCGGTTCGGCGGCGACTTACGCACAGAATCAGACCCGGAAACAGTCCATGACGGAAATTCTCGTTCTCTACTACAGCCGCCACGGCGCCACGGCCGAACTGGCGAGGCACGTGGCGCGCGGCGCCGAGTCGGTGAACGGCGCGACGGCGAAGCTGCGCACCGTGCCGGCGGTGTCCCCGGTGACCGAGGCGAGCGAACCGGCGGTGCCGCCGGCGGGCGCGCCGTATGCGACCTACGACGACCTCCGCGACTGCGACGGCCTCGTGCTCGGCAGTCCCACCCGCTTCGGCAACATGGCGGCACCACTCAAGTACTTCCTCGACGGCACGAGCGCGCTCTGGCTCAACGGCGCGCTGGACCGCAAGCCGGCCGGCGTGTTCACCTCGGCCTCCACGCTGCACGGCGGCCAGGAATCGACGCTCCTCAGCATGATGATCCCGCTGCTGCACCACGGCATGTACATAGTCGGCCTGCCGTTCACCGCCACCGCCCTCGCGCGGACGAAGACCGGCGGGTCGCCGTACGGGGCGAGCCACCTCGCCACGGTGCAGGGCGGCCCGGTGGCGCTCAGCGATGAGGAGCGCGAACTTGCGCGCCTGCTCGGACGCCGCGTCGCGGAACTCGCGGCCGCGAGACGCCCGCTGCGCGAGTGAGCACCGCAACGCCGCTGCCCAGGCACACCGGAGCGAGGCGCGCGCGCGCGGCGGCGCTCGCCGCGATGGCGATGCTCGCGGCAGCGGTGGCGCTGGCCGTGATGCGCTCGACGAGCGGATGGGGGGCACTGCTGCTCGCGGCGTTCTGCCTGGCCCCGCTGCTCGCCCCCCTGCCCGGGATCATGCGCGGGCACCGCCGCACCTACGCCTGGGCGACGCTCTGCGTGACACCCTACCTCGTCTATGGCGTCACGGAGTCGGTCTCGAACCCTCGCGTCCGCGGGCTCGCGGCCGTAGTGCTACTCGCGAGCTTCGCGCTGTTCCTCGCGCTCGTGGCGCACCTGCGCCTCACGCGCCCGGCCGCCGCGAGTGATCAGCGCGACTGAGCTGCCGCGTGCGCCTCGAGGGCGCGGCGCAGGAAGGGGATGGTGAGCCGGCGCTTCGCCGCAAGGGAGGCCTCGTCGAGCTCGTCGAGCATGGCGAAGAGCGAGCCGGTGTCCCGTGGCAGCCGGTGCAGCAGGTAAAGCGCAGCTTCCTCGGTGAGCTCGAGCCCGCGCCGCGCTGCTCGCAGCTGCAGCGCGGTGACCTGCCCGGCCTCGTCTAGTTCGTGCAGCTGATGCACCGAGGCGGCGAGCAGCCGCGAGCGCAGGTCCGGCAGCACGAACGGCAGGCTGGCGGGCGGCGCGTCGCTCGCCACCAGCAGCCGGCCGGTGCCATCCAGCATCAGGGTGTGCAGCCGGAAGATCGCGGCGTTCCAGCCGGCGTCCGCCGCGACCGCCTCGAGACCGTCGAGGCAGACGAGGTCGAGCGTCTCGCACCCCTCGAGTAACCTGCGGCCGCCGGTCCGCGCCAGGTCGAAGTACGCTGCAGCGCCGCCCCACTCGCCAACCGCCGCACAGGCCGCCTGCAGCAGATGGGTCTTGCCGGTCCCGGGTCGCCCCCACAGCCACAGCGTGCGCGGCAGCTGTGACCAATCGCCGCCCAGCATCGCGCAGACCTCCGCGTTGCGGCCCGGCACGAAGCTCCCGAGCCGGGCGGCATCGTGTAGACGCACGTGCAGTGGGAGCTGCCGCATCACGCCGCTCAGCGCCCGGCGGCGGCCCGGCGCCCACGCACCGCCACGGCGGCCCGGCGCGAGTAGATCAGCACGTAGTCGAGCCCGCTCACGCAGGTCGTGACGAGGCAGAGCGCGCCGAGTGCCGTGAGCACCCACGGCGCGGGCCAGCCGTAGGCCGCCTCGGCCGGCGCGGCCAGGCAGAAGAGGATCTGGCAGAAAGTGTTGAACTTGCTCTGCGGGGTGGGGCGGCCGTGCATCCGTCCGATGAACGCCCGGAACGAGACCGCGCCCAGGAAGATGACGAGGTCCCGCAGCAGCACTGCGCCCGTGAGCCACCAAGGCGCATGGCCGACGATGCTCAGGCAGACGAACACCGTGACCAGCAGCAGCTTGTCCGCCAGCGGGTCGAGGACGCGACCGAGGTCGCTGGTCCAGTTGAAGCCCTTGGCCAGGAAGCCGTCCAGACCGTCGGTGAAGGCCGCGGCCGCGAACAGCAGCAGCACCATGGGGTAACGCTCGTGCAGGATGCAGCTGGCCACGGGGACGACCAGCAGGATGCGCAGGATGCAGAGCAGGTTGGGAAGGAAGCTCAGGCTCATGGCTGCCAGGTGAAATCCACCGGGTTGGCGTCCCCTTCCGCCGGGCCATGTGCCGTGGGCTGCAGGTGGCTGTCGAGTGCCGCGATCCGCCGCAGCAACTCGAGGTCACCGCGCAGCGTGAGCCTGAGCCGCACCTGCTCGCCGGAGACCTCCTCCACCGCGACCTCGCGTACTAGGCTGAGCGACTTCAGGTACCGGAGCAGCGCGGCGTAGTCAGCGAGGTCGTGCACCGCGCCCACCCGCACGCTCTCGGCCGCGAGCCCGCGCGTCGACGGTGGCGCATAGCGCGCGGCGAGGGCATCGGCCGCGAGCTCGACGCCCGCGGCGGGCCCGCCCTGCCCTTGGACGCTCTGGCCGGCGTGAGCGAACGACCAGTGCAGCGCCGCCCCTGCGCCCTCGCCCACCAGCAGCGCGCGCGCCAGCGCATCCGGCGCCCCGCTCCTCGCGGCCGCCGCATCGAGCGGCCGCTGCGGCCAGACGATCGGCACGCCGCGGTAGGCGGCCGCGCGCTCGAGTTCGGCCCGCTCCGGCGGATGCTCGGAGGCCAGGACGGCGCGACTGCCGCCGGCGACGCCGGGCAAGAATAGCGCGACGAGCGTCACCGGCCGCTCGACGGGCCACAGCGGCAGCCCGGCCTGCTGCAGCAGCTGCTCGACGGCCGGCCCGTCAAATCCGACCTTGAGCATGCGATCGGCGGTCGTGGAGTACTGCAGCACGTAGCGGGCGGGGCTGGCCGCGGCCGTCGCGATCGCTGACTGCGAGGCCGCCTCCCGATGGCCCGAGGCACGCACCACCGCCGCGCGCAGCGCCTCGCCAAATCCCGCGGTGCGATCGGCCTCAGTCGCCCCCGCGAGCGGCACGACCCCCTGGTAGACCGCCGTCTCCGCCGAGGCCAACAGAGGCCACAGAAGCAGCAGGCCGAGCCAGCGCCGTGGCGCGAGGCCAGTCGTCTTCCCGACCGCTGCAGCAGTAGAAAATCTCAGCATGATTCAGGCACTTCGACGCCCGTGGCGCGCGTGTAAAATACCACAGCCTCGAGCCTGACCCCGGGGCGCCGCCCGCATCCCCGGAGAACCCGATGGCCGAACCGAAGCCGACCACCACCTATCGCGATGCCGGCGTCGACATCGAGGCCGGCGACGCGCTGGTCGAGCGGATCAAGCCTGCAGTGAAGCGCTCGATGCGCCCCGAGGTGCTGGGCGGCATTGGCGGCTTCGGCGCGCTCGTCGAGGTGCCGCTCGATCGTTACCGGCGGCCCGTCATGGTCTCCGGCACCGACGGCGTCGGCACCAAGCTTCGCCTCGCCATCGAGACGGGCCACCACGACACGATCGGCATCGATCTCGTGGCGATGTGCGCGAACGACGTGGTGGTGCAGGGCGCGGAGCCGCTTTTCTTCCTCGATTATTACGCCACCGGCAAGCTGCAGGTGGACGTCGCGGAGCGCGTCATCAAGGGCATCGTCGAGGGTTGCCTGCTGGCCGGTTGCGCGCTGGTGGGGGGGGAGACCGCCGAGATGCCCGGCATGTACGCGGGCGGCGACTACGATCTGGCGGGATTCTGCGTGGGCCTCGTCGAGCGGGACCGCATCATCGACGGCTCGCGCACGGCGGCTGGCGACGCCGTGGTCGGCCTCGCCTCCTCCGGCCCCCACTCGAACGGCTACTCGCTCATCCGCCGGCTCCTGGCCATGAGCCAGGCGGGGCCCGAGACCCGCCTCGACGGCCGCCCGCTCTACGAGCAGCTGCTCGCCCCGACCCGCATCTACGTCAAGTCCATCCTCCGGCTGCTCGGCGAAGTGCCCGTGCACAGCATCGCGCACATCACCGGGGGCGGCCCGACGGGAAACATCCCGCGGGTGGTGCCGCCGGGGCTAGAGGTCGTCATCGAGGCGCGCCGCTGGCCGCGGCCAGCGGTGTTCGACTGGCTGCAGCGGGCCGGCAACGTGCAACGCGAGGAGATGTACCGCACGTTCAACTGCGGACTCGGCATGACCGTGTGCGTGCCGGCGGCCGAGGCCGATCGTGCCGTGCGGATCCTGCGCGAGTGCGGCGAGACCGCAGACATCATCGGCGAGGTCCGGCGCGGCGAGCGCGAAGTCGTGATCCACGAATGACCTCCGCCGCGCGGCTGCCGATCGTCGTGCTGATCTCCGGGCGGGGGAGCAACCTGCGCGCGATCGCCGAACGCGCCGCGGCCGGCAGGCTCCCGGTCGAGATCCGCGCCGTAGTGAGCGACCGCCTGGAGGCGAGTGGCCTCGCCTGGGCGGCGGCGCAGGGCCTGCCCACCGCCGCGCTCAAGCCCGCCGACTACCCGGACCGCGCCGCCTTCGATCGCGCACTTGGTGATCTCGTCGAGAGCTTCGCGCCACGCCTCCTCGTGCTGGCGGGGTTCATGCGCATCCTCGGCCCGCAGTTCGTGGACCGCTTCGCCGGCCGCATGCTCAACATCCACCCCTCGCTGCTTCCCCGCCATCGCGGCCTGCACACGCATCGACGGGTGCTCGAGGCGGGTGAACGCGAGCACGGCGCCAGCGTCCACTTCGTGACGCGCGAACTCGACGGCGGCCCGGTCGTCGTGCAGGCGACCGTGCCCGTCGAGCCGGACGACGACGAGGCCGCCCTCGCCGAGCGAGTGCTCGAGCAGGAGCACCGCCTCTATCCGCTCTGCGTCGGCTGGTTCGCGACGGGCCGGCTGCAGTTCCGCGACGGCGCGGCATGGCTGGACGGCCGTCGTCTACAGGCACCCCTCATTATGGAGACGCTCGATGGCGATCACGAGACGACCGCGGCTTAGCACCATGCCGGCTGGAGCGATCGCCATACTGGCGCTCGCCCTGCCGTGGGCCGGCCCCGCCTCGGGCAATCCCCAGGCCCCCGCCCCCGCGCCGGCCACCGCCACCGCCACCGCCCCCGCGCCGGTCACCGCCCCCGCCCCCGCCACCGCGCTGGCGCCGGCGACCAACGGCCATGCCGTCGGGACCCTGCAGCCGTACAAGGCCCGCTACCAGGTGAGCTACCGCGGCATCATCAGCGGCGGCGAGATCGAGTGCAGCTTCCGGCCCGGGCCAGTCGCAGGCGAGTGGCTTTATGACACGCGCGCCTTCCCGAATCTTCTCGCCCGCGCCTTCGTCAGCCCGCGGGCCGGCGAGCACAGCAGGATGATGCTGACCGAGTCGGGAATTCGCCCCATGTCCTACGAGATGAACGACGGCAACTCCGATCCGACAAAGCAGATCAAGGTCACCTTCGACTGGACCAAGCAGCGCGTGTCGGGGGTCGACAAGGGCAAGCCCTTCGACTTTGAGGTCCCGCCCGGTACGCAGGACACCGCGTCGGCGCAGGCCGCGATGATCAACGAGCGCCTCGCGGGGCGCATGCCCACTGGATATCCCATTGTCACGGGCGATGAGGTCAACAACTTCCGCTACTGGTCGGAAGGGCTCGAGAAAGTGGAAACGCCATTCGGGAAGTTTGAGGCCGAAGTCTGGGCGAACCAGAAGCAGCGCGCCCGCTCCGATCGGATGCTGAAAGTCTGGCTGGCGCCCACGCTCGGCTATGTGCCGGTGCAGGCCGTCCAGTACCGCAAGGGCAACCCGGAGTGGCAGATGCAACTGGTGGGCCTACAGCGCTAAGCGCCGGCCGGCGGCGGGCTGCGCCGCCGCAACGTCACCTTCAGCGGCCGACGCCGATTACGCCTTGGGCAGGGTCACGCCCCGCTGGCCCATGTACTTGCCGCCACGGTCCTTGTAGGAGACCTCGCAGACCTCGTCCGACTCGAAGAACAGCATCTGCGCCACGCCCTCGTTGGCGTAGATCTTCGCGGGCAGCGTGGTGGTGTTCGAGAACTCGAGCGTGACGTGCCCTTCCCACTCCGGCTCGAGCGGCGTCACGTTGACGATGATGCCGCAGCGGGCATAAGTCGACTTGCCGAGGCAGACGGTCAGCACGTTGCGCGGGATGCGAAAGTACTCGACCGTGCGCGCCAGCGCGAACGAGTTCGGTGGGATGATGCAGACGTCGCCCGAGAAGTCGACGAAGGAGCCGCGGTCGAAGTCCTTCGGATCGACGATGGTCGAGTTGATGTTGGTGAAGATCTTGAACTCCGCCGCACAGCGCACGTCGTAGCCGTAGCTCGAGGTGCCGTAGGAGACGATGCGGTGGCCATTAGCCTGGCGCACCTGGCCGGGTTCGAACGGCTCGATCATGGCGTGGCTCTCGGCCATGCGGCGGATCCATCGGTCGGACTTGATGCTCACGCTCAGGTGTCCTCGACACTGATCTTCGGGAAGGCGGTGGCCGCCGCTGCGCCGAGCGAGAGCCGGGCCGCCGTGCGGCGGGCCATCTCCAGATAGGCGCGACCGATCGGCCCGTCGGGGTCGGCCACGACGCTGGGCCGGCCGCTGTCGGTCTCCGCGCGGATGCGGATGTCGAGCGGGAGCTGGCCGAGCAGCGCCACGCCGTACTGCCCGGCCATGCGTGCCCCGCCGCCGCTGCCGAAGATCGGCTCCTCGTGGCCGCACTTCGAGCACACGTGCAGGCTCATGTTCTCGACGACGCCGAGCACCGGCACCGCGACCTTCTGGAACATCCTCAGGCCCTTGCGGGCGTCGAGCAGCGCGATGTCCTGCGGCGTCGTCACGATCACCGCCCCGCTGACCGGAACGCGTTGCGATAGCGTGAGCTGGATATCGCCGGTGCCCGGCGGCATGTCCACGACCAGGAAATCGAGTTCGCCCCAGTTCGTCTCGCCGAGCAACTGGGTGAGCGCCTGGGTGACCATCGGGCCGCGCCAGACCATCGGCTCCTCCTCGTCGACCAGGAAGCCGATCGACATGACCTTGATCCCGAACGCCTCGAGCGGATCGATCCGCCTGCCGTCGCGGCTCGACGGCCGCTCGCCCTGCATACCGACCATGCGCGGCTGGCTCGGGCCGTAGATGTCCGCGTCCAGCAGGCCGACCCGTGCGCCGTCCAGAGCGAGCGCCAGAGCCAGGTTCACCGCGGTTGTCGACTTGCCGACCCCGCCCTTGCCGGAGGCCACGGCAATGACGTTGCTGATGCCGGGCAGCGCCTGAAGCTGCCCCTGCACCGGGTGGGGCGTGACCCGCCAGCTGACGCTGACCGAGGCCTCCCCCACGGTCGGGTCCGCCCGCAGCCGCTCCTCCAGTTCCCGGGCCCTGGCGGCGGCGAAGCGCCCCGCCGGGAAGCCCAGCTCGACCTCCGCCAGCACGCGGCCGCCCTCCAACCTGACGGACTTCACAGCTTTTGCCTCGGCGAGAGGTATCCCGAGGTAGGGTTCGACATAATTCCCGAGCACGAGGCGGGCTGCGGCGACTCGATCGTCCGTCATCTTGGAACCGTGAACGCTGGGAGGGGCATGGGCCGAAGGCGCTGGATTGTACCGGAAACCGTCGGGCCGCTGCCGGGCGCATCGGGCCCCGGGCCGGCCTGCCACGCATGGCATAATTCCGGTCTAATGCCGGCTGCGTCCCACCGGCCCGATATTGAGTCAACCCGAGGCGTGGCCGGATGGCCGCAACGCCCGTGAGCTGTTTCGCACGTCGTCCATGAGTTTCATTACCAACCTGCGAGCCGACCGCCTCATCGCCGAGATCAAGGCAGCCGAGGATGGCAACGGCGCGGACGGCCGCAAGATCCTGGCGAAGCTCGTGAAGCTCGGCCCGCCGGGGATTCCGCGCATCATCGACTCGCTCGCCAGCGCCGACAAGCAAGAGACCGCCGGGTTCGTCAGCGTCCTGACCGCGCTCCTCGACCAGAAGACCTTCCCGCAGATCGCGGCCGGCCTGACCGACGGCAACCAGCGCACCGTCGCCGCCATCACCTGGACCCTCTCCAGCGGCAAGAACTACTCGGCCGCCCAGCTCTACGGGCTGCTCGAGAACCCGCAGGTGCCGAAGGGCGCGGTCATGAGCATCCTGGCCGCGCAGAAGTCGCGGCTCAATGCGCGCGACCTGCTCCAGCGGGCCTACAGCCTCGAGCCGGCAGACAAGGCCTCAGCCTTCCGCATCATCGGCGAGATCGCGGATGCAAGCATTGTCCCCGAGCTCATCAGCCGGCTCGAGGGCAAGGACCCGATCGCCCGCACGCACATCATCAACATCCTGGCGCGCTTCAACCGGCGGGACGTCGCCGACGCGCTGCAGGCCCAGCTCAAGGACACCAACAAGTTCATCCGCCAGGCCGTCCTCGGCGCCCTCTCGAACCTCGAGGGCAATGCCGACCCGAGCCTGCTCTGCGAGGTGCTGCGCGACCCGGACGTCGAGACGCAGCAGAAGGCCATCGAGGCCGTCGTGCGCGCCAATCACCCCGACACCATCAAGTACCTGATCAAGGTGCTGCGCGACGAGAACGAAGGCGCGCGCCGCGCCGCTGTCGAGGTGCTCAACGAGATCGGCACGCCGCAGCACATTAAACATCTGCTGCAGTCGATCAAGGACGACGACTGGTGGGTGCGCGGCCGGGCGGCCGATGCGCTCGCCAAGATCGGCGGCCCGCGCGTCATCGAGGCGGCACTCGAGCTGATCCGCGATCAGGACGACGACGTCCGCCGGGCCGCGATCGAGATCCTGAACCAGACCAAGGACGAACGCGCCGTCAGCTTCCTGATCGAGGCGACGCACGACAAGGACTGGTGGGTGCGCGAGCGGGCCGTGGATGCCTTGGCCGAGATCGGCAGCCGCCGCGCCCTGCCGGCCCTGCTCGAGATGCTACAGGCCGCCGACACCCGCTCGCTACCGACCGTGGTGCGCGCGCTCGGCAAGCTGGGCGACGCCTCGCTCATTCCGCGCCTCGTGTCGCTGCTCAACCACGAGGCGAAGGAAGTGCGCCTCGAGGCCATCACGGCGCTGACCCGCGTGGTGGACGACACGACGGCCGACACGGTGCGCTCGCACATGCAGCTCGTCAGCGTCAACGCCGGCGAGATGACGGTCAGCCACGCGGCGGCCCGGGCCATTGAGGACATGGACTCGCGATTCTCGAAGACCGCGGTCGCGCAGCGCGAAGGCGCGGCGCGCATGGCGGAGCCTTCCCGCACGCTGCTGGTCGAGCGCGCCGACATCGAAGGCATCATGAAGCAGAGCCGCGAGGCGCAGCGGCTCGACATCTCCAGCCTCAAGTCGGGCGACGTCCTCGAGGGCCGCTACACCTACATCCAGAAGATCGGCAAGGGCGCCTTCGGCACCGTGCTCCTGATGGAGGACAAGGTGGTCGACGAGCGCCTGATCCTCAAGTTCCTGAACCCGAACGTTTCGCAGGACGAGGAGATGATGAAGCGGTTCGTGCACGAGCTGCGCTACTCGCGCAAGATCACGCACCGCAACGTCATCCGCATCTACGACTTCCTGTTCATCCGCGGCAACTACGCGATCTCGATGGAGTACTTCCCCTCCCACACCCTGGGCGCGGAGATAAACGAGAAGCCCCTGCCGATCGCCAAGGCGGTGCGCTACGCCACGGACATCGCGACCGGCATGGCGGTGGCACACCAGTCCGGGATCATCCATCGCGACCTGAAGCCCGCCAACGTGCTCATCGACAACGAGGGGCTGGTGAAGATCGTCGACTTCGGCGTGGCGGCGGCGCAACAGCAGCAGGACACGCAGCTCACCAAGACCGGCTACGTGATCGGCTCGCCGAAGTACATGGCACCGGAGCAGATCCTCGGCAAGAAGGTCGACGAGCGTGCGGACATCTACAGCCTCGGCGTCATCCTCTATGAGATGCTCACCGGCGAGCCGCCGTACCACCGCGGCGATCACATGGCCGTGATGTACCAGCACGTGCAGGGCAAGGCCCGCGCGCCCATCGAAGTCAATCCCCAGGTCCCGCCCGGGCTGTCGGAGATAGTCACGAAGGCGATGGCGGTGGACAAAGCGCGCCGTTTCCAGACAATGGACGAAATGCGCTCGGCGCTCGAACGTTACCTGTGAGGCAGCCCTCTTGGCACGCATCGATGCATTCCTGAAGCTCGGCGCCTCTCAGGGCTGCTCCGACGTGCACCTCTCCGTCGGGGTGCCGCCGATGCTGCGGATGAACGGCGACCTGCTGCCGATCAAGTTCCGCAACCTCGCCGAGGCGGAGCTCGAGAGCTACGTCACCGAGATCCTGACGCCCTCGCACCAGGAGCACTTTCGCAAGGGGCACGACATCGACTTCTCCTACGTCTCGGAGGACGGCAGCCGCTTCCGGGTCAACGTGTTCCGCAAGGACACCGGCGTCGGCGCCGTCTTCCGCACCATCCCGAGCGAGGTGCCGGCGCTCGACTCGCTCGGCCTGCCGCCGATCGTCAAGAAGTTCTGCGACTACCACCAGGGAATGGTCCTGGTCACGGGCTCGACCGGCACCGGTAAGTCCACGACGCTCGCGGCCATGATCGACCACCTGAACCGCACCCGGCGGCTCAACATCGTGAGCCTCGAGGACCCGATCGAGTTCGTCCACCGCAGCCGGATGGCGCAGGTGATCCAGCGCGAACTGCACACCCACCTACCGTCGTTCGCCGACGGCGTGCGGGCGGCCATGCGCGAGGACCCGGACGTGATCCTGGTCGGCGAGCTGCGCGACGCCGATACCGTGCGCTGGGCGATGACGGCGGCCGAGACCGGGCATCTCGTGCTTGGCACGCTGCACACCACGAGCGCCGTGAAGACGATCGACCGGGTCGTTGACGCCCTGCCCCCTGAGGAGCGGGAGCAGACCAAGAGCTTCCTGTCGCAGAGCCTGATCGGCGTCATCACCCAGGCGCTGGTGCGCACCCCGGACCTGCGCAGCCGCAAGGCGATCTGTGAGGTCATGGTCATGAACCGCGCGATTGGCAAGCTGGTGATGACCGACCAGACGCACATGGTCCCCTCGCAGCTGCAGACGGGGCGGGACGTCGGTATGCAGCTGATGGACCAGGCGCTGCTCGCGGCCGTGCAGGCCAGGGAGGTCGACCCCGAGGACGCCTTTTCCTACGCCCTGGACAAGCGGCCGTTCGCCCGCTACATCCCGGAAGGCACGGCGATCCTGCGTGCGGACGTGACCCAAGGGCTCTGAGATGAGCGCGGACGGCACCACCCAGGTCGCGGACACCGAAGGCACGGTCCAGCCGCCGCGGCGGATCGACGAGTACCTGCGCGAGGTCCTGGCGAAGAACGGCTCGGACCTGCACTTCTTGGCCGGCGACCCGCCGCGCATCCGCCTCTTCGGCGACCTGCAGACGCTGCGCGAAGAGCCGCTCGGGCAGGAGCAGGTGCGCGAGGCGCTGCACGAGATCATGACGCGTCGCGCGCTGCAGCAGCTCGAGGAACGGGACGGCGCCGACCTCGCCTACACCATCCCGGGCGTGTCCCGTTTCCGCGTCAACGTCTTCCGCCACATCGGCGGGCTGGGGGCGGTGTTCCGCGCGATCCCGTCGAAAGCGCTGACACTCGAGCAGCTCAACATGCCCGACTCGGTTCGCAGCCTGTGCCGCGTCAACAACGGGCTGATCCTCGTGACGGGCAAGACGGGCTCGGGCAAGTCCACCACGCTCGCGGCGATGATCGACGACCTCAATGCCCGGGTGAAGGGACACATCCTGACCATCGAGGACCCCATCGAGTTCGTCCACCTGCGCAAGAGCTGCCTGGTGAGCCAGCGCGAGGTGGGGGTGCACAGCCCGAGCTTCGCCGAAGCGCTGCACTCGGCCCTGCGCGAGGATCCGGACGTCGTGCTGGTGGGCGAGTTGCGTGACCTCGAGACCATGAGCATCGCGGTCACCGCGGCCGAAATGGGCATCCTCGTCATGGGAACGCTGCATACGAACGGCGCTGCGGCCACCGTGGACCGCATCGTCAACGCTTTCCCGGCCGACAAGCAGTCCCACGTGCGCACGATGCTCTCCACGTCGCTGCGCGGCGTGATCTCCCAGCAGCTCATCCAGCGGGCTGACAAGCGCGGCCGCGTGGCGGCCCTCGAAATTCTCATCAACACGCCGGCGGTGTCGAACCTGATCCGCCAGGGCAAGCTCGACCAGCTCGAGAACACCATGCAGAGCGGCGCGCAGCATGGCATGCGGGTCATGGATTCCGCGGTGCAGGAACTCTTCGACAAGGGCGTGATCACGGGTCGCTCGGCCTACGAGAAGTCGATGAACAAGCAGCGCTTCGAGCCGTTCAAGGACATGGGCTGAGAGCTGACCGGCCGGTCGGGCCGGCCGCGGCGGCGCGTGGCATAATCCCCCGCCTTTCCCGGCCGATCGTCCCCAATGACCGCCGCCAAGCCACGCACGATCCTCGTCACCAGCGCCCTGCCCTATGCCAACGGCGCCCCGCACCTCGGCCACATGGTCGAGCACGTGCAGACGGACATCTGGGTGCGCTTCCAGCGGCTGCGCGGCCATGACTGCTTGTTCCTCTGCGCGAGCGACGCGCACGGCACGCCGATCATGCTCAAGGCGCGCCAGGAGGGGATCGCCCCCGAGGCGCTGATCGAGCGCGTCGGCAACGAACAGCGGCATGACTTCGCCGGCTTCGACATTTCCTTCGACAATTTCCACACCACGCACTCCGCTGAGAACCGCGAACTCACCGAGGGCATCTATCAGCGGCTGGTCGCGGGCGGGCACATCCGCCGCGAGACTATTCGGCAGGCCTACGACGAGCAGGCGCAGATGTTCCTTCCCGACCGCTACGTGCGCGGCACCTGCCCGCGCTGCGGCGCGCTCGACCAGTACGGCGACAGCTGCGAGGTCTGCGGGGCGACCTACACGCCGGCCGACCTGAAGGACGCGATCTCCGTGGTGAGCGGTACGCCGCCCGTGCAGCGCGACTCCGAGCACCTGTTCTTCCGGCTCGGCGACTTCGAGTCGATGCTGCGCGAGTGGACCGGCTCCGGCCGCCTGCAGCCGGCCGTGACGGCCAAGCTGGGAGAGTGGTTCTCGGCCGGCCTGCGCGACTGGGACATATCGCGCGACGAGCCGTATTTCGGCTTTGAGATCCCTGGGGAGCGGGGCAAGTACTTCTACGTCTGGCTCGACGCGCCGATCGGCTACCTCGGCAGTCTCCTCAACTACTGCCGGCGAACGGGGACCGGCTTCGACCGCTACTGGTCGCCGGGCTCCGACGCCGAGGTCTACCACTTCATCGGCAAGGACATTGTCTACTTCCACACGCTGTTCTGGCCCGCCGTGCTGCAGGGCGCGGGCTACCGCCCGCCCACCTCGGTGTTCGTGCACGGGTTCCTGACCGTGAACGGCCAGAAGATGTCGAAGTCACGCGGCACGTTCATCACAGCCCGGGCCTGGCTCAACAACCTGCCCGCGGAGTACCTGCGCTACTTCTTCGCCTCGCGGCTCGGGGCCGGTATCGACGACCTCGACCTGAACCTCGATGACTTCGTCGCCAAGGTGAATTCCGACCTCGTCGGCAAGCTGGTCAACATCGCGAGCCGCTGCGCGGGCTTCATCACCCGGGGCTCTCAGGGCAAGCTCGCGCTGAGCCTGGCGGACCCGGCGCTCTATCAGGAGTTCCTCGACGCGGGCGAGCGCATCGCCGACGCGTATGAAGGCCGCGACCTCGCCGGGGCGGTGCGCGAGATCATGCAGCTCACCGACCGCGCCAACCTCTACATCGACCAGCAGAAGCCGTGGCTGATGGCCAAGGACCCGGCACGGGACGGTGAGGTGCAGGGCGTGTGCACGCAGGGCCTCAATCTGTTCCGCGTGCTGGTGCTGTACCTGAAGCCGATCCTGCCGCGGCTCGCCGCGGGCGCGGAGAAGTTCCTCGGCCTGCCCGACCAGCGCTGGAGTGCCGCCGCCGGGCCCCTGCTTGGCACCACCATCGGCACCTACGAGCCGCTCGCCACGCGCATCGACCCTGCCGCGGTCAAGGCGCTGCTGGCGGAAGCCACAGAGAGCCTGAAGGCGACCGCCGCGCCGCAGCCGGCGCCCGCGCCGACCAAGGGTGCGGCGGCAGCGCCTTCGTCCCCGGCCGCGCCGCTGCCGACAGTGTCCATCGAAGATTTCGTAAAGATCGACCTGCGCGTCGCGAGGATCGTCGCTGCCGAGATCGTCGATGGCGCAGACAAGCTGCTCAGGCTCACGGTCGATCTCGGCGGCGAGCAGCGGACGGTGTTCGCGGGCATTCGTTCGGCCTACGCGCCGCAGAAGCTGCTCGGGCGCCTCACGGTCGTGGTGTCCAACCTCGAGCCGCGCAAGATGCGCTTCGGCGTCTCCGAAGGCATGGTACTCGCGGCCGGGCCCGGCGGCAGGGATATCTTCCTGCTCGGGCCCGACGAGGGCGCCGCGCCGGGCATGAAGGTGAAGTGACGCCAGGGTCGCCGCCATGACCGCGGTCTCGGTCGAGGCGCTCGATCGACTCCTGCCGCAGACGCAGTGCACGCGCTGCGGCCACCCGGGCTGCCGGCCCTACGCCGAGGCGATTGCTCGCGGTGAGTCCGATATCAACCGCTGCCCGCCAGGTGGCGAGGCGACAATCGAGGCGCTCGCCAAGCTGCTCGGACGCAGCCCGTTGCCGCTCGACCCGACGGTCGGCTCGCCCACTCCGCCCCAGGTCGCCTTCATCGACGAGAGCCGCTGCATCGGCTGTGCCCGCTGCCTGCCGGCCTGCCCCGTCGACGCCATCGTCGGCGCGCGGCGCCTCATGCACACCGTGATCGCGACGCAGTGCACGGGCTGCGAGCTGTGCCTCCCGCCCTGCCCGGTGGACTGCATCGTGCTGCGGCCGATCGCCGCGGACGCCGGCGACGACGCCGAACTCACGCGGGAGCGCGGCGACGCAGCCCGGCGCCGCTTCGAGCGGCACTCGCGGCGGCTCGGCGCAG
>Ga0209048_10001278_pt1 | contig 26047 bp, 18 predicted proteins | sample FrelakmetCRP12CR_FD_187146 | JGI IMG/M metagenome (GOLD analysis project Ga0209048, IMG submission 187146) | Freshwater lake sediment microbial communities from the University of Notre Dame, USA, for methane emissions studies - CRP12 CR (SPAdes)... | ecosystem: Environmental > Aquatic >... | reverse complement strand
GCGCGCATGGGTCGATCGCAAACCCTACGACCCCACTCAACATCGCGCCGCCCAGATGCTGCTTCAAACAGCCACGGGTTGACACAGGATGTCTCATGCCGCCGCCTTGCGTTTCGGAGCGCGCTCGCGGAATCCCGGCACGCGCGCCGCGAACCCGTTGCGGTATCGCAGGTCAACGTGCTCGACCCGCGTGCCGACGCGCGCGAGCGCCCCGATCGTGCGTTCGTACACCGCAACGAAGCGCACCAGCCGCGCCGCCGGCTCCTCGCGCCCGAGTTCGATCGCGAGCGTGCCGGACTGCCCCTTCGCGACGAGATGCCAACCGCCCCGCGGCGAGAGCCGGATGCTCTCCAGATTGAGCGCAAGCGGCGCGAGGACCTCGCCCCACTCGCGGAAGCGGGTCACGACCTCCACCCCTCGTCCGTCGGGACCTTCGAACTGAGGGAGCTCGCCGTCGTAATCGGCAACGAACACCACGCCGTGGGCGTCGAGCAGCGCCGCCTCGTTCCAGCGAGCGAACGGCGCGTACTCTTCGACGGTGACCTCGAGCCTCTGCGGCCATTGGCGGCGCAGCGCGACGCTGCGCACCCAGGGCACGCGCGTGAGGGACGCACGAGCGCGGTCGAGATCCATCGTGAAGAACGTTCCCGCGAGCTCGTCGCGGACCACGCCCTCGAGATGGGTAGTGCTCACGTGCTCGAGGGGACCGCGGACGACGACCTCGCGGAACGCGAAGAGAGGCTGGCGCGCGGCCCATGCGAGCGTGCCCCACAGGAGGAGGACCACGGCGATGACCGCGAGCCCCGCGGCGATTGCGTTCAGCTGTTTCGCGTCATCCCACATGGGCACCCCGCAGGATTTCCACGCACAGATCGCCAAAGCTCAATCCGGCTTCCTTTGCCGCCATCGGCACCAGGGAATGGCCGGTCATCCCGGGCGACGTGTTCACCTCGAGGAAGAGGAAGGAGCCGTCCTGTTTCAGTATCAGGTCGAGCCTGCCCCAGCCGGTGCAACCCACGATGCGGAAAGCGGCGAGCGACGCCTCCCGGATCTCGCGCTCCTTCGGCTGCGGCAGGCCGGACGGGCAGAAGTACCGGGTCTCATCCGAGAAATACTTGTTGTGGTAGTCGTAGTTGCCCTGTGGCGCCTCGATACGGATCAGCGGCAGCGCGCGGTCGCCCAGGATCGAAGCCGTAAGCTCGATGCCGGCGACGAATTCCTCGACCAGCACCAGCTCGTCGTGCTTGGCCGCCTCGGCGTATGCGCGCGCGAGCTGGTCGCGATCGCCCCCGGTCACTTTCGTGAGGCCGATCGTCGAGCCTTCGCGGACCGGCTTCACGATGAGCGGCAGGCCGAGTTCGGCGACCACGCGACCCCAATCGGTTCCGGCGTCGACCATCCGGTAGGCCGGCGTCGGGATCCCGCTCGCGAGCCAGACGAGTTTGGTACGCCACTTGTCCATCGCCAGCGCCGACGCCATCACCCCGCTCCCGGTGTACGGAATGCCCAGCGTTTCCAGCGCGCCCTGCACGGTGCCGTCTTCGCCGAATCGCCCGTGCAGCGCGATGAACGCCCGGTTGAAGCCATCATGCTTGAGTTCGAAGAGCGGTCGCTCGCGCGGATCGAACGCGTGCGCGTCCACGCCCTTTTCGACGAGCGCCTTGAGTACGGCATTGCCGGAGAGGAACGAGATCTCGCGCTCCGACGACGGCCCGCCCATCAACACGGCAACTTTGCCGAATTCCTTCATGCGCCCTCCTTGCACGAACCCGGCGGCCGAGCGCCCCCCTTGCGGGGCTCGCCAATCACTTGCACTTCCGGTTCCAGGTCGACGCCGGTCTTCGCACGGACCGTATCGCGCACGTGCGCGATGATCGCCTCGATGTCGGCGGCGCTCGCCCGGCCTTCCGGATTGACGATGAAATTCGCGTGCTTTTCCGAGACGAGCGCGCCGCCGACGGCGTACCCCTTGAGGTCACAGCTTTCGATCAGCCGCGCGGCGTGATCTCCGGCAGGATTGCGAAAGACGCTGCCGGCATTCGGCAGGTTGAGCGGCTGCGTCGCGATCCGCCGCCGCAGAAGCTCGGCGATCCGTTCGCGGGCAGCGCCGGCGTCGCCACGCGGGAATTCGAACCAAGCCGCCGTGAAGATACTGTCCGGCGCCAGTCCGTCACTGCGTCGCACCGATCGATATCCGACCGCATAGGCCGAAGGTAGTCGCTCCTCGACGATGCCCGCACGCGTCATGACCTCGACGCGCGAGACATGGCGCCACGTCTCGCCGCCCCAGCAGCCCGCGTTCATTGCGAGCGCGCCGCCGACCGTTCCCGGGATCCCAGCGAGAAATTCCGCACCGGCGAAGCCATGCGCCGCAGCGAATCGTGCGACCTTGGGGCTCGCCACGCCGGCCGCCGCGTAGATGGTGCCGTCACGCATTTCGAGCGCGTTCAGTGCCGCGTAGAGGACGAGGACCGTCCCGCGGACGCCCCCATCGCGGATCAGGAGGTTGCTGCCGAGGCCGATCACGGTCAGCGGCTCGGTGGTCGGCAGCTGGCGGATGAATGCCGCCAGGTCATCGCGGTCGGCCGGAACGTAGAGGCGATCGGCCGGGCCGCCGCAACGCCAGCTCGTGTAGCGAGCGAGCGAAGCGTCGCGCGACAGCGTTCCGCGCAACGCCTTGAACATCGCCGGCTCGCTCATCATCATGCGCCCTCCTTGGGCGGGTCCCATGTTCGAAGGCTCGCGTGTCGGGCGCGCGCAATCGCGCGGCGACGCGCCCTCCGGGCCTTGGCTTCGCCCGCCGCTCTCATGCGCCCTCCACGAGCTTCGCGGGCACCTGCCCGATCGAGCCGGCGCCCATCGTCACGACGACATCGCCGCCGCGCACGAGCGTCCGGATCGCGACCGGCAGATCGGCGACGGACTCGACGAAGACCGGCTCGACCTTTCCGACGACGCGAACCGCGCGGGCGAGCGCGCGGCCGTCCGCCGCGACGATCGGCGCCTCGCCGGCAGGGTAGACGTCGCAGAGCACGAGCGCGTCGACAGTCGACAGCACCTTCACGAAATCCTCGAACAAATCGCGCGTCCGCGTGTAGCGGTGCGGCTGGAACGCGAGCACGAGCCGCCGACCGGGAAAGCTGCCGCGCACCGCGGCGATCGTCGCTGCCATCTCGGCCGGGTGGTGGCCGTAGTCATCGATCAGCGTGTACGAACCGCCGCCTTCGGTCGCCACCTCCCCGAAGCGCTGGAAGCGGCGACCCACACCGTGGAACTCGGCAAGCGCCTTGGCGATCGCCGCGTCGGCGACACCCACCTCCCGGCCGATCGCGATTGCGGCGAGCGCGTTCTGCACGTTGTGGACACCGGGCAGGTTGAGTTCCACCGGCAGGTCCGGGAGGCCAGTCGCATGGACGACGAACCGCATTCGACCGCCGACGTTCGCGACATCGGTCGCGCGCATCCGCGCGTCATCGGCGAGCCCGTAGGTGACGATCGGCTTCGTGATCGCCGGCAGGATCTCGCGCACGTGCGGGTCGTCGACGCACAGCACCGCGACTCCGTAGAACGGCAACCGCTGAGCGAAGTCGACGAATGCGCGCTTCAGCCGCTCGAAATCGTGCCCGTACGTCTCCATGTGATCGGCATCGATGTTGGTGATGACGGCCAGCGCCGGCGTGAGGTACAGGAACGACGCGTCCGATTCGTCCGCTTCCGCGACCAGAAAGTCCCCCTTGCCGAGTCGCGCGTTCGCGCCCGCGGACAGAAGCCGGCCACCGATGACGAACGTCGGATCGAGTCCGCCTTCGGCCAGCACCGATGCGATGAGGCTCGTCGTCGTCGTCTTGCCGTGCGTGCCGGCCACCGCGATGCCCTCCTTCAGGCGCATCAGCTCGGCCAGCATAAGCGCACGCGGCACGACGGGAATTCCCTGCTCGCGCGCGGTCGTGACCTCCGGGTTGTCCGGTGCGACCGCCGCCGAGACGACTACCGCATCGGCGCCGACGACGTTGGCAGCTGCATGACCGATCGTGATGGCGACCCCGAGTGCCGCGAGGCGCGCGGTGGCCGAACTCCCGGAAAGATCGGATCCCGACACCTGGTATCCCTGCGTCACGAGCACTTCGGCAATGCCGCTCATCCCGGCGCCGCCGATGCCGACGAAATGAATGCGCTTGACCTTGTGCTTCATGATCGCGCTCCGAGCGCGATGCAGGCGTCGGCAACGCGATCCGCGGCATCCGTGCGTGCGACCTTGCGTGCGGCAATCGCCATCGCGAGCAGCGTCCCGCGGGTGAGCGCGTCCAGACGCGCGGCAAGCGCTTCCGGCGTCAGATCGCGCTCGGCAACTTTCAGCGCCGCGCCGGCGTCGACGAGAAACTGCGCATTGGCGCTCTGCTCGTCGGCGATCGCGCCGGGGAGCGGCACGATGATCGCGCCCACGCCGACGGCGGCGAGCTCCGCGACGGTGATCGCGCCGCCGCGGCAAAGCACGAGATCGGCATCGGCGTATCGCGCCGCCATGTCGTCGATGAAGGCGACGCACAGGGCGGCCACACCGGCCTTTTCGTAGGCGCTGCGCAGCGCGTCGACATGCCTTGCGCCGGCCTGGTGCACGACCCGCGGGCGTCGCGCCGCTGGCATCAGTGCGAGCCCCGCGGGAACGGTGCGGTTGAGCGCGGCGGCACCGAGACTGCCACCGACGACAAGCAGATTGAGCGGCCCCGTCCGGTCGGCGAACCGCGCCTCCGGGGGCGGCACGCGACCGATCGCATCGCGGAGCGGATTGCCGACCCACTCGACCTTGCCCGTGTGCCGGCCGCGCATCGCGTTCGGAAATCCGAGAAGAATCCGGTCGGCGCCATGGGCGAGCACGCGGTTCGCAAGCCCGGCGACCGCATTCGAATCGTGCAGCACGAGCGGCTTCGCCATCGCCACTGCCGCGAGCGCGCCCGGGAACGATGCGAATCCACCCAGGCCCAGCACGACATCGGGGGCACGGCGCCGGATGATCCCGCGGCTCTGCCACAACGCACCGAGCAGGGCGAAGGGCCCGAACAGGAGTCCCTTCCAACCCTTGCCGCGGATGCCACCGAACGACACGCCCTCGAAGTCGACGCCATGCTGACGGACCAGCGCCGCTTCCATTCCACCCTTGGTGCCGAGCCAGAACACGCGCCAGCCCCGCGCAATCAGCTTTGCCGCGACCGCGAGACCCGGGAACACGTGGCCGCCCGTCCCGCCCGCGGTGATCATCACGGTGCCCGTCATTGGAGCACCCTTGGCGCTGCGCGCCGTCCCTCCGAGAGGGAGCAATTCGCGCCTTGGGACGGCCCGGCGGCGCTCATACCGTGAACCCTCGCAGGAGCCGGCGGTTCTCGTAGTCGACGCGCAGCAGAATGGCGAGCGCAACGCAGTTCGCGACGATGCCCGATCCGCCGAACGACAGCAGCGGCAGCGTCAGCCCTTTCGTCGGCAGCACGCCCATGTTGACGCCGATGTTGATGAACGCCTGAACGCCTATCCACACGCCGATGCCCCACGCCACCAGCGCCGAGAACGGCCGCGTAAGCCGCGCCGCCTGGCGGCCGATCGCGTAGGTGCGAAACAACAGCCACACGAACAGCCCGATGACCGCGAACACACCGAGGAAGCCCAGCTCCTCCGCGGTGACTGCAAGCAGGAAGTCCGTGTGCGCCTCCGGCAGATAGAGCAGCTTTTCGACCGAGGCTCCGAGCCCCACGCCGGCCCATTCGCCGCGACCGAAGGCGATCAGCGAATGCGAGAGCTGGTAGCCCTTTCCGAACGGATCGGACCACGGGTCCAGGAACGCGACGAGCCGCTGCAGCCGGTACGGCGCGGCGACGAGAATGGCCGAGAGGCCGATCGGCAGGAGGAGGAGCAAGCCGAGGAACAGCCGCCAGTCCAGGCCGCCCAGGAAGAGGATGCCGAACGCGATCGCGACGATCACGACGAAAGCGCCGAAGTCCGGCTCGAGCAGCAGCAGGCCGCCCACCACGACCATGACCACGAACAGCGGCAGGAAGCCCCTGACCAGCGTCTTCTTCAGCGGCTGTTCCGCATGCAGGAATGCCGCCTTGCGCACCGCATAGCTCGCCGCGTAGAGCACGACCACGAGCTTCATGAACTCCGACGGTTGCAGATTGATGACGAAGAGCGAAAGCCAGCGCCGCGACCCGTTCACCGATTTGCCGATGCCCGGGATCAACACCATCACGAGCAGCGCCGCACCGCCGAGGAACAGCCACGGCGCAAGCTGTTGCCATATCTTCATCGGCACCTGAAAGGCGACGTACGCCGCGACGACGCCGACGCCGACGAACAGCGCGTGCCGGACGAGGAAGTACCACGCGCGGTACCCGGTGTGGGCGGAAACCTCGGCCGTGGCGATCGAAGCCGAGTACACCATCACCAGCCCGATCGCGAGCAGCAGACCCGCGGCCCAGGCAAGGGACGCGTCGTAGACCAGCATCGTGCGCGGATTGCGCGGCAGCGCGCCGATCGAGCCGAACGCCTTCAGCACTCCGAAAGGCCGCAACGCGCCGGCCACGCCAGCATCTCTAGGCATGCGATGCCACCTCCGCGCCTCGGTGCGCGCGAACCAGGTCGGCGAACCGCTCGCCACGCTCGACGTAGTTGGCGAACTGGTCGAGGCTCGCGCACGCCGGCGAGAGCACCACGGCGTCGCCGGGGTGCGCGATCCGGATCGCGCGCGGCACCGCCGCGTCGAGCGTTCCCGTCCGCTCGACGATCGTCTTCGTGCCGACAAGCGCGCGTTCGATCGCGGGCGCATCGCGGCCGATCAGCAGCACCGCGCGGCAGTGCGCGTCCACGGCAGCCCGCAGCGACCCGAAATCCTGTCCCTTGCCTTCGCCGCCCGCGATGAGAACAACGGGCCGGCTCAAGCCCTCGAGCGCGACGCGCGTCGCTGCCACCGTCGTCCCCTTGGAATCGTCGATGAACAGCACGCCACCGAGGTCGGCAATCCTCTGCATCCGGTGCGGCAGGCCTTCGAAACGCGCGAGCGCCGTCAGCACGTTCCGGTCGATCTTCGCCACCGCCGAGACGAGCGCCAACGCCGCGAGCGCGTTCAGCGCATTGTGCCGGCCGACAAGCCTCAGGTCCGCGGCAGGCACGAGCAACTCGCCACCGCGTGCCAGCCACGTTTCGGACACGCCGTCATGTCGCGCGCCACGATCGACGAGCCCCCACGCCTCTTCCGATTCCGGCACCCCGGCGCCGAATGTCTGGACGAGGCGGCCCGAGATCCGCATCCCCATCGAGCGCGGATCGTCCCGATTCAGCACCTGGATGCCGCCGTTTCGGAAAATGCGCGCCTTTGCCGCGGCGTATTCGTCGATGCCGGCGTAGCGATCGAGATGGTTGTCGGTCACGTTGAGCACGCAGGCCGCCGTCGGCGCGAGCGTGGACGTCGTCTCGAGCTGAAAGCTGGAAAGCTCCAGGACGAAAGCTTCGGGCCAACACCCGTCTGCCGGCAAAACGTCGAGTACGGCCTCCCCGATGTTGCCGGCGACGATCGTCGCGAGGCCCGCGGCGCGGCAGAGGGCGCCCGTCAGCGCAGTCACGGTCGTCTTGCCGTTCGAGCCGGTGATGGCGAGCACTTTCGGGCCCGGCGGCAACTCGCGGGCAAAACACTCGATGTCGCCGACGAGCTCCGCGCCGCCCTCCACGGCCGCCCGGATGACCGGCTGATCCTTGGCGATGCCGGGACTGATCGCGATGAGATCGGCTCCGGCGAGCGTCGCATCGTCGAGCGGGCCGCTTATCACCGGCACCCCCGGTAGCGCGGCGGCGAGCTTGTCCGCGAACGGCGGCGCCGCTCTCGTGTCGGCCACGCGAACGGCAGCGCCACGCGCCGCGAGATACCGCGCGAGGGAGAACCCGGTGAGTCCGAGTCCCAGCACGACCGCGTCGCGTCCCTTGTAATTCATCTCAGTGCCCGCCCGGCCGCCCGAAGGGCACTGTGCGCCCCCTCGGGGGGCAGCGAACGCAGAGAGCGTGGGGGCGGTTCATCTCAGCTTCAATGTGGAGAGACCGAACAGAACCAGCAGCATCGTGATGATCCAGAAGCGGACAACGACCTGGTTTTCCTTCCAGCCTTTGAGTTCGTAGTGATGATGAATCGGTGCCATCCGGAACACGCGCCTGCCGGTGAGCTTGAACGACGCGACCTGGATCATCACCGACAGGGTCTCGACCACGAACACGCCGCCCATGATGAACAGCACGATCTCCTGCCGGACGATCACCGCGATCGTGCCGAGCGCCGCGCCGAGCGCGAGGGCGCCGACGTCGCCCATGAACACTTCCGCGGGGTAGGCGTTGAACCAGAGAAAGCCGAGGCCCGCGCCCGCCATCGCGCCGCAGATCACGGCGAGCTCGCCGGCGCCGGGAATGTACGGAAACTGCAGGTAGCGCGCGAAGATGGCGTTGCCGCTCACGTAGGCGAAGACGCCAAGCGCCGCGCCGATCATCACGGTCGGCATGATCGCGAGGCCATCGAGCCCATCGGTCAGATTGACCGAATTGCTCGTCCCGACGATCACGAAATACGTGAGCGCGATGAATCCCCAGACGCCGAGCGGATACGTGACCGTCTTGAAGAACGGAACGAGCAGGTCGGCCTTCGGTGGCAACTCGAGGTTGAAGCCGCTCCCGACCCACGCGAGGAACAGCTGGAAGAAGCGCACGTTGTCCGGCGCCGACACCGAAAACGCGAGATACACCGCGGCGACGAGCCCGATCACCGACTGCCAGAAGAACTTCACCCGCGCCGGCAGGCCCTTCGGATTGCGGTGTACGACCTTCCGGTAGTCGTCGACCCAGCCGATCGCCCCGTACCCCACGGTCACCAGCAGAGTCACCCAAACGAAGCGATTCGCGAGGTCGCCCCACAGCAGTGTGGTGACGGTGATCGAGACCAGGATCAACGCGCCCCCCATCGTCGGCGTGCCCGCTTTCGCGAGGTGCGTCTGCGGCCCGTCGTCGCGCACGGACTGCCCGATCTTCATCCGGGTCAGCCACGCGATCACTTTGGGGCCGACGATGAACGAGATGAGGAGCGCCGTCATGCACGCCAGCACCGCGCGCAGCGTGAGGTAGCCGAAGACGTTGAACGCCCGTATTTCCCTGGCCAGCAGCTCGGTCAGCCAAAGCAGCATCAGTGCGCCCCTTGGCGTGTCGACCGGCCGGTGAGCGCCGCGACGACGCGTTCCATCCGCATGAATCGCGAGCCCTTGACGAGGACGGTCGTCCCTGCCTCTGCGGTCGCCGCGACGTGGGCGGCAAGCGCCTCCACCGACGCGAAATGCTGCGCGCCCTCGCCGAACGCCGCCGCGCTCTCCGCCGCCAGCGCGCCGGCCGTCAGCAGCCGATCAATGGACGCGGCGCGTGCGTACTCTCCGACCTCCCGGTGAAAGCGGGGACCGTTGACCCCGACCTCGCCCATGTCGCCGAGGACCAGCCAGCGCGGCGCCGGCGCGCCTGCGAGAACATCGATCGCGGCGCGCACCGAATCGGGATTTGCGTTGTAGCTGTCGTCGATGACCGCGGCGCCGGACTCCGCACGCAGCGCGACGAGTCGGCCCTCCACAGGCCGGAACGCCTCGAGACCGCGGACGACGGCGGACAGAGGTACGCCCATCGCCAGTCCCGCCGCCGTGGCGGCGAGCGCGTTCGATGCGTTGTGGCGCCCGGGAGCATGGAGGCGCGCCCTCGCGTCGCCCGCCGGGGTGGTCACGTGCAGAATGCCGTCGCCGGCGGCGGACGGGCGCTCCGCTCGCACCGCAGCCGCATGGTCCTGCGCGAACTCGATCACGCGCACACCGGGGCGCTCGCGCGCGGCAATGCGCCACACGTCGACACAAGGGTCGTCGGCATTGAGCACGGCGGTACCACCTTCGGGCAGCGCGCGAACGATCGCCGCGTGCTCCGCCGCCACGTCGGCGACGCTCTTCATGAACTCCTGGTGCTCGCGCTGGGCGTTGTTGACCACGGCGATTGTCGGCTGCGCGATCGCCGCGAGTTCCGCGGTCTCGCCTGGATGGTTCATCCCGAGCTCGATCGCGGCCGCCTCGTGCCCCGCGCGCAGGCGAAGCAACGTCAGCGGCAGCCCGATCGCGTTGTTGAAGTTGCCTTCGGTCACGAGCACATTAGCGTCGCCGTAATGTGCGCGAAGGATCGCCGCCAGCATTTCCTTGACCGTCGTCTTGCCGTTGCTGCCGACGATGACGGCAACGGGAATCGCGAACCGGGCGCGCCAGTGCGCGGCCAGCACGCCGAGCGCCCCGAGCGGGTCCGGAACCACGACCAGATTGCCCGGGAGCGAGCCTGAGCGGTTTTCGGCGACGAGCGCCGCGGCCGCACCGTGCTCGAACGCGGTGCGGACGAAATCGTGCCCGTCGAAGCGTTCGCCCTTGATCGCGACGAAGAGGTCGCCCGGGGCGAGCGTGCGCGTGTCGGTGGCGACGCGCGTGAAACGCACGTTGCCGCCCTGCATCCGGCCATGGACCGCGCGCGCGGCGGTCGCCGTATCCATCATGCACCCTCCTTGGAGGAGCCCGCTGACGAAACGCCTGCGCGTCGGGCGCGCGCAATCGGGCGGCGACGCGCCCTTCGGGCCTTGGCTACGCCCGCCGCCCTCATGCGTTCCTCCACGCGGCAAGCGCGGCGGAGGCCGTCTCGGCGTCTGAGAAGTGCGTGCGCTCGTTGTTCCATTCCTGGTAGTCCTCGTGCCCCTTGCCGGCCACGAGCACCACGTCGCCGCCATGCGCACTCGCCACGGCCGCGCGGATCGCCGCCGCGCGGTCGAGCTCCTGCGTCCATTGCGCGCCGCCGGCGTCGCGTATCCCGCGCACGATGGCGTCGGCGATCGCGCCGGGATCCTCGCTGCGCGGGTTGTCGCTGGTGACGACGATGCGGTCGGCGTTCAGTGCCGCGACGCGCCCCATCTCCGGGCGCTTCCCCGGATCGCGATCGCCGCCGCACCCGAAAACGCAGACGAGTTCGCCGGCCTCGACCACGGCGGGTCGCAGCGCCGTCAGCACCTTCTCCAGCGCATCGGGAGAGTGCGCGTAGTCGATGACGACGAGCGGCTCGAATCCTCCGCCCAGGCGCTGCATCCGGCCCGGCGGTGCCGTGATCCGCGCAAGCGCCGCGAGCGCTTCGTCGATCGCGATGCCGCTGGCGAGCAGGACGCCCAGCACGCCGAGCGCATTGGCCGCGTTGAACGCGCCGCAAAGCGGCATCGCGACGTGGCCTGGTCCCCACGGCGTCGCGACGGACATCGCGATGCCCTGCTGCGTGGTCGCGAGGTCGGTCGCGACGATGTCCGCATCGACGAGTCCGTAGGTGTACACCTTCTGCCCGCGGGCTCTCGTCGCTTCGATCAGGCTTTGGCCGAACGGGTCGTCGGCGTTGATCACGCACGCATCGAGCCCCGGCCAGGCGAACAGCTTCGCCTTCGCCGCTCCGTATGCCGCCATCGTCCCGTGATAGTCCAGATGGTCGCGGGTCAGATTGGTGAACAGCGCGACATCGAATTGGACCGCGTTGACCCGACCCTGATCGAGCCCGTGCGACGAGACTTCCATCACGACCGCCTGCGCTCCCGCGTCCCGGAATTCCGCGAGCATCGCGTGCACGAGCGCTGCATCGGGCGTTGTATTGAGCGCGGGCCGGAGCGCACCGACGAGCCCGTTGCCCAGCGTGCCCAGAACTGCGGCGCGCCGTCCGCAGGCATCGAGGCATTGCCCGATCCAGTGCGCGCACGATGTCTTGCCGTTCGTCCCGGTGACTCCGATCACCGAAAGCGCCTGCGACGGACTGCCGTAGATGAAGTCGGCGATCGCGCCGAGCTTCGCCCTCAGGCCATCGACCGCGACGTTGGCAACGTTCCACTCGGGCTTCCAGCGAAAGCCGAGCGCATCCCAGAACACGGCGCCCGCGCCGCGCGCGATCGCATCGGTGATGAATGCGCGGCCGTCGGCCACCTGCCCGCGATAGGCGGCGAACGCGTCGCCCGCGCGCACCTGCCGGCTGTCCGCCGTGATCCGTCGCGGCATGACCGACAGCCGCGCGATCAGCGCGGCGGGGTCGAATCCGGATGCGAGCGTTGCCGGCATCAGGTTTCCTCGTGGATCTGGCTGCCTTCTGGCGGAAGGATCATGTTGTCCTGCGGCGCGTCGGGCGATGCCCCGAGCATGCGCAGCGCCGACCCCATCACGGACGAGAACACCGGCGCGGCGACCTCGCCGCCGAAATACGCGCCGGCCGAGGGTTCGTCGATCATCACCGCAACGATGAGGCGCGGGTGCGACGCCGGCGCAAAGCCGACGAACGAGGAAACGTACTTGTTGGTGTAGCCCCGGCCCTCGAGCTTGTGCGCGGTGCCGGTCTTGCCGGCGACGCGGTAACCCGGCACCTGCGCCTTCGGTGCGGTGCCCCCGGGCAGGACCGCGAGCTCCAGCATCCTGCGCACTGCAATCGCCGTTTCGGGCCGGACGACCGCTCGACCCGCGACCGGGCCGCCGCCTTTCAGCAGCGATGCCGGTTTCAACTCGCCGTCGCTCGCGAACACCGTATAGGCACGCGCGAGCTGCACGAGGTTCACCGAAATGCCGTGGCCATAGGCCATCGTCGCCTGCTCGATCGGCTTCCAGGTCTTCGCCGGGCGAAGCCGGCCCGCGACCTCACCCGGGAAACCGATGTTCGGCGCGGTACCGAATCCCGCATCGGACAGCGTCTGCCACAACGTCGCCGGCGGCAGCGACAGCGCAATCTTCGCGGCGCCGACGTTCGAGGATTTCTGGATCACCTGCTCGACGGTGAGCGCGCCGTTCGGGTGCGCGTCGTGGATGGTGTTCGGGCCCAGCGTCAGCGTACCGGGTGCCGTCTGTATCACGGTGTCCGGCCGGATCTGGCCGCTGTCGAGCGCCGAAGCGATCGTGAACGGCTTCATCGTCGAGCCCGGCTCGAACACGTCGGTCAGCGCGCGATTGCGCATCTTCTCGCGCGCGACGCGGTTGCGCGAATTCGGGTTGTACGTGGGCCAGTTGGCGAGGGCGAGGATTTCGCCACTTTGCACGTCGAGGATCACGAGTCCGCCTGCCTTGGCCCGATTCGCCTCGACCGCTGCCTTCAGCTCGCGGAACGCGAGATACTGGAGCCGCGTGTCGATGGCGAGTGCCAGGTCGCGGCCCGCCTGTGGCGCGCGGATCGCCTCGACATCCTCGACCACTTCGCCACGGCGGTTGATGATCACGCGCCGGCTGCCCGGCTTGCCGCCCAGCCACTCCTGCTGCGTGAGTTCGATGCCCTCCTGCCCGATGTCGTGGTCGCCGGTGAAGCCCAGGATGTGGCTCATCGTTTCCCCGGCTGGATAGAAGCGGCGGTATTCGTTCTGGTCGTGGACGCCCTTGATCTTCAGCGCCGCGACCCGATCCGCGACTTCCGGCGGAATCTGCTTCGCGAGAAACACGAAATCGCTGCCGTCGCCGAGCTTCTTCGCGAGCGCCTGCGGCGTCGTTTCCAGCACCTGCGCCAGCCGGGCGAGCTGACCGGGGGTCGCCTCCACCTGGCCCGGAAAGGCCCAGATCGACTTCACCGGCGTCGAGATCGCGAGCGGCTCGCCCGATCGGTCGACGATGCGGCCGCGATGCGCGGGCAATTCGATCGCGCGGCTGTAGCGCGAGAACCCCTGCCCTTGCAGGAACTCGTTGTCGATCCACTGCAGGTAGAGCGAGCGGACGACGAGCGCCGTGAAGAGCAACAGCAGGCCGCCGAAAACGAAATGGGCGCGGAAGCGCGGCAGCGCCGGCGCCGGCGCGGCTGGCTTCAGCGTGACGGACATGCCCTTCATCGCGACGCCCCCGCGGAAACGATTTCGATCCGGCCCGGCCCCGGGAGCTGCATCCGGAGCTGCTCGCGCGCGATCTTCTCCACGCGCACGGGCATCGCCCAGGTCGACTGCTCGAGCTGCAGCTGTCCGAACTCGGTTTCGAAGCCGCGCGCGTTCGCCTGCTCGCGCTCGAGCTCGACGAAGAGCTTGCGCGCCTGATGCCGCGACGTGACGAGCGACAGCGCGCAGAGCACGAGCACGGCGAGGAGCAGAATGTTCACGCGGACCATGTCTCGGTCACCGACCGGGCGTCTCGCCGTAGCGTGCCGGCAAAGGATCCGGCGTCCGCTCGGCGACGCGCAGCGTGGCGCTTCGCGCGCGCGGGTTCGCCGCAATCTCGCGCTCCGACGGACGGATAGCCCGACCGACGAGCTTCAATGGCGCACCGGGCAGCGCGGACGTCCTGATCGGCAGCCTCGCGAGCCGCGGATCGCCGCCGAACGGCTGCGACGCGGAAGCGAAGAAACGCTTCACGATCCGGTCCTCGAGGGAATGGAAGCTGATCACCGCCAGCCGGCCTCCGGTATCGAGCAACATGACGGCGCGCGGCAGTGTCAGCGCGAGCTCCTCGAGCTCATGATTGACGAAAATCCGGAGAGCCTGGAACGTACGCGTGGCCGGATCCTGACTCCGATCACCCCGTGGGCGCGCGCCGACGGCTTTGGCCACGATCGCGGCCAGCTGCCGCGTGCCGACGACGGGCGCGACCGTGCGAGCCGCAACAATTGCTCCTGCAATCGATTGAGCAAACCGTTCTTCACCATAGTCGCGTATCACCTCCGTCAATTCGCGCGCCGTGACACGCGCCAGGTACGCGGCTGCGGATTCGCCGCGCGTGGGATCCATCCGCATGTCGAGCGGTCCGTCCGCGCGAAACGAGAATCCGCGTTCCGGGTCGTCGATCTGGGGAGAGGAGATGCCGACGTCGAGAAGAATGCCGTCGACGCGGTCGATTCCGCGCGCCGCGAGCACGCTCGCGATGTCCGAGAACCAGTACCGGCAAAAGACGAATCGCGGATCGTCGATGCGGTTCGCGCTCGCCTCGGCTTCCGGGTCACGGTCGAATGCGAAGAGCCGCCCCGACGGACCGAGCCGGCTGAGGATGGCGCGGGAATGGCCGCCGCGCCCGAACGTGGCGTCGACGTAGGTGCCCTGCGACTTGACCGCCAATGCGGCGACGGCTTCCTCGAGCAGGACGGGAACGTGGGCGCCATCGCGCATCAAAGGCTGAAGCCGTCCAGCTCGGACGGAAGGCCGCCGGCGGGGAACGTGATCGCGCGGGCCGTCTGCTCCTGCCACTTCGCCTCGTCCCAGAGCTCGAATTTGTTGCCCTGGCCGACGAGCACCACGCGGTGATCGAGCCCAGCGTACTGGCGCAGCGGGGGCGGGACGAGAATGCGGCCGGTACCGTCCATTTCGACCTCATCGGCGTGGCCGACGAGGAGCCGCTGCAATCCGCGAATCTGCTCGTTGAACGACGAGAGCGCCATCAGGCGCGCCTGGATCGGCTCCCACGTGGCGCGTGGATAGACGAGCAGACAGCGACTGGGATCAGCGGTGACGATGAGGGCGCGATTCGCGCTTTCGGAACTTCCCGCCAGCGCGTCCCGGTGCTTGGCCGGGATGGCCAGCCGACCCTTCGCGTCGAGCGCGAGTTGGGTCACGCCGCGAAATACGGCCCCGGCCGAACCTGTCGATCCCGCTCCTCCCTGCGCCACTGCGTCGCTCCCGCCGCGTGAAGTGATAGTGAGTACTTATTTACATGGATCGGCCGTTTTTCTGTCGATCCGATCGTAAAACCCCACTTGAACCCACTTTTTACCACTCGGCGCTACTATAAGGGAACAAAACTCGCGCGGTCAACTGGTTTTGTTTTCCCAACAAGAACTTAGGCTGCGTGTTGTATCAAAATCATTCGTTAATACGAAACAATGATTTACGGATCTAACTGAATGTAATACAGCATGTCTAGCGCAATCCTGATCAAAATTATCGTACGATCGTTCGACGAACTGCCGGCTGGGCCGCGTGACTGGAAAAAAGTGGAGCGGTTCCACGCGCGGGGACCGTTCGCGGGCCCGCGCGCCCGGTTTCATCGGGTTGTTCGGCGAAACTCACCGCGAGGGGGTTCCTCCGATTCACCGCAGCCGATGCGCCTTTTATGACGTTGGAATGACCGCCGGTCGGCGCTCGAAACGAATACTTACAAAGACGGGCCAAATGGCGGTCAGCGCTTTTTGCGCGCTCCGCGTTTAGCCCAAGTGTGCCCGGCGTGGTAGCCGCGGCCCGTCAAACAGACACGATTCCGACCGCGTTGGCGGGCAGTTCGATCTGGAGGAAATACATGCGATCTGGAACGTCACGGCGCGCGAAGCTCGCGCTCATCGCGGCCTTTGCGACATTCGCCGGTTTGTCGTGGAACGCGCTTGCCGTCGAGCCGACTGCCAATGGCGTCGCGTTCGACGACCCGACGGTCAACCCCTATTGGGCCACCGCCTCTCCCGCCGAGGTGAGGGCGGATGCGACCCGCTTCCTCGAACAGGCGACGTTCGGCCCCACCGACTCACTCGTCGACCACGTGATCGCGGTCGGGATCGCCGGCTACCTCGCGGAACAGTTCGCCGCGCCGGCGACGAAATACTCCGCGTATCCCTACGTGCCCGCGGGCCAGCAGGCGACGTTCTGCGCAACGGATCCCAATCCGTATTGCGGTCGCGACAATTACACGCTGTTCCTGCTGCAGAACGAATTCTTCAGGAATGCCCTCTCCGGCAACGATCAGTTGCGCCAGCGCGTCGCATTCGCGCTGTCGCAGATCATGGTCACCTCGGGTCTCGACATCAACGTCGCCTACGGCATGGCGACGTACCAGCAGATTTTCCTCGACCACGCGTTCGGCCCGTTCGAGGACATTCTCGCGAAGGTGACGCTGTCGCCGGTGATGGGCGATTACCTCAACATGGTCAACAACGACAAGCCGTCCCCGGGCGTCAATCCCAACGAGAACTATGCGCGCGAATTGCTGCAACTCTTCTCGATAGGCGTCTGGGAACTCGGGCCCGACGGCACGCCGCTGCTCGACGCTCAGGGGAAGGCGATTCCGTCGTACGACCAGGACACCATCGAGGCGTTTGCGCACGTGTTCACCGGCTGGACCTACCCGCAGCTGCCGGGCGTCGCCCAACGCAAGCACAATCCGAAGAATTTTCTCGGCGACATGGTTGGCGTGGCGAACAACCACGATGCCGGCGCCAAGACCCCGCTGCTCGAGGGCGGTTCGCTGCCCGGAGGCCAACCGATGCAATTCGAGCTCGCAGCGGCGATCCACAACATCTTCATGCACCCCAATGTGGGTCCGTTCATCGGCAAGCAGCTGATTCAGAAGCTCGTGACCGGCGATCCGTCACCCCAGTACGTTGCGCGTGTCGCGGCCGCTTTCGACAACAACGGCCTTGGCGTCCGCGGCGACATGAAGGCCGTCATCCGCGCGGTGCTCACCGATTCCGAAGCGCGCGGCGCGGTGAAGCTCGAGCCGGGCTACGGCAAGCTCCGCGAGCCGGTGCTCTACATGACCGGAATCGCCCGGTTGCTCGGCGTGCAGACGGACGGTGTGTTTTTCGGCAGCCAGAGCAGCGCGCTGGGCCAGCGCCTGTTCTATCCCGCATCGGTGTTCAACTACTACCCGCCGACGTACGTCGTGCCAGGCACGACCAGCGTCGGTCCGGAATTCGCGATCCACAACACGAGCACGGCGATCAGCCGTTACAACTTCGCGAACACACTCGTATTCGGGACGGTGCCACCGATCGCGACACTCCCCGGCGCCATCGGCACCCAGCCCGACTGGTCGGCGCTCGCGGCCGTGGCGGGCGACGCCAACGCGTTGCTCGGCAAGCTCGACGCGCTGCTGCTGCACGGCACGATGACCGCGGCGGCACGCGCGGCGATCCTGCCGGCGATCACGACGATTCCTGCAACCAATCCGGTGTCGCGCGCAAAGACCGCGTTCTATCTCGTGGCCACGTCATCCCAATACCAGGTGGAGCGCTGACATGACGACCCCAGGACATCCCGCCCGCCGCGCATTCCTCCGTCGCGCCACCGCACTCTCGACGCTGGGCCTCGCGTCGCGCCTGGACCTCTTGAACTTCGTCGCCGCCGCGAACGCGCAGACGGCTCCGGTGGCCGACTACAAGGCGCTGGTCTGCGTATTCCTGTTCGGCGGCAATGACGGCAACAATACGGTGGTCCCGATCGACGCCGCCGGCTACGCGCAGTACGCCGCCGCCCGCACTGCGGCGTCGGGAATCCAGCTCGCGCGGTCCTCGCTGCTGCCGATCCAGCCCTCCGCTTCGGGCACTCCGTACGGCCTGCATCCCGAGCTCGGCCCGCTGCAATCGCTGTTCGAGGAACGCAGGCTGGCGATCCTCGCGAATGTCGGCACGCTCGTGCAGCCGACGACAAAGGCGCAATACGCCGCCGGCCAACGGCCGCTGTCGCTCTACTCGCACTCGGACCAGCAGGCGCAGTGGCAGAGCTCGATCGTGGACACTCCCGCCGGCACCGGCTGGGGCGGTCGGCTCGCCGACCAGGTCGCTTCCCTCAACGGGGCCGCGGGATTCCCCGTGATCACATCGCTCGATGGCACGGTGCTGTTCACGACGGGACAGAACACCGCGCCGTTGACCGTCCCGGTCAGCGGCGCATTCGCCTTGGCCGGGTACAACGGCAGCTCGGCCGCCAACGCGCGGCTCGCCGCACTCACGCAGCTCCTCGCGCAGGGTGACGGCAACACGTTCGTGCGGAGCGCGAACGCCATCGGGACGCAATCGCTCAAGCTCTCGGGCCTCGTGAATCCGATTCTCGCCAACACCAACCCGGCGGTCGCACCGCACTTCGCCAGCCTGACGACGAACACCGCGAAGCAGCTCTATCAGGTGGCGAAGATGATCGAGGCGCGCGGGATCACCGGTGCGAAACGGCAGATCTTTTTCGTGCAGCTCGGCAGTTTCGACACGCACAACGATCAGCTGCAGCGCCAGCAAACGCTGTTTGCGGAACTCGCGCCGGCGCTCAAGGCGTTCTACGACGCAACGGTCGCGCTCGGGGTGTCGAGCAATGTCACGACGTTCACGCTTTCCGATTTCGGCAGGACGCTGCAGCCGGCGGCGGGGGGCGGCACCGACCATGCGTGGGGAAGCCACCATTTCATCCTCGGTGACGCGGTGCGGGGCGGCGATCTCTATGGCCAGTTTCCGCAGCTCGTGCTCGGCGGCCCGAACGATGCGGAGAGAGAGGGGCGCTGGATACCTACGACGGCGCTCGACCAGTACGGCGCGACACTCGCGAAATGGTTCGGCGCGAGCGCAACGCAGTTGCAGACCGTGTTCCCGAACATCGCGCGCTTCGAGGTGAGCGATCTCGGCTTCATGGGATGACACGGCGCGGCGACTGCGCCGCGTCCGACCGGCGCCAGAGCGGAGAATCGCGGTTGTCGCTGCACGCGCGGCAAAGGCGTTCAGGTAGAATCGCGACGCCGCTCGCGCCCCATGCCTTGCTCCGCCGAGCGAATCGGAGCCCTCCTCGCCATGTCCCGTCGCCCGCTGCGCCTTCCTGCCGTTTCCCTCGCCCTCGCGGGCGCGCTGCTGTCCAGCCCGGCGTTCGCCCAGGCACCGAACCGAAACGAGCTCAACGGCACGATATCGGTCACTGGCGTCAACCAGTTCGATTCGGACCTCGACCGTGGCGGCAGCACCGGCTGGGCCTCGGTCATCGCCAATAGCGCTTGGAGCTGGCAGGTCACGCCGCAGCTCGGCGCCGGGGTCACGCTGCGCTACGACTACGAGAAGTGGCGCTTCTCGAATCCGGTCGCCTTCCAGGGCCAGGCGCCGTGGGACCAACTCAACGCGATCAGCCTCGGCTTCAACCTCGACTACGCCTATTCGTCGGACCTGCGCTTCGGCATGGCGCCGGTCATCGAATGGGCGTACGAAACCGGCGCCAGCGCGAGCAACGTGCTGAACTATGGTGCGATCGTGTCGGCGACCCGGATCTTCTCGCCCCAGCTCGTCCTGGGCGTGGGCGTCGGTGTTTTCCGGCAGATCGACGAGACCAAGGTGTTCCCGTTCCTCATCGTCCAGTGGCAGATCGACGATCACTGGCGACTCGCCAATCCGTTCCGGGCGGGACCCGCGGGGGGCGCTGGGCTGGAGCTCACGTATGCGGTCGACGAGAACTGGGAGATCGCAGGCGGTGGCGCGTACCGGTCGTACCGCTTCCGGCTGAACGACATCGGGATCGCGCCGGGCGGGGTCGGGGAGAACCGGTTCTTCCCGCTGTTCGTGCGCGCCTCGCGCAAGTTTGGCCCGGCGACGCGCCTCGATCTGTACGCGGGCGCATCGACCGGCGGGCGCGTGTCGGTCGACAGCGCCCAGGGCAACCAGGTTGCGCGAGATGATTACAAGACCGCGCCGGCGATCGGCCTCACGCTGTCGCACCGGTACTGAAGCGAACCCGGTGCGGACCGCCGGACGCGGTGCCGCGATCCTGGTTGCCGCGCTCGCGTGCGCAATGCTGTCGGCCTGCGCCGTGCGCTACGACAGCGCGGGCGTCACGCGCGTCGGCATCGGACTTTGGGGCTTCGGCGACCCTCCCGGGGTCGACTGGAACCTCGACTGGCCGCGGCGCGAGATTCCGGAACTGCCCAGGACGCCACCGCCGGAACTCCCGCCCGCTCCGGCACGCACCCCTGAATGGGGGTCGGAAGCCCCTTTGGCGGAACCCGGCGATCGCTTCGCCGGTCGATCCGCGGCGATCGACGATAATCCCACGTGTGCGTTGCACTGCGACCCCTTTCCGCCCGCTCGTCTGGTGGCTGTACGCGCTGACGCTGGTGGCGGCCACCCTGCTTCACGCTAACGCGGAAGCGGCCGAAGCCGTGGTCGTCGCGCCGACCGCGGCGCCGGTGGCGATCGAACCGATCTACCGCGTCGTCATCGACGCTCCGCCGGCGCTCGCTCCCGTGATCGAGCGCAGCGTAGGTCTTGTTCGGTGGCAAACTTTCGCCGACATGACCCTGGAGCTCATGGAGCGACTCGCGCGCGACGCGCACGCCGAGGCGCGGGAAGCCGCGGCGGCGATGGGCTTTTTCTCCGCGCGCGTCGACGTCGTGACCGACTACAGCGCCAAACCCGCGACGGTCACGTTGACCGTCGTTCCCGGCGAACCGACCGCGATCGCCGGCGTGAACATCGATGTGACAGGTCCTGCGGTGACGGACACACCGCTGGGTACCGCGGCGATCGCGAGCATGCGCAAGAATTGGAGCCTGCCGCAGGGCAACGTGTTCCGGCAATCGGCGTGGACCACGGCCAAGGCCCGGGCACTCGCCACGTTGCGGGCGAGCCCCTACGCGGCGGCGACCATCGCAAACAGCGAAGCGCTGATCGATCCCGATGCCCGCACGGCCGAGCTCTCCCTCGACGTTGCGAGCGGCCCGGCGTTTCGTTTCGGCGACCTCGACATCCAGGGACTCGACAGGTATCCGCCATCGCTCGTGCGCAACTACAGCGCATTCCAGCGCGGCGATCCGTATACCGAGGCCGCACTCAACCAGTTGATCCGGCGCCTCAACGCGAGCGGCTATTTTTCCAGTGTGCAGGCCGCGATCGACCCGGATACGGCGCATCCCGACGACGCGACCGTCCGCGTCGCGGTCATCGAAGGGCCAACGCGGCAGGTGGAGGCCGGGTTCGGCTACTCGACCGACGTGCAGTACTCGGCGAGATTCCATTACCGCGACGTCAATGTCGACGGCAACGCGCTGCAGATGCTGGTCGATGGAGAACTCGACAGCAAGATCCAGTCGGGGTCGCTGCGGTTCACGCAACCCGCGAACGCCGCCGGCTGGCTCGCCACGTGGGGCATCGGAGCGAAGCGCACTGACATCGAGGGCCTCGTCACGCGCACCGCGATCGCCGGCACCCGCTGGCACACGCTCCAGGAGGAGCGCGAGCGAGCGCTATCCGCAACGTATTATCTCGACGACCAGCATCCCGCCGACGCGCCGCCGCAGCAATCGCACGCCATCTACCTCGAGGGCGAGCAGTACTGGCGCGAGGTCGATCAGCTGGTCGCACCGACGCGCGGATGGATGGCTTCCGCGCAGCTCGGTGGCGGTATCCCGGGAATATCGACGCGTTCGTTCGGGCGCGTCATCGGGCGCGCCGCCGCCTGGGTTCCGCTGGACGGTGCGCACGAGCTCACGTTCCGCGCCGAGGCAGGCGCCGTGCTCGCTCCCAGTCGCGATGGCATTCCATCCACTCTGCTGTTCCGTACCGGCGGCGACACGACGGTTCGCGGGTACGCCTTCGAAAGCCTGGGCGTGCCGCAGGGCAACGCCGTCGTCGGCGGGCGCTATTACGCCGTCGGCAGCGCCGAAGCGATCCGGTGGATCGGCGAGTCGTGGGGGCTGGCCGCATTCGTGGATGCCGGGAACGCAGTCGACTCCCTGCAGGATTTCCGTTTCGCGGTCGGTTATGGCGTAGGCGTGCGTGTCCGCACACCGCTCGGGCCGTTTCGCCTCGACCTCGCCTACGGCCAGCAGGTGCACGAGGTGCGAATCCATTTTTCGGTCGGACTCAGTTTCTGAATGACTGCCGCGGAAACACAAGCTCCTGCCGAAGCCCCGGCATCGCCAGAACGCGGGATGATGCGCCGCGCCGGGCGCCGGTTCGTGATCGCCTGCGCACTCGCGATGGTCACGACGGGCGCAGGGATTGCGTTTCTGGCGAGTGACACCGCGCTCGAACTCGTGTTGCACACGGTGGCCGCGCGAAGCGACGGGAGGCTCAGCATCGAGGAGCCCGCCGGTTCGCTGCTGTCAACGGTGCGCGCGAAGCGCATTGCGTGGCGCGGATCCGATACGACGCTGACGGCAGATCAAGTAACGCTCACCTGGAGCCCGGCTGCGCTATTCTCGCGCGGCATCATCGTCCGCAGTCTTTCGGCGCAGCACATCGCGTTGACGATTCGTCCATCCGATACCGCGACCGCGCTGCCCGCGAGCCTTTCGCTGCCGACCGACGTGGTGATCGACCGGGTCGGCGTCGAGCAGTTCGACTGGGCGTTCGGAACGAGCCACGGCACGATCCACGGCCTCACGTTCGGCTATGAAGGCAGTGCGCGGGCGCATCGCCTGCACCATCTGGCGCTGGCTGCGGACCGGGGAACGCTCAGCGGCGAGGCAACGCTCGCCGCCGTCGCGCCTTTCGCGGTGACCGGTTCGCTGGCGGTCAACGGCAATGCCACGCTCCAGGACGCGCGCGCCGACGTCGCGATCGCCGGCACGCTCGCCGCGGTCGTGCTCGACGGCCGAGGGAGCATCGGCGAGGCGCGCGCGACATGGCAGGCGCATCTTTCCCCGCTCGCGGCCATCGCGCTCGACAAGCTCGCACTCGATGTGCGGGACCTTGATCTCGCACGCTGGGACGAGGCTCTCCCCGTCACGCGCCTCGCCGTGAAAGCCGAAGGGCGGCCGGAAGGCGGCGGCCTCGCCGGACGTGTCGACGTGGAGAACGCGCTGCCCGGGCGGATCGACGCGAATCGCCTGCCGCTGCGATCGGCGCGCGCGCGCTTCGCGTGGGCGGCCGAGGCACTGACGCTCGAGGATCTCGACGCCACGCTGGCCGGGCGCGGTCGTGCCACCGGGCGCGCGACGATACCGCTCGCCGGCGGCGCGGGCCGATGGACGCTCGCGCTTTCCGGCATCGACCTCAAGGGGATCTACGCGCCGCTTTCCGCAACCCTTCTTTCGGGTTCGATCGTGGCCGATCTCGATGCGCGCCGCCAACGCATCGACGGCGACATCGCCGATCGGACCATCGCCGGCGGCCTCGGTGTGCGTTTCGGCGCGACCCTCGCGGACGGCAAGCTCGATGTCGAGAGTTTCCGTGTCCGCGCGGGCCCCGGCGAGCTTGCGGGCCGCGGCCGCATGGATCTCGACGGCGCGCGAGCGTTCCGCGTGAACGCGACATCGACTCGTCTCGATCCTTCGCATTTCGGCGAATTTCCCGCAGGCAGCCTCGATGGCGAGATGACCGCGAGCGGCGTGCTGCGCCCCGCGTGGCGCGTCGATGGCAACGCCAGGCTCGCCGCAGGGAGCAAGTTCGCGGGCGTGCCGGTTTCCGGTACCGCGCGCGCAACGCTCGCGCCGCGCGTCGTCCGCGATGTCGTCGTCGACCTCATGCTCGCGGGATCGACGCTCACCGCGCGTGGCGGCACCGGCGAAGGGGACAGCCGTCTGCACGTCACGCTCGACGCGCCAAAGCTCGCGGAGCTGGCGCCGCTACTGCCGGTACGCGTGCCGCGCCCGTTGGCCGGTGCGATGCACGCCAGCGCCGAGGTGCGCGGGAGCTACCCCGACGTCGGCATTGCCCTTCAAGCCAGCGGCGAGGCGCTCAAGATCGGTCCTGCCCTTTCAATCGCAACGCTCGCGGCGCGGATCGCCATCGACCCCTCGGCGGCCACCGGTGCATCGTCGGCATTCGCCGAGCGCCACGTCGACGTCGAGGTCGCGGCCACGGGTGTCGTCGCGCCGATGGGGAGCTTTCCGCGGGCTCGCGCGAGCGTCGAAGGCACGCTGGGCCGGCACACCGCGACCTTGGTCTTCGCCGGCGAGGATCTCGACGTCGATGCCACCGCCCACGGCGGTCTCGACCTGAAGCACACCACCGGCGGCATCGCCGGCTGGCAGTGGACGGGCACGCTCGATGCGCTGGAAAACCGTGGAGCGTGGCCGTTGCGGATTGTCGCTCCGGTACCGCTCGACGTCGGACGCGACCGCGTCAAGATAGGCTCGGCGCGGCTCGCGATGGCCGATGGGAAGGTCGAGATCGCGGAACTTTCCTGGGACGATGGCCGAATCTCCACCCGCGGCTCGTTCTCCGACGTACCGGTCGCGACGCTCGCGCGACTTGCCGGCGTGCGCCTGGCGCTGGCATCGACTTTGGAGCTCACCGGCGACTGGTCGCTCACGGCAACGCCGCGGCTCAACGGATCGTTGACAGTGCGCCGAGCGCGGGGCGATCTCTTTCTCCGGGACGAATCGATCGTCGCACCGAACGATCGCGCGTTCCTCATCACCGCGATCGACGTCGCCGCCCAGATCCGCGACGACGCGGTCGACGCGACCGCCACGCTTCGCTCGGGTCGCGGCGCCAACGTGGACGCGCGGGTTGCCATCGGCGTCGCACCCGGCGCCCCGCCGGGGCGCATCGCTGCCGACGCTCCGCTGCGGATCGCGCTGACGGCCGAGCTCTCCACATTGCGGTTCGTCCAGCCATGGGTGGGAACGGTTGCCGTCATCGACGGTGCGGCGCACCTCGAACTCGCGGCTGGGGGGACCGTGGGACAGCCCACGCTCGCCGGCACGCTCAAGAGCACGGGTCTGCGCATCGACGCAGCCGAGTACGGCCTGCACTTCGCCGATGGCCGCCTTGCCGCGACACTCGCCGACGGCACACTGCGTCTGGACGAGCTCTCGCTTGCCGGTGGAGGCGGCCGCTTCACCGCGTCGGGAACGCTCGCCAAGGCTGCGCAGGCAGGTCGCGATCCGGAAAGCGCCATGGCGCGGATCACGTGGCAGGCCGAGCGCTTCCGCGTGTTGAACCGGCCGGACCTGCGGCTCGTCGCAAGCGGCGCGGGAACGCTTGCAATCGCCGACCACCGACTTTCGATCGATGGAAAGCTCCGCGCGGACGAGGGCCATTTCGACTACAGCCCCGACACCCGGGTAGCGCTGGGCGACGACGTCGTCGTGAAGGGCTGGCCGCCACGGACGCAAGGGGCCGCGCGAACGGAACGCATTCCGCTCACGCTCGACCTCGAACTCGATTTCGGCGACAAGCTTTCGTTCTCAGGCGAGGGACTCGAGGCGGGCCTGCGCGGCAAGCTCGCGGTGACGACGGCGCCGGACGGTTCCCTTCGCGGCCGCGGTTCGATCAGCACGGAGAGCGGCACCTATTTCGCGTTCGGGCAACGGCTCACCATCGATCGCGGCCGGCTGATCTTCGATGGTCCGCTGGAAAATCCCGGGCTCGACATCGTCGC